>Ga0213869_10000074_pt1 | contig 77992 bp, 66 predicted proteins | sample PICome_10_FD_160083 | JGI IMG/M metagenome (GOLD analysis project Ga0213869, IMG submission 160083) | Coastal seawater microbial communities near Pivers Island, North Carolina, United States - PICO132 | ecosystem: Environmental > Aquatic > Marine > Coastal | place: USA: North Carolina... | reverse complement strand
GTCTAATAACGTATATTTATGGGCTCGAGCTACTAAGGAATTTCAGAAATCTTTAAATGATTTTGGTTTGGCTTTGGAGATTATACAAAACAATAACAACATCCCGCTGATATTAACAAACAATCAAGGGCAGTATATTTCTCATAAAAACATTAAGCTACTTGACAACTCAGAGATCGTCCAAAAGCAATTACTTTTAGACTCAATAATTTTAAAATGGACAGATTATAATGAACCCATAGAGTTTAATTATTACCAAGATAGAATTCAAAAAATATACTACTCAAATTCCTCAAAATATTTCCAATTGCAAGATCAGCGTGATTCACTTTTGAACTCTTTCTCTCTTGAAATAATGAATAATATAGCTCAACTTCCAGTTGTTTTTTGGAGCAAAACGGGAGACTCTTTAATTTCTTCCAATGTTATAAATTCTACGATGAATAGTGGTGAAATAAAACAAATTATTCAAAGTATGACTAAGGATAATTTTCCAGTAGAAATTGATCTTGGCAATGATCATCTTGGAGTAATATACTTTAGTAACTCTAAAATATTATTTTGGTTACAATTATTTCCTATTGTTACAATTCTTATAATTACTCTTTTTCTATTAGTTTCTTACCTCTCATTTAGTTCTTTTAGGCGTTCTGAGCAAAACCAAGTGTGGGCAGGAATGGCCAAAGAAACTGCTCATCAATTAGGAACCCCTCTTTCTTCACTTTTTGGATGGATTACATTATTAAAGGAAAGCGGAAAAGAAAACTCTGAAGCATTAATTGAAATGGAAAAAGATATTGAAAGGCTGTCCATTGTAACGGAACGTTTTTCTAAAATTGGATCGTCAGTAGAGCTTACTGAAACGGATATTATTCAATTCTTTAAAACTTACATTGACTATATGGAGAAAAGGATTCCTAAAACTGTAGAATTAACTACTGAATTTAAAACAGAAAAACTTTTGGCTAATATTAATGCTCCTTTATTTAGCTGGGTAATTGAAAACATTATTAAAAATGCTGCTGATGCAATGGATGGAAATGGGAGAATTCTATTGTATTCAGAAAGAGATCAAAATAATATTATAATTAAAATAAAGGATAATGGAAAAGGGATTCCTTTATCTGCCCAAAAAACAATTTTTCAGCCAGGATTTACTACAAAAGAAAGAGGATGGGGTTTGGGGCTATCTTTAGCTAAAAGAATAGTTGAAGGTCACCATAATGGAAAAATATATGTTGCTTCAAGTAAAATAAATTCAGGGACAGTTTTAGAAATAATATTACCTGCAATAAATTAATTTTTAGTCAATACTACTTTGAAGCCAATAGTTGTTACTTTTGTTTTTTGTAATTATAATTAACTGTATGGATATTAAAAAGACTTTAATCTCATTAGGAATTGAATCAACTAATTTTGGTGCAGCTGTTGGTGGTAACTGGTTAAATACTAACGGAAAAAAAATAATTTCTTACTCTCCTGTAGATGGCAAGGAAATTGGTAGTATTATTTCAGTAAATGAGCAAGATTATCATCAATGTATAGACTCAGCATTAGAAGCATTTTCAAATTGGAGAATGATGCCAGCACCTCATAGGGGTGAAATCGTTAGACAATTTGGCGAGGCATTAAGGGCTAAAAAAGAAGATTTAGGCGCCTTAGTTTCTTATGAAATGGGGAAGTCATATCAAGAAGGTTTAGGTGAGGTCCAGGAAATGATTGACATATGTGATTTTGCAGTGGGATTATCAAGACAACTTCATGGATTAACAATGCACTCTGAAAGACCATTACATAGAATGTACGAACAATATCATCCATTAGGTATTGTTGGTATAATTTCAGCGTTTAATTTTCCGGTGGCAGTTTGGGCCTGGAATACTGCTTTGGCATGGATATGTGGAGATGTCTGTATTTGGAAACCATCTGAAAAAGCTCCTCTTTGCGGAGTAGCTTGTCAAAAAATTATTGCTGAAGTTTTGGAAAACAACAAACTCCATGGAGGAATTTCTACTATAGTTATTGGCGGAGCAGAAATTGGGAAATTAATCTCTTCTGATAAAAGAATACCATTAATCTCTGCAACTGGGTCTACAAGGATGGGAAAATCAGTTGGTGAAGTTGTGGGTGGAAGATTAGGGAAATCACTTTTAGAACTAGGTGGTAATAATGCTGTTATACTCACCCCTAATGCTGATTTAAAAATGGTTATTCCAGCATTGGTTTTCGGAGCTGTAGGAACCACAGGACAAAGATGTACTTCAACAAGAAGATTAATAATTCACCAAAGTATTTATAACGATGTTAAGGCAGCCTTAGTAAACGCATATGGGCAATTAAAAATAGGAAATCCTTTAGATGAATCTAATCATGTTGGACCGTTAATCGACCAAGAAGCTGTTAAAATGTATTTAAATGCAATTGAAAATGCAAAAGAAGAAGGTGGAAACGTAATTGTTGAAGGTGGTCAACTTAAAGGAGAAGGATATGAGAGTAATTGTTATGTTAAGCCAGTAATTATTGAAGCAGAAAATAGTTTTAAAATAGTCCAGCACGAAACTTTTGCACCAATTTTATATTTGATAAAATACAGTGGAGATGCCAATGAGGCTATTGCACTTCAGAATGATGTTCCTCAGGGTTTATCATCTGCAATTATGACTACTGATATGAGAGAGCAGGAAGCATTTTTATCACATCAAGGATCAGATTGTGGAATTGCTAATGTGAATATAGGAACTTCAGGCGCTGAAATAGGAGGAGCTTTTGGTGGAGAAAAAGAAACTGGTGGCGGTAGAGAATCTGGTTCTGATGCTTGGAAAGTTTATATGAGAAGGCAAACTAACACTATAAATTGGGGAACATCTTTACCTTTAGCACAGGGAATAAAATTTGAACTTTAAATATTATATCCTAATGTTTTTCTAAATCTATTTAAGGTGGTATTTGCCACCTTTTTTGCTTTCCCTGCCCCACTAATTAAGACGGATTCAACCTCAGATGGATTATTTAGATAGTAATTAAACTTTTCTCTTTGTGGAGCAAATGAATTCACTAACTCATCAATAAGCTCTTTTTTTGCGTGCCCCCAGCCATACCCCCCAGCTTTTAAATTTTCTTTCATTTTTAAGCTTTTTTCAGATGAAGCTATAAGTTGAAATAATTGATAAACAGTAGAACTTTGAGGATCTTTAGGAGCTTCTAAAGGGGTGTCATCGGTAATAATATTCTTATTAATAATTTTTTTAATTTGTTTTGGATCTTGAAAAAGATCTATTGTATTTTTTCTGGATTTACTCATTTTTTCCCCATCTGTTCCTGGAATTAATTGTGTATTTTCTTGCAGTTTAACTTCTGGAATTACAAATATTTCCCCGTATTTATTATTAACTCTAGAGGCTACATCTCTAGTCATTTCTAGATGCTGGAGCTGATCTTTTCCAACGGGAACATAATTAGCATCATACAATAATATATCCGAAGCCATTAACATTGGATAGGTAAAAAGTCCCGAATTAATATCTTCTAAACGGTCTGATTTATCTTTAAAAGAGTGAGCTAGCTTTAATCTTTGATATGGAAAAAAGCAGTTCAAATACCATGCGAGTTCGGTGCACTCTGGAACATCAGACTGCCTGTAAAAAGTAGTTTTATTTGGATCTAGACCACATGCTAACCAAGCGGATGCAACCTGCAAAGTGTTTTCGCTAAGAGTTTTTGAATCTTTAATTTGTGTTAAAGAGTGAAGGTCTGCGATAAAAAGAAAAGAATCATTTTCAGGATTATTTGCTAATTCAATAGCTGGAATAATTGCACCTAGTATATTTCCCATGTGAGGTCTTCCCGTACTTTGTACGCCAGTTAAAATTCTTGACATTTTAATTTTTTAATATGATTAAGTAAATATAATTTGAATTTAGATAATTACTAAAACCATTTGTAAAATCTTTTTTTCTAAATAGCGAAAAAATTAATTTTAACCACCATAATATAAAGTAGTGGAAAAACTAATATTACTAATTTATTGTATTCTAATGTCTTAAAAAATCCAAAATGGATTAGGTGAATGATTGCTCTCGTGATTCCATATCTAGAGCATTCTAAATCAAAAAAACATCTGAAAGATATGCACTTTGTCCTTGGTCAAAATAGTCAGAGGGTAAAATGAATAATATTATGGCCTAAACAACAATTCCTATAATTCTAGTTATTAGACTAGATATAGCCATATCTTTTCCTTTATATTTTTTTTTGGTTTTTTTAATTTTACTTAGACCAATTCCACCAAATATTTCACCAAGTGAGTCGGATAAAAAATGAGTAACTAATAAACATAAAATTCCGCAAATCATCCAAGTTAATGCTGCCCAATGTACTTTTGGCTCTACAACTTCACCATCTAAGCTACTGGCATTAATTATATTTTTTTTAATTCTTTTTTATTGGCTTTAAAATCTTTTTTCAACTTATTAAAACCGGATTACTAACATTAATAATTTTATTAGATTTATTTTCGTTAATCAATAATCTATTTAAATTTTTTAATTCTGTTTTAAGACTATGATTAGCGATAGTTTGTTCAATAATAACACCTTATTTGAAGCTAAAAATAAATCAGTATTTTCATTCACATTATTTTTCAGAAGATACTTTATTATTTAATTTAAAACTACTTTAATCTTTAAGTGCAAGATGATAGTTGTTCTTTTTTTGAGATTTAATATTAAATCCTTTAGTGTGTTTTCTCTTTTCAATTCTTTTATTAGAAACAACATCTGAAGTTGAACTTTCCTGAAGCAAAAATTGCCACTATTAAGTTTAAAAGGTGTATTTTTTTATATTTTTGTTATAATATTTATTAGTTTATGAACACAATTTAATTTTATTTTTGAAGCAGCTATTCTCAATTTTGTATTATTTATATTTTGGATTTGTGTACTTACTTTTTTGTTTGTTTTTATGGTTACCAATTATTGTTTTGGTAAGAGGAAAAAACAAATATAACGCAGCTAGAAAAATTAAATTATTTTGGTCAAAATGGATGTCATTTTTGATTGGAATAAAAACAGAAATTAAATTCCATTTTAAACCAGACCCTAAATTGAGCTATGTAATATGCGCCAATCATAAATCTTATTTAGATATTGTTTTAATGTATTTGGTTATAGATCAAGACTTTTCGTTTTTAGGTAAATCCGAATTGTTAAAATGGCCTGTTATAAATATTTTTTTTAAAAGAGGAATTGATATTCCAGTATATAGAGGAAGCAAAACAAAGGCTTCAGAATGTTTAATTTGGGCAGAAAGAGAAATTAGAAAAGGAAGGTCTGTAGTTTTTTTTCCGGAAGGAGGTTGGGATGATTTAGAACAAGAAATGCGAAGATTTAAAAACGGGGCTTTTAAGCTCGCAATAGATACTCAATGTTCTATTCTTCCAGTAACATTCAAAAATAACTATGACCTTTTTACAGACCATAAAAACATTTCTGGAAATTCTAAACCAGGAACTGCAAAAGTCGTTATTCATCAATCCATATCTACAAATAATTTAACTCGTGAAGATTTAGTAGATTTGAGGGAGAATACTTATAATATTATTAAAACTGAACTAGAAAATGAAGATTGATATTAAAGTAATTGAAAAACTATCAGCTTTGTCAAAATTAAAGTTTAGTGAAAAAGAAACGAATTTAATTTCCGAAGACCTTTCTAAAATGCTAGATTTTATTAATAAGTTGAAAGAAGTTGACACTGCAGATGTAGAGCCTTTAATACACATGAACGAAGAAATTAATAATTGGAGAGAAGACCAATTAGGTCAAATGTTAGGCCAAAGTAAAGCTTTGGAGAACAGCCCTGTCAAAGATGGCACATATTTTAAAATACCTAAAGTCTTGGATAAAAGTTAGCAGTACTCCTTAAATGCCTCTTTAAGGTTGTCAGCAATCATTTCTGCTGGTCTGCCTTCAATATGATGTCTCTCTATAAAATGAACTAATTTACCATCCTTAAAAAGCGCCATACTTGGCGAAGATGGGGGGTAGGGAAGACAGTATTTTCTAACTTGATTTGTAGCCTCATTATGAAATCCTGCAAAAACTGTTAAAATTTCATCTGGCTTAACTTCGTTGTCAACTGCCATTTTAGCGGCAGGTCTTGCATTTCTTGCAGCGCAGCCACATACTGAATTAATTACTATTAATTTTGTTCCTTCAGAAAAATTTAAGTGGTTGTCAACTTCTTCTGGAGATGTTAATTCTTTAAATCCTTTAGATGTTAAATCTTCTCTAAATGGGGCTACTACTTCTGGTGGATACATTTTTTTATTTTTATTGAAATTACTTATTAATTTAATTGGGAATTCATTTATTATGTTAAAGTTTTTAAAAAGTCATCTTTTTTGATTAAAAAAAGCTTGTACTAAAGTGCCACACTCATTTTCCATAACTGATTCTATAACCTTGGTTTTTGGATGAAGAATATTTTCTTTTATTCTAGTGAATCCTCTTTTTCTGTCATGAGCCCCAAATACGATTGTTCCAATTCTAGTCCAAAATGTAGCTCCTGCACACATAGTGCAGGGTTCAAGAGTTACGTAAAGAGTACATTCATTAAGATATTTGTTTTGAAGAAAGTTACTGGCAGAAGTTAAAACTTGCATTTCTGCATGGGCAGTAAAATCGATTAGTTTTTCACAAAGATTGTGGCCTTTAGCTATAATTTTGTTTTGGTGAACTATAATTGCCCCTACCGGAACTTCATCATTGTCAAAAGCAATTTGAGCCTGAGTTAATGCAATTCTCATAAAATATTCGTGGCCGAACATATTCATTTTAAGTATTATTTTTCAAATTTAAAACAAATTTTCAATAGCTTTGAAGAATAAATATTAATGAATTAAAACCAATAAATATGCCTTTTGAATTACCAAATTTAGATTATAGCTATGATGCTCTAGAGCCTCATATAGACAAAAGAACAATGGAGATACACCATGGCAAACATCATGCTGGATATACCTCTAAGCTAAATGCTGCTCTAGAAGGAACTGGTCATGAAGAAAAATCTATAGATGATTTAATGAGCACCATGGATATGAATAATGGAGCAATAAGAAATAATGGCGGTGGATATTTCAACCATTGTTTATTCTGGAAATCAATGTCTTCAAATGGTGGAGGATTACCTTCCGGATCATTATCTGCTGCAATTGACAGGGATTTTGGCTCATACGAGAATTTTAAAAATGCTTTTTCTAAAGCTGCAGCTACTCAATTTGGCTCTGGTTGGGCATGGTTATGTCTTAAAGATGGAGGAAAGTTAGAAGTTTGCGCTACTGCAAATCAAGACAATCCATTAATGCCTGGTATTGGCTGTGAGGGAACCCCAATTTTAGGAATTGATGTTTGGGAACATGCATATTATTTAAATTATCAAAATAGAAGACCTGATTATATTGAAGCTTTTTTTAATGTTCTTAACTGGGACGAAGTACAAAAAAGATTTGATAGTTAATATTTTACCAATATTAAAATTAAGCCACCTTGCGTGGCTTTTTTTGTTTTTTAAAAAAAGCATTTAATAAGATAGAACCAACGACAATAAATGAACCAAAATAAAAATTAAGACTCATAAATTCAGAATCTTTGAATATTAAAAGAGCAAAAATTATTGCATATATAGGTTCTAAATTAACAGAAAGATTTACTGTATATGGGGCTATAAATTTCATCACATAAACCCCGAGTAAAAAAGCAAAAGAGGTACAGACTATTCCAAGAACTAACAGCCAAAAAAACTGAAAAGTATTAATTGAAAGTTCGTTAATTTTGATTTCTCCGTTCAAACAAAAAAGAATTGTGATTACCCAAAACCCTCCCATTAACTCATAAAAAGATATTATAGCTGAATCATTTTCTTTTACCAAGACGCTATTAATTACAGAGAAAAAAGCAGCTAACAAAGCAGCTGTTAAAGCTAGAATAATGGCTTTAAAATACTGATGTTCACTATCATAATTTAAATCATTTATTATTATGGCTATTCCTAAAATGACCAAAAGCCCTATAAATAATTCTTTAACATCTATCTTTTTTCTGTAAATAATCAATTCTGCGAACGATGTGAAAAAAGCAGTAGTTGACATAAAAACTAAGGCAATTGAAACATTCGATAACGCAATTGCTTCAAAAAAACAGTACCAATGCATCGCAATTAAAACCCCATTTCCTAAAAGTTTAAATAGTGTTTTTCTAGAAACAATTATACTTTCTCTTTTTAAGATAAGATATAAAAATAAAGCAACCCACGCTATAAGCATTCTCCAAAAAACAATTTCTTCTGCAGTTAACCCGCTTATAAACAGTAATTTACCTATTATTCCAGTAAAACCCCAAATAAGAATTGTAAAATGGAGAATAAAATGATTGCGGTACTTATTTAACAATTTTAAAAAATTTTATTTGTCAATACATTACTTTTTAAATTCATTTAAAAAGGGATAAAAGTATTAAAGTTTATCCAAGAAGATTTTATCAATAGAATTTATTGTTGGAAATTCTTTAACTTAGCCAATTATTAATATATGAATAGTTTAAAATATATAATCTACATCATTGCAATTTTTTTACTTTTCATAACATGTAAAAAAAGAGAGAAGCTTGATTTGTCAACAATACAGACTTATCATCACATTGCTATTCCATTAGTTAACTCCCAGATAGGTATTGACGAATTATTAAAAAGAGATACTGGGGGTTTAGTAACTACAAATCCACAAACTGGTGAAATTTTATTGGCTTATGAAAGTTCTGCAATGTCAATTGATGCTTCTGAAATAATAGACATAACAGACCAAACATTTTCAGCTCCTATCTCTCCTGGTTTTATTCCGATAATACCAGTTGGCAATTCTATAGATACTACAATAACATTTAATCAATCATTTGTTGTGCCAAATGGTGAAGAGTTAGATTCTATAGATTTTTCTGCTGGTGTTTTTGATTATTCAATTACCAATAATTTACGCCATGAAGTAGAAGTTACAATTAAAATCCCATCACTTGTTTCAAAACTTCTACCAATTACTTACAGTGATTTTACTACTGTAGATTCTATTGGCCATCCTACAGGAAATGTAAAAACAGGACAAACGGCTTTGAGTAATTATATATTTGATTTAACAAAGGGTAATTTAGGATATAATCAAATAGCTGTTGAATTTATTGTTAAAATTAAAGGTTCGGGAGCTTCTGTAACATCTTCAGAAGATTTAAACTTTGTTTTATCAATGAATGGTTTGGAATTTGCTAGAATTGATGGAGATCTTAAATATAAGAAACCTCCTTTAGGATCTTCGGATTTAACTTTAGCTATTTTTAATCTTTCTGATGGGGCATTTGATTTTTCACTTACTAATCCTAAAATTGAACATACTATTGTAAATAGTTTTGGATTTCCTGCAAATATGGGAATGGATTCGATGTATTATACAGATTTGTCTGGTGGAAATTTAGTTAATATTGATTATAATTCATCTGGAGCTCCACTTAGCCCTGCACCATTTAATTTTCCAACAATTCAACAACCAAATTTCGCAGGTGATTCTGCAACAACTGTTATATTTATGGACCAAACTAATAGCAGTATATCTTCTTTGATCAATGCTACTCCTAAGGTTATTACAAGCAAGCCGTTTGTTGAAATAAATCCAGACACGTCAATCTCCAATAATAATTATATTTTGAGTTCTAGTAAAATTTCTGTTTCAACTGAAATAACACTGCCATTAGAAGGGTATGCAGAGGGATGGATAATGCAAGATACAATTCCTTTTAATGCAAAAGTTGATGAATTATTTAGCTCTGAAACCAGTATAGATTCTGCAATAATTAAGTTTACAACCACCAACTACTTCCCTCTTGACGTTAAATTAGATTTAATACTTTTAGATAGCATTGCTTTAAATCCAATTGACACGATAGCTTCTGATGACTTGATTATTGAATCTGGAGTTATAGATGCAAATGGGAAGATAACGTCTGCACAAGCAGTTACTTTCGAAATAGATTGTGACGGAACTTGTGTCGATAATTTAAATAACACTAGATTTATTGTTCTTAGGTTGTCTATTGGTACAACTGGGTTTAACAATCAACAGTCAGTTAAAATATATAATGATTATAAAATTGAACTTGACATTGCTTTGTTGATATCAGGTAGAATGTTTTAATGAGATTGCTAATTTTCATATCAAGTTTTTTGTTACTAATTAAAGCTCATTCTCAACAAGATTTTATTTTGTATCACATGCCTTCTATACCCCAAATAACGCAGGTTGATCCAGCGTCAATTCCTGACTCAAAATTTAATATTGGATTGCCAATTATTTCAAGTATTTATGGATCAGCATTTAATACAGGTTTTTCTTTAGGGGATATATTTTATAAAAATGAAAATGGAATTGTAATGCCAGACGTTGAGAATGCAATTTCTAAAATGAGATCTGAAAACTTTTTAATTTTAAACGCTAGCACAGATTTGCTTTTCGTTGGTTTTAAAAAAGGGGATGACTATTACTCGTTTAATATTACAGAAAAAATAGATTTCACTTTCAACTATCCGCAGGATTTAATAACCATGCTAATGGAGGGTAATGGAAATAATCTTAGGGGTAAAAGAGCTTCATTAGATGGTTTAGGATTAGATTTTACTCACTGGAGAGAATACGCAATTCATTGGGTGCATAATGATGAAGAGCGTCATTTTTCTTACGGAGCTAGACTTAAGTACTTATATGGGATGGAAAACTTCACTACTGATGTTAGTGTTATGGGAATTGAGACAAATGCAAATACTCATGCGCTAGACTTTGATGTCTCTCTAGATTTTAGATCATCAGGTATTCCTATGGTAATGTTGGGATCAGACACTGCAATTGGAGGGTTAAATACAGATGATACCCAGGAGATGGAAAGAGCTGGGTTTGCCGAAGGTTCCATTAGAAATTATTTATTTAACAGAAACAATAAAGGAGTAGGTATTGATTTCGGATTTAATTATCAGTTAAGTGATAAAATTCTTTTAGAAGGTTCAATTTTAGATTTAGGCTTTATTAATTGGAATGATTATACTGCTAATTCTCAGCTTAAACAATGGAATTATAGTTATAGTGGAATTGGAAATCCAATACCTGTTTTAGGAAGTGAATCCACTTCAAGCGTTAGCTTTTTAAAAGACGTTTTAGAAGATTCTACAGAAGGATCTTTACTAAATAATTACCAATATTCTAACCCAAGTTACTCAACTGCTCTCAGAACTAAAATATATGCATCTCTTGAATATACGGTTGATCATAATAATTTTGTTTCACTTAGTTTATATTCTTCATTTGTAAGAGGAAAGTGGAGAAGAGGTTTAGGCGTAGCTTACAACTATCATTTAGGGTATAACTTTGCTGCAACAGCTAGTTATTCAATTTATAATAGAAGTTATTCAAATGTAGGATTGGGGGTAACTGTAAACTTTGGCCCATTAGAAATATATTGCCTAACAGACAATATTCTTTCTTTTGGTATGCTTAGACAAGAATCTAATTCTTCCACATCATCAGGATTTACTGTCGATGACAGAAAAGTAAAAAATGGACAAATTCATTTTGGCATAAATTTAGCTTTTGGAAGACCAAAAAAAGAAAAGATTGATGAGCCAAAAGAAGATGAAAATAGGGCTAGAGCTGTTCCTAATGAGTCCTCAAAAGCAGTTAAAACAACTAAAACAAGTACTGGCATAAAGACTGTCTTACCAAAGAAAGATAACTCTAAAAAAGGAGATTCGAAAACTAAGGTTCAAGAAACAGCACCAAGTCGTAGCACTCTTAGAAAAGTCACAAGAAAATTATAGGTTTATAAGTTTTTTATCTAATATTTTTGTGGTGTAAATTAATATTTATAATTTGTATTACACCACAAATATTTATTTTGTCTAGACTACTTAAATACCGCGCTGAAACTGAGAAATTTTTTAAAGATTATTTGCCAGATGAAATATTTATTAAATTAGGTTCAGCTGAAAGAATTCTCTTTCGAAAGTTTAGAGAAAGCCATAAAATAATAGAGTCAAAAGAAAAAGAAATTTTAATTCTTCAAGATCAAATTAAAAAACACACGAAAAGAGTAAAAAAACTCAAAACCCAAATTGGTAATCCTCAAACAGATTCTTCTTTGAAAGGGAAGATGATAGCTGCAAAAAACAAATTACTTGAAGTTAGTAATGATTACAAATTTAATCTATCAGTTGGCATAAGATATCACAATTATAAAATTAAAGATGAGAAGAATTCTAAATTTTATTTAAGAGTTACTGCTTACAATAAAAAGTTTAAAAACATATATATTGGTGGAGATAACAAAGTAAAAGCTTTGCTGAAGGAAATACACCATAGTTCATTTGATGAGTTCAATAAAATTCAGCTAAGATCAGAACTATTATTACTCTACACAGTTTACACAAGAAATTTTATTTGGAATAATAGTTGGGAAGTTTTTTTTGAAAGTAAACATAGCGTTGAAACTTTAAAAAAATGGGCTAAAGATTTAGGAAATGATATTTACAGATGGTAAATAATAATAAATGCAAAAAATAAAATTAATTTGGGATTTCAGGGGTAGTAATACCTTGCAAATGGCTATTCATTATAATAAGCATTTAAAGGAATTTTTTGAATTGAAAAATATTGATTTAATTGACTCAGGACATGAAATAATTAATGAAAGTCATCACATTTCTTTTGCTATAATAAAAAAGGAAGATGTGAATTTGGTAAAGCAAGTTCTTAAACCCCAAAGAGCATTTTTATTAAAATAAAATGTTTCTAAGTTTTTGAAAATCAATATCTTTAAAGAAACGATTATAAATTTATTTTAAAATTTTTGTATGAAAAAAATATTAATTACTCTTATTCTTATTATACCAATCCTTGGATTTGGACAAGGGTTCCAGAACACATTTGGAGGGGACAGTCTTGATTTGGGCTATTCAGTACAACAAACTAATGACGGAGGATATGTACTAACTGGCAGAACAAATTCTTATGGAAACGGAGATAGTGATGTTTATCTTATAAAGACTGACGGTAATGGGGATTCTCTATGGACTAGAACCTTTGGTGGAGAAAATCAAGATTTTGGTAGTTCCTTAGAGCTAACTTTAGACGGAGGATTTATAATTGTAGGAAGGTTAGAACATGAAAATGGAGATAAGGATGTCTATCTTATAAAAACAGATGCTAATGGAGATTCATTATGGACCAAAACTTTTGGAGGAACAAGTCTTGATTTTGGTCTTTTTGTTGTACAAACCTTAGACGGAGGATATATTATTACAGGAACAACAGAATCTTTTGGTAATGGAGGAAGAGACATTTATCTTATTAAAACGGATGCTAGTGGAGATTCTTTGTGGACTAAAACCTTTGGAGGAGCAGTTTTTGATGTTGGTAATTGCGTACAACAGACTACAGATGGCGGATATATTATTATAGGTGGCACTGATTCTTTTGGAAATGGGGATAGAGATGCATATCTAATTAAAACAGATGGAAATGGAGTAGAGCAATGGAATCAAACTTTTGGAGGAACAGCTTATGACGTTGGAAATAGCATTCAACAAACTACAGATGGAGGGTATATTATTACAGGAAGAACAGGTTCTTATGGACCTGGAGATAAGGATGTTTATCTTATCAAAACAGACGGTAGTGGAGATTCTTTGTGGACTAAAACCTTTGGAGGATCAGCTTTTGATTTAGGAACTTCTGTAAAACAAACACCTGATGGAGGTTATATTATTTCAGGAGGAACAAATTCTTTTGGAAATGGAGAAAGAGATGTTTATTTAATTAAAACAGACGGCAATGGAACAGAGCTATGGAACAAAACTTTTGGAGGGTCAAGTATTGATATTGCTAATTCTTTAGAGTTAACATCAGACGGTGGATATATAATTCTTGGGTTTACAGAACATCCAGGAAACGGTGACAGAGATTTACTTCTAATTAAAACAGATGGCAATGGAAATATCACCTCTATATTTGATGTTCCAACTCCAAACTCAAATCGAAAATTGGAAAGGGTAGTTGATTTATTAGGAAGAGAAATTAAACCCCAACCTAACACATTATTTATTGAAATATATGACGACGGAACAATAACCAAAAAAATTGTAGTGGAATAAATTTTCTTTAAGTAAAGAACTCATATTCGATTTCAGTACTAAATTTTTCTTTTACTTATTTTAATTAATTAAAAAGAATTTTGTCATTAATGTCCATAAACTATAACTACTTATCATTTTAAAAATTAAATTAACATTATATAAAATAAAAATCATGAAAAAAACGATTAATATACTAGTGCTGATGCTTTTGATTTCTTTTAATTCAAATGCTCAGAATAACTATCAAATTAAAAGAGCTACTTCATTTTCTGAATATGCTACAACTCAGTTAAAATTGACTAAAGAAGATCAAAAATTTCTTTACGATACTTTTATTGCCAAATTTGTAAAACAACAAGAAAAAATTAAAGGAAATGATTTGTCAGATGAAGAAAAAAAACAAGTTTATAAGGCATCAAGAAAAGAGCTTATTAAAACTTTAAATGGGAGATTTGACTCTGAAAAAACCAAAGCAATAATGAGTGCTATTAAAGAGTTACGAAACAAATAAAATATACCATAGTTAGTTTAACATCCTTAAATCCTCAAAGTAAAAATTGGGGATTTTTTTGCTCTAATTGCTAATCTATAATCTTTCAACCTTTATAACAAGGGGGTATATTAAACTAAAAGAGCTATTTAATTTTATAAATATCCTGCTATTTCATTAGTTCTCAATAAAGATTAAAAAATTCTATTTTCTTTTTCTATTTTTATTTTTTCATCTTGAGAAAATACCATATAGTCAGCATTATTTCTTCTTCTAAATTTAACTCTTTTTCTTTAATTTTTTTAAATTTTGGCATATATGCTTGTAAAATATAGTTTAAAATAAATAAAATTACAATTTGTAAAATCATTTGATTTTTTTAGAAGGGGGGAATTTGCTTACTATTATTTTTATTAAAGAATCATTTTCAATAGATGGTTTAAAATAAATTTCTTTTGGTTTGAAATCCTTTGTTTTTTCTCTATTTTCTTCCAAATAACGGAGATTAATGAAGGATAAAACTCTTTTCCCATAGAACTTTTATATCCTAATCTATTGAGTTCTTTTGATATTCTTCGGTATCCTAAACCATCGTTTTTAAGTTTTAGGATTTTATCATGTGTTTTTTGATGAGAATTATCTAACTTTCTTCTGTAAACAAATTGGTGAGTGGTAGTACCCAAAGTTTTGGAGATGTTACTTCTATATCAACCAATAGATGAGGGATTAAATACCCCCTATCAAACTCATTCCACAGTAACTGACTTTGCCAGGTTTCTAGGTTGATCAACATTACAGCCTCTCATAAGGGCTATGTGATAACTTAAAAGTTGAAGTGGAACTGTTGCTAGTAGTGGGACTAGAAGTTCATCACAATGAGGAATTTCTATGTAGTGATCTGCAATTTTTTTAACTTCAGTATCGCCTTGACTTACAATAGCAATAATCTTTCCTTTTCTCGCTTTAACTTCTTGAATATTTGATACAATTTTTTCATAACTAGAATCCTTAGTTGCAATTACAAAAACAGGCATTTCTGCATCGATTAATGCAATTGGCCCATGTTTCATTTCTGCTGCTGGATATCCTTCGGCATGTATATAGGAAATTTCTTTGAGTTTTAAAGCACCTTCTAATGCTAATGGAAAATTTATTCCCCTCCCCAAATAAAGTGCGTTCGTAGACTTGTGATATATTTTAGCAATTTTTTCAATTAAATCATTTTGCTTTAAAACAATTTCTAATTTTTCATGAATTGTACTCATTTCAACAAGAAGCCTGTTGAATCTTTTGTTAGAAATAGTCCCCTTTCTTTTGCCAATCATCATGGACATTAAAGTGAGAATAGTCACTTGGGCTGTAAATGCTTTTGTAGACGCAACCCCAATTTCAGGCCCTGCATGGGTATAAGAGCCGCAATGTGTTTCTCTAGAAATTGAACTTCCTACCACGTTGCATATTCCGATAAGAGTTGCTTTTCTTTCTTTAGCTAACTTAATTGCAGCTAATGTATCTGCAGTTTCACCAGATTGTGATATGGCAATAACTACATCATCTTCATTAATTATAGGATTTCTATATCTAAATTCAGAGGCATATTCAACTTCTACTGGAATTCTAGCAATTTCTTCAAAAAGATATTCTCCAACCAGACCTGCATGCCATGAAGTTCCACATGCAACAAATATTAATCTTTTTGCATTAACTAACTTTTCTTCATAATCTGATATTCCACCTAAAACTACATTTCCTTTTAAAATACTGATTCTTCCCCTCATAGAGTCTAAAATAGACTGTGGCTGCTCGTAGATTTCTTTAAGCATAAAATAGTCATACCCCCCTTTTTCAAGTGTTTCTAAATGCATTTCTAGTTCTTGAATGTAAGGAGTCTTAGTTTGGTTTTCTATAGTCTTGAGTTTAAATCCATTTTTCAAACTTATTTGAGCAATTTCACCATCTTCAAGATAAACTACATTTTTAGTATATTCTATTATTGGTGTTGCATCAGAAGCACAAAAGTATTCCCCTTCACCAATTCCAACTACTAATGGACTTGATTTCCTAGCGGCAATTAATTCATCAGGGTTTTCATTACTTATAACTACTATTGCGTAAGCTCCGATCACTTCATTTAAAGCTAATCTTACAGCATCAAATAAATTATGCTTACTATTTTTATAAATTTCTTCAATTAAATGAACCAATACTTCTGTGTCAGTTTCACTTTCAAATTTGTGGCCTCTAAGCTCTAATTCTTCTTTAAGAATAGAATAATTTTCAATAATTCCATTGTGAACTAGACTTATTTTTTTATCGCCAGACTGATGAGGATGGGCATTTATATTATTTGGAAGTCCATGGGTTGCCCATCTAGTATGACCAATAGCAAGATTCCCATTAACATTTTTATCTTTTGTAAAATCAATTAGATCTTGAACCTTACCCTTTTTTTTAAAGACCTTTACAGATTTTTCTTTAACAATAGCCACACCAGAACTATCATACCCTCTATACTCTAATCTTTGTAGTCCCTTTATGACTATTTCATAGGCGTTTTTAGGCCCCAAGTAAGCTACGATACCGCACATAGATATTAATATTTAGTGTAAGAAATAATTACTTTTGCCTTATCCTTTTTAGTGGAATTCATACCGTTTAAAACAACCCTATTAGCAGTTATTCCACTGCCGTTAGGAAAGATCTTTAAAGTATCATTAAGAATTTTTTCTGATATCACTTCATTAAGGTGTCTAGTTATATTAAAATTGTAATTTTTATTTAAAGGGTCAAAAACTCCACCTTGATTTCCCTCAAATAAATCAGGGAGAAACTCATAATCTCCATCGACACTTCTTCTTGAAATAAATAAAGCAGATGGAGATGGGAAGTCGTCATATAAATAATCTTCAAAAGGTAATTTTATTTCAGCTTTATTAATAATGATTTGCTTACCAATTAATGAATCTAACCCAGGAATTATCAATCTGCCATTTACACCACCTAATGATTGAATATAAAACTGATTTTGACCATTAGCTGGATTATTCAACAAAGACTCTATAGCAGTACCTGAATAATTATGTGCAACATTATGAAAATACGCACAGTTACTATTTATATTAAAGTCAAAATCTAGGGTGTCATGTTCATAAGGAATCCCACTTGTGTCTCTATAAAACAACTTGATTTTTGAATAGGAATTAAGTAAATCAATGTAATATAGCCCTCCGTTGACACTATTAGTAGTTGAAATTTTAATACCCTTAAAAAAAGATAAAAATTCATTAGCTCCGTCATTCCCGTTTAAAACAGAACTTCCAGATTCATTTATTATTGGATTTGCAAATTCTTCAATATTTAATGGGATTCTTAAAATCGCTTTATCAACTAAAACACCTGCAAAATAACCAGGGAAAAGAGGGTCAGACTGAATGCTACCAGATTCTGATAAGTTAACTGCTTTTGTACTTAAAAAAGTTTTATTGTTATAGGTAGAATCTTTGAAAATATCCTCATCCAATACTTCTACAAAAAATTCCTGCTTTTCAATTTCACCATAAGATCCATCAATTGCTAAATACATCACCACTGAATCTACAACTATATCACCAAGACTTCCACTAGCAGGTGTAAAGTCATAGGCTTGTTCTATTCTAATTTGACTTACAATAGATGCATTTACTTCTCCAAAAACAGGATCTATATAGTTTCCAAGAGGGCTAGGACCGTTTAGCTCATCAGTATTTATACTGTCAGAAATCACAGAAAAAGAAATCACAGAAAAAGTATCACAATAAATTGCATTAACACTACTAGATTCTGGATCGACATCTAAACCAAATTCTTTGTTTTTTATGCAAGAGTTAATACCAACTATGTAAAATAGAAAAACTGTAGTTAAAAATAAATTTTTTGATTTTTTGAGCAATTCCAATTGGCTAAGCAAGGACTCCGTTTTCGCTGAGCACTTTATCGTAAAAATCTTGATGAGCTTCAATTGTCTTTTCTTCTTGCTGGTGCTCTAAAAGCGGTTTTCTTAAGGATTTAACAAGTTCTTTTAATAAATCATCAATTTCATAATCACAAAAACCTACTGCATCACTCCATTGTATTCCGATTTCGTGCAGTTTTTTAACTCCAATTGAACCCTTAATACCGAGCTCTGAAACAGGAATGTTATCAAACTCTAGTTTTTCTTCTAAATTTTTAGAAAACTTAATTGTTTCGTCCCTATTGTAAATACTGTAAATTACTTTAGCACCCGAAAAATGAGGGTCATTTGAATAAACAGATTTTAAGTACACAGGCATTAATGCTGTCATCCAACCATGACAATGAACAATATCTGGCATCCAACCAAGTTTTTTAACTGTTTCCAAAACTCCTCTACAAAAAAACATTGATCTTTCATCATTGTCCTTGAAGTATTTTCCGCTAGCATCTTTAAAAAGAAATTTCTTCTTAAAATATTCTTCATTATCTATAAAATAAACTTGAATTCTTATTTGAGGAATTGAGGCCACTTTAATAATTAGTGGATGATCGTAATCATTTACAATTAAATTCATTCCAGAAAGTCTAATCACTTCATGTAATTGATGTCTACGCTCATTAATCACTCCAAATCTTGGCATGAAGATTCTAATTTCCTTATCTGATTCATGAACACCTTGAGCGACTTTTCTAACAAGACTTGATATTTCAGATTCTATTAAAAACGGATCGATTTCTTGGGTGACATAAAGAATTTTACTTTTTTCCATAACTACGTATCTCTTTCCTAAAAAATAATGAGTTGCAAAAATATAAAAAAAAAACACATAAAACCAACATTTATAGTAGCTTTAATTTAGTTTTATAACTAATGCAAATAGTAAATGAAATCCAGGAATTAAATAAAGCATTAGCTTTAATATCTAAATCTTCTATTGGATTTATCCCAACAATGGGGTTTTTACATCAAGGTCATTGCTCATTAATTAAGGCTTCAAAGAAAAAAACAAATTTTACAGTTGTCACAATATTTATAAACCCTACTCAGTTTACCAATAAATCTGACCTTGAAAATTATCCTGTTAGCTTAGAAAAAGATTTATTTATCCTTAGTAAGGAAGGAGTTGACCTAGTATTTTGCCCTAATTTTCAAAACTTATTTCTCAACGAAAAAATGATTGACATTTCTTTAGAGCAATTAGACAAAGTCTTGGAGGGAAAAGAAAGAAAGGGTCATTTTAATGGGGTTATTAGAGTTCTAAATATTTTTTTTAATCTAATTAATCCAAATTTTGCATTCTTTGGTGAAAAAGACTACCAACAATATTTAATAGTAAAATATTTTGCAAATCATTTTTATCCGGAAATTAAAATTATACCTAGACCAACTCAAAGAGAACTAAATGGCTTAGCGATGAGCTCTAGAAATAGTAGACTTTCGTTAAATGATTTTGAGAAATCGAAGGGCATATTTAAAGTTCTTACTTATTGCAAAAGCAATTTTGAGTTTAATAAAAGAAAAGAGTTAGAAAAAACTTGTTTTGATATGTTATCAAATTTTTCCATCCCTGAATATTTTGAAATTAGACATGCGGATGATTTGTTAAATAATGGTAATCAAAATAGAAAATGGAGAGCATTTGCTGCTACAAGATTAGGTGGTGTTAGGTTAATTGATAATATTGCTATTAACTAACAGATGAAAAATAAATTGTTTAAATTATTAAAAGTTTCCTTGCCAGTAGCAATCGGGATTTATCTTACTTGGTATTTCATATCAAATTCATCTGAAACAGAAAAAGATTATTTTTTAAAATCATTATCTGAAGCTAATTATCTTTGGATTTTAGCAGCTCTTGTTATCGCTTTTTTAAGCCACCTTAGCAGGGCTTACAGATGGAAATATTTACTTGAAACACTAGATTTAAAGCCTAGACTGAGTCTAATGTATCACAGTGTTATGATTGGTTATATTATTAATTTAACAATTCCTAGATCGGGTGAGTTGGCAAGAGCAGCCTATTTTAGTAGATACCAAAAAACAAAACCAGATCAAATCTTTGGAACAATTGTTATTGAGAGAGTAGTTGACTTAATAATGTTTGCTTTAGTATTTTTTATTGCTTTTTTATTTCAAGCGGATCAAGAAAAATTTAATCAATTTAGACAAATATCTACTAACTCCTCAAACCCGTTATTGTTACCCATGTTTATAGTTATTGGAGTGCTTTTAATCATTCTTTTAGTTGGGTTTAAAAAGGTAAGAATTAAAGCAATTAATTTTCTTAAAGGAATTACTCAGGGTGCTACTGCAATTTTAAGACTTAAGAGTAAAACAGCATTTTTAATGCATACACTATTTATTTGGTCTGGATACTTAGCTATGTTATGGATTACTGCACTAGCGCTCCCAGATCTTCAAAATATTACTATAAATGCAGTTTTTGCTTGTTTTATTGGTGGAACTATTGCAATCGGAGCAACTCCGGGTGGAATAGGACTTTACCCTATTATGGTTGCAGGAGCATTAATTGAAATGTATGGTTACGATGGTCAAATAGCTAAATCTTTTGGTATGTTGATGTGGACTTCCCAGACTGCTTTCATGATTTTATTGGGAATTATTTCACTAATTGCTATTAAAAAAGAAAATTAATCTTTCAATTTAGAAAGCTCAATTCCAAGTTCATCAGTTTGTTGCTTGTCAAGAAGAGAAGGGGCATCAATCATCGTATCTCTACCACTATTATTTTTTGGAAATGCAATAAAATCTCTAATATTATCTTTCCCACCAAATAAAGCACAAAGTCTATCAAATCCAAAAGCAATTCCACCATGTGGTGGAGCACCATACTCAAAAGCACTCATTAAAAATCCAAACTGAGCTTCGGACTCTTCTTTACTAAAACCAAGAATCTCAAACATTTTTTCTTGGATATTTCTATCGTGAATTCTAATGGATCCACCCCCAACCTCTACTCCGTTAATAGCCAAATCATATGCATTAGCTCTAACCTTCTCTGGGTTGGTTTCCAACATTTCTAAATCACTTTTTTTTGGAGATGTAAAAGGATGATGCATAGCATGAAAAGAATTGGTTGTTTCATCTTTTTCTAACAATGGAAAATCTACTACCCAAACAGGTTTAAAAATCTTTGAATCCCTAAGGCCAAGACGACTGCCCATTAACAATCTAAGTTCATTCATTTGTGTTTGAACTGATGATTTTTTCCCGCTTAATATTAGAATTAAATCTCCGGGCTTCGAATTACATTTATTAACCCACTTAATTAAAGACCTTGAATCATAAAACTTATCTACAGAAGATTTAAAAGTTTGATCTAGATTGTACTTTAGGTATACAAGACTTTTTGCACCTATTTGTGGTCTTTTAACCCAGTCTGATAATTCATCCAGTTTCTTCCTGGAATATTCCGCACAACCGGGAACATTTATAGCAACAACAGATTCTGATTCATCAAAAATCTTAAAACCTTTACCTTTAGCAAGGTCATCTAAGTAAGTTAATTCCATTTCAAATCTTACATCAGGCTTATCAGAGCCGTATTTTTCTATGGCTTCACCATAAGAAATAATCGGAAAAGGATCTTGGAATTCTATATTCAGAATTTTTTTGAAAAGAAATTTAATTAAGCCTTCAAAAGTTTCTAATACTTCTTGTTGATTAACAAAAGCCATTTCACAATCAATTTGAGTAAATTCTGGCTGTCTATCAGACCTTAAATCTTCATCTCTAAAACATTTAACAATTTGAAAATAACGATCGTATCCACTTACCATAAGTAATTGCTTAAATGTCTGGGGAGATTGTGGTAGTGCATAAAACTGTTGCTTATTCATTCTGCTAGGAACTACAAAATCACGAGCTCCCTCTGGGGTTGATTTTATTAAATAAGGTGTTTCAATTTCTAAAAAACTATTTTGGTGAAAGAAATTTCGAATTTCAATACTCATTTCACTTCTTAAGGCTAAATTTTTTTGTAAAGGACTTCTTCTTAAATCAAGAAACCTATATTTCATTCTTAGCTCTTCCCCACCATCAGTTTCATCTTCAATAGTAAATGGAGGTGTTTTGGACTTGTTTAAAATAGTGAGTTTCTCTATTTCAATCTCAATTTCTCCAGTATTAATTTTTTGATTTTTATTACTTCGCTCTCTTACTATTCCTTCAATTTCTACGACCCATTCTCTATTAATACTCCTAGCTTTTTCAGATAATGACTTATTAAGCTCTTCATTAAAAGCTAGTTGAGTTATCCCGTATCGGTCTCTTAAATCTACAAAGGTCATTCCTCCAAGATCTCTAGACTTTTGTATCCAACCACATAATTTGACCTTTTGATCAATATTTTTGATTCTTAATTCTCCGTTGTTGTGTGTCCTGTACATTTTATTAAAATATAACTTATAAAGATTGGTTTGTTATCACTTTAATTGCTCTTTTTACATCATCATCTTTATAAGTATTTAATATATATCTTGATTGATCAGAATAATAATAACTACTTAGTTCAACTTTGACACTCCACTCTAAATCAACTAATTCTTGATTATTAAATTGAGCAATATTTTTTCCGTTTTCTTCCAAATAGCTTTTTATCAGACTTAAATCAACTTTAAAATTATCATTAAAATCTTTAATGTTAGTAAAGTTCTGTACTGGATTTCTTTCGAAATAATCAAAACAAAAATCTCTCCAATTTCCTGTGTAAATAGTATTATTAATTGCTTCACTATAATTTAAAGTATCTATTGGAGAATAAAGATCAGGAATTATTCCGCCTTTAAAAATACTATTGTCATTAAGTGAATCATTTTGAGTAAGTTCGCCACTTTCAATCCTTTCAAAAATATCATTATCGTAATCTATATCTTTACCATAAGGTTTTTGAATGCATTTTCCAGAAGGAGTATAGTATCTTGATGTAGTTATTCGTAGTTCAGAAGAATCAGGCAAAATTATTGGTTGTTGAACTAACCCTTTACCAAAGGTTCTTCTACCTAAAATTATCCCTCTTTTGTTATCTTGAATTGCGCCACTTACAATTTCACTTGCAGAAGCAGTTGAGCTATTAACTAAAATAACTAATTTACCTTTTTCAAATAACCCATTCGAACTTGAATAAAAAGTTCTTTTTTTAGAATGTGCTCCCTCAGTATATACAATGAGCCTATCTTTTGATAAGAATTCATCAGCGATGTTTATAGCTTGATGAAGATAGCCCCCACCATTAAATCTTAAATCAAAAATTAAGCTTTCCATCCCCTGTTTTTTTAAACTATAAATTGCATTTTTAAATTCAAGGTCTGATGAATTGGAGAATGAACTTAATTTAATATATCCAATTTTGTTTTCTAAAATAGTATATGCTGAAATTGATTTCAAGGGGATAGATCCTCGATAAATATTTTTTTCAACAATCTGTTTATTGGGTTTCAATACGGAAAGTTTCACTTTAGTTCCTACTTTCCCCTTAAGTTTTTTTAAAACATCCTCATTCTTCAAACCATTACCTGCAATATTTTCACTGTTAATTTTAACAATTCTATCCCTTATTTCTAAGCCGGCACCTTCAGAGGGGCCACCGCTAATTATATCTACAATAGTTAATGTGTCTCTATAAATCATGAATCTTATTCCAATTCCTCCAAAATGCCCAACTAGTGATTCGTTAACTCTTTGTCTTTCTCTTGCTGGAATATATGAAGAGTGAGGATCGAGATCTTTTAGGATATTATTTATTGCTTTTTCTGCGAAATTACTTGGATCTAAAGAATCAACATAATTACTCAACAAGTTATCAATTACAACATCAACGTTGGTAGTGCTATTAATTTGATTTTCGTTGAATAATATTTTACCATGATTTATTCCAATCCAATATGTGAAAGCTGAAAATACTCCTAAAAGTAAAATACAAATCAATATTGAAATCTGACTGTTATTTCTCAAATAATAGGGGATTAATATGTTGAATTTCTACTCCTGCCTTTTCTAAAAAATCTAGCCCTTCGGGATCTTTATATTTTTTAGAATAGACAAGTCTTTTGATTCCTGATTGATGAATTAATTTAGCACATTCTTTACAAGGGGACAAAGTTAAGTAAAGTGTTGATTCATTACAACTATTTGTGCTTTTTGCTACTTTCAAAATTGCATTAGCTTCTGCATGTAATACATACCAATTAGTATTTCCATTCTCATCTTCACAATTATTATTAAACCCAGATGGTGTCCCATTAAATCCATCAGAAATAATCATATTGTTTTTAACAATAATAGCACCTACTTTTTTTCTTTCACAATGAGATAATTTACCCCATTCTAAAGCCATTTTTAAATAGGCTAAATCATATTTTAGTTGCTTTTCTATTTTCTTTGATTTAAATATATAGTACCGAAGGTGGGAATCGAACCCACACGTCCTAAGACACACGAGTTTGAGTCGTGCGCGTCTACCAGTTCCGCCACTTCGGCAAGTGAGTTGCGAATTTAGCTTATGTTTTTATTCTAGCAAAATATATTTATGCTTCAATATATAAATCGTTTTACAATAATTTATTATTTATGTAAATTCAATTACATTTGCACCCCAATGTCACACAGAGTTAAAATATTAGCATGCTCTTCGTCTGAACCTTTAGCCATAGAAATAGCTAAAAGTTATGGCCAAGCTTTGGGAGAAGTTGAGGTTCAAAAATTTAGCGATGGCGAATTTGGAGTTTCTATCAAAGAAACTGTTCGTGGTTGCGATGTTTTTATTATACAAAGTACAATTCCTCCACAAGAAAATTTGATGGAAATGCTTCTTATGATTGATGCAGCTAAAAGAGCATCTGCCCATAAAATAGTTGCTGTTTTACCATATTTTGGTTGGGCTAGACAAGACCGTAAAGATCAACCTAGAGTTGCTATTGGAGCAAAATTGGTTGCTAATATGTTGGTTACTGCAGGTGTTGATAGAGTTATGACAATGGATTTACACGCAGATCAAATTCAAGGGTTTTTTGAAGTTCCAGTTGATCACTTATATGCTTCTACACTTTTTGCTCCATATTTAAAGACTAAAGATTTAGATAATTTAATTATTGCTGCGCCTGACGCAGGTGGTTCTAAAAGAGCAAATGCTTACGCAAAATTTCTTAATGTTGATTTAGCTCTTTGCTACAAACAGAGAAAAAAAGCTAATGAAATTTCAGACATGACCATAATAGGAGATGTTAAAGGTAAAGACGTTGTTATTATCGATGATATGATTGATACAGCAGGAACTCTTACTAAATCTGCACAATTATTTATGGACTATGGTGCGAAATCTGTTTCAGCTTGTTGCACTCATCCAATACTTTCTGGCCCAGCTCATCAAAGGATAGAGGATAGCATATTGCAAGAACTAATAGTGACAAACACTATTAAATTAAAAAAAGAAAATTCTAAAATTAAAGTACTTTCTGTTGCTGATCTTTTTTCTGAAATAATGAAGCAGCACATAAGTTTTAAATCCATTAGCAAACATTTTTTGTTTGGTAATTAATTAATAAATAAAAACAACAAATATGAAAACAGTATCATTGAGCGGTTCTCCAAGAGAGAACGTAGGAAAAAAAGGTGCTAATACTCTTAGAAAAGAGGGTAGCATTCCGGCAGTAGTTTATGGTGGAAAAGAACAATTACATTTTTCTATTTTAGAGAATGAAGCGAAAAAGCTGGTATTTACTCCAAATGTCTATTTAATTGAAATAGATGTAAATGGAAAAAAGTTTAAAGCAATATTGCAAGAAACACAAGTTCATCCAGTTACAGATAGAATTTTACATCTAGATTTTTTAGAAGTTAAGGAAAACTCTCCATTTAAGTTGAATCTTCCAATTAGACTTGAAGGTTTTTCTAAAGGAGTTAGAAATGGTGGAAATTTAAGCCAGAATTTTAGAACTTTAAAAGTTATGGGCTTACTTAAAGATATGCCAGATGCTGTGAAAATTGACATTACTCCACTTAAGATTGGTGAAAAAATTAGAGTCTTAGATTTAAATATTCCGGGACTTAAATTTTCTGATCCTGAAAATGCAGTAATTGTAGGAGTTTTAACTGCTCGAGCAGTTATTGAAGAAGAAGAAGAAGAAGAAGAAGAAGAATCTGCTGAAGGAGCTGAAGGAATTGAAGGTGCTGATTCAGAAAAGAAAAGTTCTGAAGAACCCAAAAAAGATGAATAAATTATTGCTCCCATCATGAAGTTTTTGATTGTTGGGCTTGGTAATCCTGGTTCTAAATATGAAAGTACCAGACATAACATAGGATTTAAGGCATTAGATTATATTGCAAAACAATCTAGTGCCTTTTTTATATCCCAGAAACATGGTGAAGTCTCGTCATTTAAATATAAAGGGAAAACTATCTTTTTACTTAAACCCAATACTTTTATGAATCTTTCAGGAACAGCAGTTAGATATTGGTTAATCAAACTTAAAATAGATATTAAAAATCTTCTTGTATTAACTGATGATTTAAATCTTTCATTGGGCAGTATTAGAATGAAAAAAAATGGGTCAGATGGAGGCCACAATGGTTTAAAAGATATTTGCCAAGTGCTTGCAACTAATCAGTACCCAAGGCTAAGAATAGGTATTGGTAATAGCTTTACTAAAGGCAATCAAATAGACTATGTTTTAGGTGATTGGACAGCGGAAAATGAAATAATTATAAACCAGAAGTTGATCAAAATAAAAGAAATGGTATTAAGTTTTTGTTTTTCGGGAATTGAAAATACAATGAACACATTTAATAATACTTAATTAAAATAATCCATGGAGTTCAGCATCTATTCCTGAAATAATTTTCCCTAAATCTTCTTTATTTTCGTGAAAATTATTGTTGTCAACATCAATGATTAAGATTTTCCCTTTATCATAAGTCGATATCCAAGCCTCATACCTTTCATTTAATCTCTTCAAGTAGTCTAGTCTAATGCTTTCTTCATATTCCCTTCCTCTTGTTTGTATATTCTGAACGAGTTTAGAAACAGAAGCCCTTAAATAAATTAATAAATCTGGAGCAGACACAAAAGATTCTATAAGATTAAAAAGACTAAAATAATTTTCAAAATCTCTTGTAGTCATTAGCCCCATGGAATGAAGATTTGGAGCGAAAATAAATGCATCTTCATATATTGTTCTGTCCTGAATAACAGTTTTAGAACTATTTCTTATTTCCTGGGTTTGAGTAAACCTGCTGTTCAAATAATATATCTGCAAATTAAAAGACCACCTTTGCATTTCATCATAAAAGTCATTTAAATAAGGATTGTCATCTACATCTTCAAAATGTGTATCCCATTTATAGTGCTTGGCAAGTAGCCCTGTAAGTGTGGTTTTTCCAGCACCAATATTTCCTGCAATAGCTATATGCATATCCTTTAAATTTTAATAATCTAATGTAGAAAAATAGGAACTAAAAAGTGTAGTTGTTAATAACTTTTGTAATTAACTAGTTTGGTATTATAATCAAATCTGCCTCAGATTTATTATTCAAAACTCCTATTAATTGATCTTGATATTGCGTGATTTTATAATACTTATTGGTTTTATAAATAGTGTCAATTTTAAAATCTAAATAATTATATTTAGTTAGAAAATCCCCATCATAACCCATTAAATTTTTTTCATTAATTATTAATCCTTTTTTTGCATTTATATTTATGATGTTAAGTAAAGAACCATATTGATCTAAAATAAATACTTGATCGGAAGTTACAGCGTATAATTTTTTGTTTTTTTCTTTCATTTTCAATATTGGAAAATTCATTTTTGGAAGAATAACAGAAAGATTACCACTTTTAAAAGTTATTTCTGATAAGTAATTTATTTTGATGATTTCGTTAACATCTAAATCATAAAGCCATATACCATTATCAAAATTACTATTTGATATACAATTAGTTTGATAAAGTCCTAATTCATTTAATGAAATTTCACTTTTTTGAAGAGACAAAGTGTTGTCTAAAGCCAATATTACACCTTGATCTTTATAAAACAGCAATGGTCTAAGTGGGTTACTTATATCTAGCTGAGTAATGTTTCCTAATAATTTATTGCTATAATTATAAATCACCTCCCCTAAGGGGCTGTATTTTATAAGATTATCCTTATTGATATGGTAAACGAATCCATACTGATCAATTTCTGTAATTTCACTTTTAGAAAAAATATTAAATTTCGTTTCGTAAATCTCTTGACAAATTATACTCTTACAGACTAAAAAAAGTATTGAAGTCTTAATTATTAATATCCATTTCCAATATTTCATTTATATATTGTTTAGTTGTGCTTAATCTTGGTATTTTATTTTGTCCACCCAATTTATTTTTACTCTTTAACCAACAGTAGAAGGTGTTTTTTTGAACTACTTTAATTACAGGAGCTTGAAGCGGGGAATTATTAATCCTTTTAGCTTTATAATCAATATTTGTTTTTTGTAGTTCATTATCCAAAACCTTACTAAATCTAATTAAATCATTTGGTTTAGTTACGAATTCTATTACCCAATAGTGAAATCCTACTGACTTATTTGTAGTTTTTAAAAAAGGAGCCAATGTAAATTCGCCAACAATACAGCTACATTTTTCAGCAGCTTCTTTTATTGCTTTTTCTACATGCTGAATCATTAATTCTTCACCTGCCATATTTATAAATTGCTGTGTTCTTCCAATAACTTTTATTTTAAATGGCAATATAGATGTAAAAATTATTGTGTCCTCTAAACGGTATCTCCATAATCCCCCATTAGTAGAAATTACTAACTCATATGGTGTGTTTAGTTTAACATCCTCCAACCCTAATGTAATAGGTTGGCTATCTTCCCAGTGACTTTTAGAAATAAATTCATAGTATATCCCATAGTCAAGCATTAAAAGCATATCATCTGAATTATTCTCGAACTGTAAACCAAAAAACCCCTCAGTTGCATTGTAGTTTTGATAAAAATTAATTTCTTTTTCAATTATTGATTCAAAACTTTTTTTATAGGGTTGAATATTCATGCCCCCATGAAGATATAGCTCCAGATTAGGCCATATTTCATGTATGTTGCTACATTTTTTTTCTTTAATAATTTCATTCATTATTACTAACACCCAAGAAGGAGCACCAGCAATTATTTGAACATCGTCTTTAGGAGAATTCTTAACTACATATTTTAGTTTTTCTTCCCAGTTCTGGCTTAGTAGAAGTTTTATTTTTTTTGGGGAGCGTCTCCACTCACACCACCAAGGCAAATTTTTCATTATAATAGCTGATAAATCTCCTTCAACTGTTTTAGTATTCCCAGAAAATTTGTTTTCGTTGCCCCCAACTATTAAATGTTTCCCTTTAAAAAGTTGAGTATTTGGATTGTTTTTATAGTAAATTGATAATAAATCTTTACCACCTTTATAATGACACTCTTTTAAGGAATCTAAAGTTACTGGGATATTTTTGATGACATTATTGGTTGTCCCAGATGACTGAGCAAAGAACTTTACTTTCCCAGGCCAAAGAATATTGGACTCTCCATTTTTAGCTCTTTCAATAAAAGGCAATAAATCATCATATCTACTAAGTAAGACTCTATTTTTAAACTCTTTAGAATTCCTTAAATAATTGAAGCCATTTGATAGACCAAATTCTGTGTTTTTAGCAGTGTAAATTATTTTTTTTAGAGCCTTATCCTGTACCTCTAAAGGAGATTTCATGAAATTTTCTATTTCAATCATTCTCTTTTTTAAGTATAAAGAAAATAGTTTATTTAGGGGTTTTCCAATTGATGAAATCATTGGAGAGTATTTTTATCCAAAGAATATTAGCCCTGTAATAATAATTAAAGCAATAGATACGTATATGTAACCAATAATCCCTGTACTACCGTGAAAATTTTTATCTTCTGACATTTTTTTTACAAATATATAATCATATTAGAAAATTCTTATTTCAAATGGAAATATTGTTTGAAATTTATCTTCTATTGATCTGTTTTTTATTAAGCTGTTGAAATTATTATTAATGTTTTTAACATAATTCATAATCTCAGAACTGCTTTTCGTTTCTAAATCTAGCGAAGATAAAATTTGTAATAATTCATCATTTTCAATTTTTGGGTAATGAACTAACTTAATTTCAGTTTTCTCTAAACCAACTTTGTTTGCTGCAAATTTTATTGCTGATTGTAAATCTCCTATTTCGTCAACCAGTTCTAAGTCTAAGGCTTCCTTCCCAGACCAAACTCTACCCATTGCAACATTATGCACATCACTTTTTTTAAGTCCATCTCTTCCAAATGCAACTTTTGAAATAAAGCTTTCATAAATCTCATCAACACCTTTCTGAATAGTTGATAATTCTTTTTTGTCAAGTGGGCTAAACATTGTCATAGCAGCATGATCATTTGTTTCTACTCTATCAAAAGTAATTCCAATTTTATTTTCAAGCATTCTTCCTAAATTAGGAATCATTCCAAAAACTCCAATTGAACCAGTGATTGTATTTGGTTCTGCAAAAATCCTATCAGCTCCACAGGAAATATAATATCCTCCAGAAGCTGCTAAATCTCCCATAGAAACAATTACTGTTTTAATTTCTTTGGTCTTTTCTACAGCCCTCCATATAACATCAGATGCCAAGGCACTTCCACCGGGAGAATTCACTCTTAAAACAACAGCTTTAATGGAAGAGTCATTTTTTGCTTTATTGATAGCTTTTACAATTGTTGTTGAACCCATTTCTCCATCTAGACCTTTTCCACTCACTATAGTTCCCAAGGCATAAACAACTGCTATATTGCCATTGTTTTGCCCAAAATTCACTCCTGTTTTTGTAGATTTCCCATCAAAATATTTTTTGAATAAAATATTTTGAACTTTAGCACCTTTATTTACACCAATATTTTTTTTGATAATCGAATCTAGTTGATCCTCATAAATAAGATTGTCAACAAGATTATATTTCAAACAACCAGTAGAATTATAGCTATATATCGAATCTGCAATTTCATTTAAACTTTCAAGCGAAATATCTCTTGAATCTTTCATATTATGAGTCATGTTTTTCCATACATCATCTAATAATTTTGTAATTTGAAGTTTGTTTTCAGCACTCATTTTTTCATACATAAAAGGTTCAACTGCACCTTTGAATTTGTTGCCTTTTCCTCTAATTATTTGAACATCAACATCGAGATTGTCTAATGCTTTTTTAAAGAACATCATTTCTGAGCCAAGTCCTCTAAAATCAATCATTCCCTCAGGATATAAATAAATTTCATCTGCTATGCTGTTTAAGTAGAAGGCTCCCATAGAAAAGGTCTCTCCGTAAGCGATTATAAATTTTCCTGAGCTTTTAAAATCTTTAAGATAATCTCTTAAGTTGTCTATTGTTGAAAGGCCCATGTTAACATTGGAAATTTTTAATACAATTCCTTTAATTCTTTCATCATTTTTAGCTTTTTCTAACACACTTCCAATTTGATGAATACCATAACTTTTAGAAATCGGATTATTAAAGTCATTTGTAGTTTCAATCCTGCCTCTTTCTTTGATATCAAAATTCAAATTCATTTCGAGATAAGAATTGTCACTTATTTTTAATCCGTCACTCTGGATTAGTGATCCAGCTAAAGTAAACACGACAACATTGATAAGAAAGATTACCAATATGCTTAAAACTATATAAGCTAAAATCGACGCCCAAAATGATCTCCAGAATGGTCTCATAATTATAATGAATTTATATTTTTGTAAAAGTATAAAATTAAAAACATAAATCAGTAAAATTTAAAAAACCCAATTCTTTATAAAAAATGTTTTATGATAAAATTTAATAAAGTTGTGATTTCTTTGGGGACTAACTTAGGCGAAAAGAATAAAAACCTTCAAACAGCCTTGAAAATGATAAAAGAATTTAGTGTTTTTACCGCTCAGTCCAGGGTGTTTCTTACTGAACCTTGGGGCTATGAATCAAAAAACTATTTTTTAAATATGGGGTTACAAATAAAAACATCTTTAAATCCAGAAAGATTACTCTCAGAACTTAAGAGAATTGAGATTGATATGGGCAGAAAAAGATTTTTGAAAAACACATATCAGGACAGAATAATTGACTTAGATATTTTAATCTTTCAAAATACTTTTATTCAATCAACTGAACTTTCAATTCCTCACCCAAAGATTAAAGAAAGAAAATTTATATTGCTAATTCTTAAGGATATTTACAATAAAAAAACAATTCCAGATTTGAATAATTCTGCTGATGAAATGTTATTAAATTGCAAAGATATATCTAAAGTTATTTTATATAAATGAAGAAATTAATTGCAGTAGAGGGAAATATAGGAGTTGGAAAGACAACTTTAGCAAGATTTCTTTCAACTCAATTTGATGCTGGGTTATTACTTGAAGAGTTTTTAGAGAATAAATTTTTAAAGCTATTTTATGAATCTAATGAATTTGCTTTTCAAACTGAAATGCAATTTTTATTAGATAGAAGCCTACAACTGAATAATTTTTTTAAAAATCAACCCTCCCTTACATTTGCTGATTTTCATATTGACAAAAGCTTAATTTTTTCAAAGATCAATTTGGGTCATGATGAGTATAAAATAATTGAAAATACTCATGTTAAGCTATTTAAAAGTTTTCCCAAACCAGACTATTTAATTTTCTTAGATTCAGGAATTGATCAAATTATTGATAACATTAAATCTAGAAATAGAGCTAACGAAAAGCAATTAGACAAAATTTATTTAGAAAAATTGAACGAAAATTATGATAAATGGATAAATGCTCAAGCTTTCAAAATAATTAGAATTCCTATTAAAGATATAAATTATAATAGCACTGAAAACTTAAAAAAAAGCTTTGCTCAACTGTTAAATATTAGTATTTAAAAATTTTAAAATTTTTAAATACTGTAGTTGTCAACAAGTTATCGTTGCTATTTTATAAGATTTTGATTTTTTTTTTATTAAATAAAGTCCTTATACTTGCATTAACTATAAAGTGAATCCAAATAAATTCTAATGAAAATCAATAATTTCAAAATCAAAAACATTGCTGTAATCACAATGTTAATCACTATTTTTTCTAGTTGTTCAACTATTAAAGAGTTAGAGTATAATGTTACCCAGAACCCCTTACATATGAAAGGCGGAGATGTAACTCTTCAAATCAATGGAAAATTTATTGAAAAAGGACTTAATGCAAAAGCTATTGCTGAAATTACACCTATATTTTTCTGTAAAGATGGAAATGAAATTCCTTTTTTAACTGAAATATACCAAGGACCAAAAGCTGCAGGAAATGGCAAAGTTGTTCCTGCTGAAGGATTATCTTTTTCTTATACTAGTACCATCCCTTATCAAAAAAGCATGACTGAAGGTGAAGTTAAAGTTAGAATTTTAGTGAAAATGGGAACCAAAGATCCTGAAGAAATCATGAGTTCTAAAATTGCTGATGGAACAATAATTACTTCTTTACTTGTAGATTTAGATGATCACGTAATAAATTCTAAAGAATGTAATTTTAAAAGAATCAATTCTTTTTCAAAGTCAGCTACTATAAATTTTTCTAAGGGAAAAAATAATATTACTACCAAAGAAATGAAAGATACAGATGTTAAGGATTTGTTGAATTTCTTTTCTTCTTCAATGCAGGAGGATTCCAGAGTAGATATAAAATCAATACAAATCAGTTCATTTGCTTCTCCTGAAGGTGAGGTAGATCTTAATAATAATCTTGCACAAGACAGAGGAAATAGTACAATGAAGGCTTTTATTAATAAGTCTAAAAGAATGAAGTTTGATGCTGGAGAAGATAAAGATTTTTATAAAATAACCTCCAATGGTGAAGATTGGGATGGCTTCAAAACTGAAGTCTCAAAAACTGATAATGAAGATAAAGATTTAATTCTTAGAGTTTTAGAAATGACATCTGATTTAAATAAAAGAGAAAAAGAAATCAGAAATATGGCAAAATCTTACGCGTTTTTAGAAAAACAAGTATTACCCCAATTAAGAAGATCAATTATAACAGTTAACTACGAAGAAGTTGGATACAGCGATGAAGAGTTAAAAAGTTTAGTTTCTATTAATCCAGATACTTTAGATTTAGAAGAAATTATTAAAGCTTCTCTAAATGAAGAGGATATTAATATTCAACTTAAAAATTATAATAATGCGGAGAGACTATTTCCTAACGATTGGAGAGTAATTAATAATATTGGTTACATCAAGTATATGATGGGAGATACTGAAGGAGCTGGAAAATCTTTTGAAAAGGCAATGGCTATAACAGATAATAAAATTGTTTCAAATAATGTTGGTGCTGTTAGACATGTTTCAAATGGGAAATCTAGTGATGAAATTAAATTGTTACTTGAATCCTCTAATACTGATGAGTCTAAATACAATGTTGGATTAATTCAAATTGAAGAAGGGAAATATGAAGAGTCAATTACTTCAATGGGAGAAACAAAGTCATACAATTTCGTATTGGCTAATATACTTGCCGAACATTATGATGATGCCACAGATGCCTTAGAGGGAATGAATAATGCTAAATCATATTATTTAAAAGCTATTATTGGTTCAAGAACAGCAAATACCGAAATGGTACTAGAAAATTTAAAGCTAGCAATTGAAAAAGATGCTTCTTTGAAAGATTTAGCTAAAAAAGATAGAGAATTTATCAAATATTTTGGAAATTCTGATTTTTTAGCCATATTCTAAAATTGATTTCATAGACTAATTTTAATAGAGGGGGTTCCCTCTATTTTTTTTCAATTTGGTGTGGTATTTTTTTTCTAACTACTAGTGTGTTCTTGAAAAGAATTTCTAATTTTTTTTTGTATAATGTAGCATGATTATAGTCTTGAAATAATCCTGAGTAAAGAAAAACATTGGGGGCTATATACTCATCAAAAATTTCCATCTCGGGAAAATTTCTAATAAATTTTTTCCTGTAATTTCTTATTTCATCATTATTTTGACTTACGTATAATTGCACAGTAAATATGTTGTATTTCCCATGTTTAGACATGTAATTATTTAGTGAATCTATTCTAGGGTCTTTGTGTTCTATTAGACTTCCTTTCTCATTAATGTAGCTTAAATAATTATTCTTATTAGAATTGAATAATCCAGTTGAATCAATCTTTTTTTTTTGACTTAGAATAGAATCGTTTTTGTCAATGCTTTCAATGGAATCTTTTTTAGGATAAAGTGTCCAATTTTCCTGACAGTGACAACCATAGCTAAAGATTATTAAAATATAAAATATTTTTATTTTCATTTTTTTAGCATTTTGACAAATTTAATAAACTAATTATTTAAAATCTTTAATTTTCAGTTCTTTAGATATGTTTATTTTTAATCTGGTTTAATAGGGCGTTATTTAGAAACATTCTAAATTAAGATATTTTGATGACAATTCTTAAAACAATGTCTTTAAAATAATACTGACATATTACATTTGCTTAATCATTTGAATTAGTTAATTTATAAGAACTGAATGAGACATAGATTATACAATCTTATTACTAGAATTTTTGCAATATTACTTTTAGTTGTTTTTGTAATAAATTTTTCTGCACAAGAAGGAGAAAAGCTTTTCAAAGCTAACTGCGCTTCATGTCACAACCCTGTTAAAAATGCAACCGGACCTAAAATGCAAGGGGTTTTACAGAAATGGATAGACGCGGGTGAAGAAGAATTAATTTATAAGTGGGTTCAAAACCCTTCTAAACTTTACAATAGCGGAAAATCTAAAATGGCAAAAGCTATTTGGGATTGGTCTCCTACTGCAATGACACCCCAAGGACATTTGTCAAGAGAAGAAGTGGAGTCTATCTTTACATACGTAGACAATTATGCTCCACCTGTTGCAGCAGTCGGTGTTGGTCTTGCATCTGGAGATTCAATAACTGCAGAATCTGATTCTTCCGAATATTGGTGGTGGATAATATCATTCATTTTAGTATTTGTTTTATTTGCAATCCTTGGGGTCAGAAGAGAATTGTCAGCGGCTGTTGCAGCTAAAGAAGGATTACTGGTTGATTCAACCAGCACTTTTGTAACTAGTGCCCAACAATGGTTTTTAAGAAATTGGTTTATAACTGTATTGCTAGTTGTCGGAGTTGCTCTTTTTGCAGGCGTAGAACTATTTGGAAGAGCTTATCAATTAGGAGTTTACGAAGATTATATGCCATCTCAGCCAGTAGCTTATTCACATAAACTTCATGCTGGAAAAATGGGGATAGAGTGTAAATATTGTCACCATTCTGCTGAAAAATCAAAGCATGCTGGTATTCCATCTGTAAATGTGTGTATGAATTGCCATGCTATAGTACATGAAGGGCCACAATACGGAACTGAAGAAATTGATAAATTACATAAAGCATCAGGCTACAACAAGAATAAACAAGCTTATAATATTGATGAATTCGGTGACAGAATTGAAGAGCCAATTGTTTGGAATAAGGCTCATAATTTACCAGATCACGTTTATTTTAGTCATGCTCAACATGTCCACACAAATACCGGTAATATCGATTGCAGGCAATGTCATGGACCAGTTCAAACTTACACATTAGGTAGGGTTTCAACTATTGATGAAGTAAATGCATATGCTGCTACTGACGATGGGATGGAAAGAGGTCTTATTCAATTAACTAAGCCATTACTTACAATGGGCTGGTGTATTGAATGCCACAACAAAAAAGAAATTGATCTAACAAGTTCTGGATATTATAAAGAAATTCATAACAGAATTAAATTAAGAGCGGATATTAACAACAAAATTTTTGAAGATGATAAAGTTACAGTTAAAGAATTAGGTGGATGGGAATGCGCAAAATGTCATTATTAAATTTACTTATAAATAATTTATGAGCAAAACAAAAACATATTGGAAAGGTTATTCGGAAAAACATCAAACTCCTGAGTTTTCTAGTTCTAGTCAAAAAGAATTTCAAGATGATGTCCCTGTAGATGAGTTTTTGAACTCAGATGGGTTAGATGATTTGAAAACTGGCAGAAGAGACTTTTTAAAATTCATGGGGTTTAGTGTTGCTGCTGCAACTCTAGCATCTTGTGAATCTCCAGTTATTAAATCTATTCCTTATGTTAATAAACCAGAAGAGATTACACCTGGAGTTTCTAATTGGTATTCCTCTACTTATTACGACGGTAATGATTTTGCAAATGTTTTAGTGAAATCTAGAGAAGGCAGGCCAATATGGCTTAAAGGCAAAAGAGACGCATATACTCAAGGAGGATTAATACCAAGAATATCAACATCCATATTAAACCTTTACAACAGTTCTAGATTAAATGGACCTTTAGTTAATAAAAAATCAGAATCTTGGGATAATATTGATAAGGAAATTATAAATAAGTTAACCCAGTTAGGTGCTAAGAATGGTAAAGTTAGAATAGTGTCCAATACAGTTATCTCTCCATCTACTAAATCTGTTATCAAAGAATTTATGGATAAGTTTTCTGTTTCTGCTGACAACAATTCGGGCTGTGAGATTAAGCATATTGAGTATGATGTCCAGTCTTATTCTGGAATTAGAAAGGCTAACAAAAATATTTTTGGCAAAAGTTTTATTCCTACTTATGATTTTTCAAAAGCCAAAACTATTGTCTCTATTAATGCAGATTTTATTTGTAACTGGTTATTACCCTCAAAATTTTCTACTGATTTTAGTAAAGCAAGAAAGCCTGAGAATGGATGGATGTCAAAGCATTTTCAGTTCGAATCAGTTCTCTCACTTACTGGTGCTAACTCTGACGTTCGTGTTAAAATAAAACCTTCTGAAGAGATTTTAGTTGCTTCTGCTATCTTAAGTTTTTTGAATAATGAAAACCCTAAACTAAGCCTTAATGATAACACTACTGATAAAATCCAATCAGCTGTTAAATCTTTACTAGAAAACAAAGGTAACTCTCTCGTAATTGCGGGGTCTAACGATCCAAATGTTCAAATGCTAGTTAATAAAATAAACTATCAGCTAGACAATTATGGTTCAACCATTGATCCTGATAACCAAGTCAACTTATTTAATGGAAACGATGAAATATTAGAAGCTTTTCAAACTGATTTATTAAATGGTGACATTGATGGTGTTATTTTCTACGGTGTTAATCCAGTATATTCCATGCCCAACGGAAGTGAAGTTTCCAATGCAATAAGCAAATTAGACTTTTCAGTTTCTTTTTCAGAATATATGGACGAGACTGCTTCTTCCTGTGAGTATGTTTGTCCTGATCACAATTACCTAGAGTCCTGGTGTGATTTAAATCCAGGGTCTAACCACTATTCTATACAACAACCTTTAATAAGACCTCTTTACAACACTAGACAAGCTCAAGAAAGTTTACTTGTTTGGACAGGAGAGGCTACTAGGTCAAACTCTGAAAGTCAAGCGTTTTACGACTACATGAGAAAACATTGGTTAGCCAATTCAATTGGAGAACAAGAATCATATCCTAATTTTGCTGATTTCTGGAATTGGACTGTACACAACGGATTCACAAATAACAATAATGAATCTACACCTTCAACGTTAATTTACAATGATTATCCAATCAAAATTATCCCTCAAAAAAATGATTTAGATTGGGAGTATATAATCTATCAAAAAGAGCTTGGAGTTGGTCATCATGCTGCTAACCCTTGGCTCCAAGAACTGCCCGATGCTATTTCTAAAATAGTTTGGGATAATTACCTAACAATGGCTCCTTCAGATTGCTATAAATTATTTGGAATTGACACTTCTGATTCAAAATCTGCTTGGGATGGTATTCATTTGGGACAAGAAGAAAAAGCATTTGTGGCTTCTTTAAATATTAATGGTATAGAAACAAAATTGCCTGTTTACCCTCTCCCTGGACAAACTAGTGGTACTGTTGGTATTTCTATGGGTTACGGTAGGGGTGAAAATAACGAAGATATTGGTAATGCAGCTTTTCAGGCTGATGAATATGGAAACCACTTAACAAATACAGAAGGGGGGTTGGTTCCGATTGGATCTAATGCTTTTAAGTTATGTAGTTTTAAAAACGGATCCTTGACTTACAGTGGATTTGGTGAAGTTATAGCAACGGATGAAAGATATGCCCTTGCAGGTACTCAAACTCATCATACTATAATGGGTAGAACTTCTATTGTTAAGGAAACTACTTATGATTTTTGGAAAGACAATCATGAATCAAACCAAGAAGCTTATAATCCTAAAATCAAATTACACAGCCATGCTGAAGGTGGGCATTCTGAAGTTGACGCTACTGAGTATTCTTTGTGGGACGAACATCCTGTAGAACAAGTTGGCCACAGATGGGGAATGTCTATTGACTTATCTTCTTGTAATGGTTGCGGTGTTTGTATAACTGCTTGCCATTCGGAAAATAATGTTCCTGTGGTTGGTAAAGATGAGGTTAGAAGGTCAAGAGATATGCATTGGTTAAGAATGGATAGATATTTTTCTTCTATCGAGGATGACAATAGAAAAGAATGGGCTGATTCTAACAAAGTAGAAGGTGATTTTGATTATGGCAAGTTAGAGGTTCCTGAAGAAAACCCTTCAGTTGTGTTTATGCCTATGCTATGCCAGCATTGTAATCATGCACCATGCGAAACTGTTTGTCCAGTTGCTGCTACAACCCACAGTAATGAAGGGCTTAATATGATGACCTATAATAGATGTATAGGAACAAGATATTGTGCAAATAACTGTCCTTATAAAGTAAGAAGGTTCAATTGGTTTAATTACAGAGATTATAAAAAGTTTAAAAATTTCAATCCTAATCAAGATCAAATGGCTAGGATGGTTTTAAATCCGGATGTTGTTGTTAGGTCTAGGGGTGTTATGGAGAAATGTAGTTTCTGTGTGCAAGGAATTCAAGCTGCAAAATTAGAAGCCAAAAAAGAGAGTAGAAAATTAGTAGATGGTGACGTTGTTCCAGCATGTGGTGATGCTTGTCCAAACGATTGCATAACTTTTGGAGACTGGAACGATCCAGAATCTAAAATTAAAGAAGTTTCAAGTTCTGATAGAGCATATCAAGCTTTGGAAGAAGTTGGAGTTAAACCCAATATATGGTACCAGCTTAAAGTACGTAATATTGGTGAAGACTTAGCAGAAAATGTTTTGTCTGATGAATCACATTCTGAAAACTATTAATATAAAAAACAGAAATGCATAAAGAATCAGACATAAGGTTACCATTAATTTTAGGAGATAAGTCCTATAAAGATATTACTGATGATGTTATTCGTCCAATAGAGGCTAACCCCCCTAAAACATGGTATATTCTATTGATGATTTCAATTGTTATAGCATTATGGGGAATAGGTTGTATTATATACCTTTTAGGAACCGGAGTAGGTACTTGGGGATTAAATAAAACAGTTGGTTGGGCTTGGGATATTACAAATTTTGTTTGGTGGGTAGGAATTGGACATGCTGGAACTTTAATTTCTGCTGTGCTTCTTTTGTTTAGACAGAAATGGAGATTTGCTATTAATAGAGCAGCTGAGGCTATGACAATTTTTGCTGTAATGATGGCTGGTCTTTTTCCTTTAATTCACATGGGAAGATTATGGCTTGGTTATTGGGTTTTCCCTCTCCCAAATCAATTTGGATCACTTTGGGTTAATTTTAATTCCCCATTACTTTGGGATGTTTTTGCTATTTCAACTTATTTTTCAGTGTCACTTGTTTTTTGGTACATAGGATTAATTCCAGATTTTGCTACAATTAGGGACAGAGTTAGCAAACCAATTTTTAAAAGAGCTTATAGAGTTTTAAGTTTTGGTTGGACTGGTGACGCAAAAGCTTGGAATAGATTTGAGCAGGTATCTTTAGTTTTGGCAGGTCTTGCCACTCCTTTAGTTTTTTCTGTCCACTCGATAGTTTCTTTTGACTTTGCCACCTCTGTGATTCCAGGATGGCATACTACAATATTTCCACCTTATTTTGTTTCAGGAGCTGTATTTTCGGGATTTGCTATGGTTCAAACTTTAATGTTAGTTTTAAGAAAAGCTTATAAACTTGAAGCCTATCTACATGTAAAGCATGTTGAGTATATGAATATTGTAATTATAGTAACAGGGTCAATAGTTGGTGTAGCATATATTACTGAACTATTTGTTTCTTGGTATTCTGGAGTTGAATATGAATCATATGCGTTTCTTAATAGAGCCACTGGTCCCTATTGGTGGTCTTACTGGGCAATGATGACTTGTAATGTAATATCGCCGCAATTATTTTGGTTTAAAAAATTAAGAACTAGTTTAATGTTTTCTTTTTTTATGTCTATTATTATTAATATAGGTATGTGGTTTGAAAGGTTTGTAATTATTGTCACTTCACTGCATAGAGATTACGTTCCTTCCTCTTGGACTTATTTTCATCCAACTTGGGTAGATATAGGGGTTTACATGGGTACAATTGGAATATTCTTCACATTGTATTTATTGTTCTCTAGATATTTCCCTGTTCTTCCAATTGCAGAATTAAAAACAATTTTAAAGTCATCCGGGAAGAATTATAAAGAAAGTTATGGAAAAGGCAAGGGATATTGGGATAAACACTCGGGACATTAAAAATTGGTTATGGCAGAAAAAGTGATATTTGCGATGTATGATGACGATGATAAACTAATGGATGGTGCTAAACATCTTGTTGCCAATGATGTAAAAGTATCTGACGTTTATTCTCCTATGCCACTTCATGGTATTGATTCTATTATCGGGATTGAACCCACAAGATTAGCAATTACTGCTTTTATGTACGGTATTACTGGGGTTATCCTTGCAATGATTGGAATTAGATATATGATGATAATAGATTGGCCAATGAATATCGGAGGAAAACCAAACTTTAGTTTAAAAGAAAATATGTTGTCTTTTGTTCCTATATTTTTTGAGTTTACTGTATTATGTGCCGCTCATGGAATGGCAATAACTTATTTGATTAGAAATAAAACTCTTCCAGGAATGCCTCCTAGAAATCCAGACCCCAGAACAACAGACGATAAATTTGTTATGGAAATTAAGACTTCTGAAAATGCACATATTAATGAAAGTGTTTTATCAAAGCTAATAAAAGATACTGGGTTTTTAGAAATTGAAGAAAAAAGTATTGTATGAAAAAGTATATTCTTTCATTTTATCAACTTTGTTTTTTAATGTTAGTATTAACATTATTAAATTCTTGTGTAAAACATCCTGACTCGCCGGGTTATGAATATGTAGACGATATGTTTAGATCACAAGCAATTGAAGCTTATATAGACTACGGATTAGTAGGTGATAAAGTTAATGATACGCTTAAAAACACTATTTCTGCAAGAATTCCAGTAAAAGGAACCATTGCTTTTAGTAAGAGCAAAAAAACTTCTACTGCCAATATGCCATTTTATTATGGAACTTCAGAGGAAGAGAGAATTAGAGCGGGAGAAGAAGTACCCTTACCGAAGCATTATTACAGTCAAGAAAGTATTCAAGAATCCAATACTGCTGAAGGTAAAAGGCTTTATGGTTTATTTTGTGCGCATTGTCATGGAGACAAAGGAAATGGTGACGGATTAGTTATTACAGCTGGTGGATACCCTGCTGCTCCACCTGCTTACAATACACTTAAAGATAGAAAACCGGGGTCAGTTTTTCACACTATTACCTATGGAAAGAATGCAATGGGGCCACATGCTTCACAACTTAATAAAGACGAAAGATGGAAAGTGGCTATGTACGTTAGAACCATGCAATTTGACGGAGATTTGAATTTAGAAGAATTGGTTTCTGAAAATGTAGTTAACGATTAAATTTAGCTGATAAATTAAATAAAATGGAGTATAAAATTTCTGAAAGAGCAAAGAAAGTCACACTTGGAACAGCAGTTCTTGGTTTAGTTTTTTTGATCATTGGATTCTTTCAACAAAAAGATTTTGTTTATGCTAAAAAATTAGATGACCATTCTGTAGAATTACTGTACAACGGACACGCTGATGTAGAAACTCAAAACCAACTTAAAGAAACTATAATTTCTAAAATGCATGGATATAATCTAGAATTTCATGATTCAATGCACTCTGATAATCATCATCAAGAATCTAATTCTCACTCAGATGAAAATGAGCATCATGGCCCAACTTTTAAGTGGTTAGTTCATATAGGTCATGTAGCTCAAGGGGATGACCATGCAATTACTGGCAGTCATGAATCTGGAGCAGATATGCTTGTAGATATGGCAAATAGTGGAGATGTAAGTTTTTTTGATCAAGGGTTTAGACGTTTTTGGTCTAACTTATTAGTAAATGGTTTTTTCTTTTTTGGAATTGCCTTGGGGGCATTATTCTACTTAGCATTACACTATGCAACTGAATCTGGGTGGGGAGTTGTTCTACTTAGAATTTTTGAAGGTATTATGTCCGCTATGCCAATTGGTATTGTTGCATTACTAATAGTTTTCATTGTTGGAACTTTTGGTGGTCATCATATTTATGCGTGGATGGACTCTCATCTTGTAGACCCTAATTCAAGTCACTTTGATCCAATTATTTATGGAAAAAAGGCATACTTAAATATTCCATTTTTCTGGATTAGAATAGTTGCTTATTTCACAACCTTTCTTCTGTTTTTAAGATGGTTTAAAAAGAAATCTAAAGAAGAAGACGAGATAGGAGGAACAAAAATTCATTTTACTATGTATAGAAGAGCTGCTTTGTTCCTAGTTTTCTTTGCTGTTTTTTCTTCTACGATGTCTTGGGATTTTATTATGTCTATTGATGCACATTGGTTTAGTACATTATTTGGATGGTATGTTTTTTCAGGGATTTGGTTAAGCGGAATGATTATGGTGATGATGATTACCCTTTATCTAAGAAAAGGAGGCTACCTGCCATTTGTCAACGAAAGTCATATTCACGATGTAGGTAAATTTATGTTTGCCCTAAGTTTTTTATGGAGTTATTTATGGTTTTCTCAATTTATGCTTATTTGGTATTCTAATATTCCAGAAGAGGTTATTTATTTTACAGAAAGAATAAATAACTACAACATTCTATTTTTTGGAACTTTCATTGTTAATTTTTTCTTTCCTATGGTTTTTTTCATGTCGAGAGATACCAAAAGATCTGCTGGTTTTTTAATTGTAATAGGTATGTTAATATTTATAGGTCACTGGTTTGACGTTTTTAACATGATTATGCCAGGAACACTTTTTGACCAATGGGAATTAGGTCTTTTAGAACTTGGGATGTTTATGACGTTCCTTGGAATATTTGTTTATTCTGTACTTAATTCTTTATCAAAAGCTCCTTTATTATTAAAGAACCATCCTTTTCTTGAAGAAAGTAAACACCATGAATATTAATTAGTGAATTATGGAAATTAAGTTTATTATAATTATTACTGTAGCACTTTTCTTTATTGCCCTAGTGCAATTAATGAAGATTTATGATCTAGCAGCAAAAGTTAGAGGAGAGAAATCACAAGAAAAATTGTCTAGAAGTGAAAATTTATTGATGGCCAATCTTATGTTGGTTTTCATGGTAGCATTTTTTGGATTCATAATTTGGTTAATTTCTAAATATGGTTCTAATTCTGGTCTTTATCAAGCTGCCAGTGCTCATGGAAAAGACATAGACGACCTATTAATGATCAACTGGTATATAATATTGCCAGTATTTTTCATTACTAATGCTTTACTTTTTGGTTTTTCTTGGAAATACTATTACAGAGAAGAAAGAAAAGCTCTTTATTATCCTCACAATAATAAATTGGAGGCAGTATGGACTATAGTTCCAGCAATAGCTCTTGCATTTATTGTTATTTATGGCCTGATGACCTGGAATAAGATAATGTACAATCAAGAAAAAGGGGAGGTTGTTGAGGTTTATGCTTACCAATTTGGCTGGATTGTAAGATATTCTGGTGTAGACAATACTTTGGGGAAAGCAGATTATAAAATGGTTTCTTCATCTAATCCGTTAGGGGTAATAACCTCAAAAACAATCCAAGATACCTATGTAGAAATTGACCAAAGAGTAAATGATATTGATTCTATACTTTCAAGTAATATAAATGCTGATGGAGAATATTTATTGCCTGAAAAAAAAGTGGACAAGCTTCAAGAAGAGTTTGACAGACTTAAAAGAAGGAAATATAGAATTGAAGCATCTATAGATAGAAAAGATAATAATTCTACAGCTTATGAATCTAGTAATGATGATATTGTTGTTCAAGAAATTCATTTAGTTAAAGACCAACCCTATACATTTAAATTCAGATCCAAAGATGTTATTCATTGCCCTTGGTTTCCACACTTTAGAGCACAAATAAATGCTGTTCCCGGTATGGAAACTAGCTTTGCTCTTACTCCAACAATAACTACTAAGGAAATGAGATCAGATCCAGATGTTCAACAGCATTGGGAAAATATTAATGTTATACATAACGAAAGAAAAAGAAGAATTGGAGAACCTGAAGAAAGAGTCTTATTTGATTATGTCCTAATGTGTAATAAAATATGTGGTGCAGGTCACTCTAATATGCAATTAAAAGTAATTGTTGAAACACAACAAGAGTTTAATCAATGGATAGAAAATAATGGAGACAAAAAACGTTTAACTTTTTCTGGCCAAGAGGTCAATTGGAGTAGGACAAAATCACAAGCGTCTCTATGATTTGTAAATTTGTTTAAAATATATTGATATGTCACACGATACGCATCATCACCATAAAGAAAGTTTTATAACTAAATATATATTTTCGCAGGATCATAAAATGATTGCTAGGCAGTACCTAATTACAGCAATCTTCATGGGAGCTATAGGTATTGCTTTGTCAGCTTTATTTAGATTAAAGCTTGGTTGGCCTGATGATAAATTCCCAATTTTAGAATCTATATTGGGTTCTGATGCTGCACCAGATGGATTACTAGATAGTAACTGGTACCTTGGATTGGTAACGCTTCATGGGACCATTATGGTATTCTTTGTTTTAACTGGTGGACTTTCAGGAACATTTTCTAATCTTTTAATTCCTTTGCAAGTTGGTGCTAGAGATATGGCATCTGGACTGTTAAATATGATTAGCTACTGGCTTTTCTTTCTTTCAAGTGTGCTAATGGCTTCCTCATTATTTATTGAAACAGGACCCGCAATGGCTGGGTGGACCGTATATCCTCCATTAAGCGTTCTTGCAGAATTCCAGCCAGGCTCTGGACTGGGAATGACACTTTGGTTATTATCCATGACAGTTTTTATAGCATCATCTTTACTTGGTGGGATTAATTATATTGTAACGATCTTAAATCTAAGAACAAAAGGGATGAGTATGACTAGACTCCCATTAACTATTTGGGCATTTTTCATTACTGCAATTTTAGGAGTTTTGTCCTTTCCGGTTTTACTTTCTGCCGCAGTATTACTTTTAATGGATAGAGGTTTTGGCACAAGTTTTTATATGAGCGATATTGTAACATCTTCTGGAGCTTTGGATGCTACTGGAGGAAGTCCTATTCTCTATGAACATTTATTTTGGTTCCTTGGTCACCCAGAAGTTTATATAATATTACTTCCTGCTTTGGGGATGACTTCTGAAATTATTTCTACTTGTTCTAGAAAACCTATTTTTGGTTATAGAGCAATGATTGGATCTATGCTAGCAATTGGGTTCCTATCTTTCATTGTTTGGGGACACCACATGTTTTTAACTGGAATGAATCCGTTTCTCGGTGGAGTATTTACATTCACTACATTGTTAATTGCTATTCCGTCAGCAGTAAAAGCTTTCAACTTTATTACTACTATTTGGAGAGGAAATGTAATGATGACCCCAGCAATGATGTTTTGTATCGGTGCTGTTTCAACATTTATTTCTGGTGGTGTAACAGGAATTATCCTTGCAGACTCTGCTTTAGACATTTCTCAACATGATACTTATTTTGTAGTTGGGCATTTTCATATTGTGATGGGAATGACCGCAATCTTAGGAATGTTTGCTGGTATTTACCATTATTTTCCAAAGCTTTTTAGTAAAATGATGAATATGAGAATGGGCATGGCACATTTTTGGGTAACCATTGTTTGTGGTTACGGAGTTTTTCTTCCGATGCACTTTCTAGGGGAAGGTGGTTTACCACGAAGATATTATGAAAACACCAATTTTCCAATGTTTGATCATTTTCTAGATTTAAATATTTTGATATCTATTTTTGCCTCTGTAGGAGTACTAGCACAAGTTATTTTCTTTTTTAACTTTTTCTACAGTATTTTTAGAGGACCAAAAGCTTCTCAAAATCCATGGAACGCAAACTCACTAGAATGGACAACTCCAGTAGAACACGTTCATGGTAACTGGATAGGCGAAATTCCTACAGTCTACAGGTGGCCTTATGATTACAGTAAACCCGGTAAAGAAAAAGATTTTGTTCCTCAAAACATTCCTCTTGATAAAGACGAAGAAGAACATTGAATATAGAATTAACACTTTATCTTTAAGTCATTAAATTCACATAGTGCGTATTTTATGTTTTTACTTATTATTTATAGCTTCTAATTTTTACTCCCAAATTATCGAAATTAGCTCTCCTAACTTTGGTCTTAGGTTCGAAATAAAAAATTTCTTTCTTGAGTCAACTCGTTTTAAAATTCAAGAAATCAAGCCTTACTTTGAATATAATCGAAATATCAAGATTGGTCTTGGATACTGTTGGCTAAAAAATAATAAGCATCACTTTAAAGATTCTGATTCTTCATTAATTTCTATAAAATCATCTAATTTTTTTGTGTCTTATAACTGGGCTGTCTCAAAGAATTTTTTTGCCGAAGCAACATTAGATTTAGGATTGGGAAATATTAAATCTCGTCTGCCGGATAATTCTAGATATAAAGGAATCTACTCATTTTTAGAACCTGCTATAATTTTAAATTATGAAGGGTTTAATTTCTTTACCTTGGGATTAGGCTCAGGACTGAGACTTACCAGAAGTGATAAGTCAGTCTTAAGAAATAACCTGTCATTACCCACTATTATATTAAGATTCTCTATAAAGTTTACAGAAATCTACAATCACTTTTTTCTTGCTTCAAATTCATCGTTATATTTGCAAGATGATAGAAGAGTTTGATTTAAGATCAGAAGAGCAAGACAAAACCGATAAAACTTATGAAATTGCATTAAGACCTAAGCATCTTGAAGATTTTTCAGGACAAGACCAAGTGGTTGAAAATCTAAGAATTTTTGTTTCTGCAGCTAGAATGAGAGAAGAAAGCCTAGATCATGTTCTTCTTCATGGCCCCCCTGGTTTAGGTAAAACTACACTAGCTCAGATTATTGCAAATGAAATGGAAACTGGTATTAAAATTTCTTCTGGCCCGGTATTGGATAAGCCTGGAGATTTGGCAGGTTTGTTAACTAATTTAGAAACTGGAGACGTTCTTTTCATAGATGAAATACATAGATTAAGTCCAGTTATTGAAGAATATTTATATTCTGCTATGGAGGATTATAAAATTGACATTGTTTTAGACACTGGCCCAAATGCTAGAACTGTACAAATTGATTTGAATCCATTTACTTTAATCGGTGCCACTACAAGGAGTGGTCTTTTAACAGCTCCGCTTCGAGCCAGATTTGGTATTACTTGTAGATTACATTATTATGATACTAAAGTTTTAAAATCAATTGTTAATAGGTCTGCAAGCATATTGAAAATTCCTTTAAAAGATGACGCTTCACTTGAAATTTCAGGAAGAAGTAGGGGAACTCCAAGAATTGCAAATGCTCTGTTACGTAGAGTAAGAGATTATGCTCAAGTTAAAGGAGATGGAATTATCACTAACGAAATCACTCAAATGGCACTAACTGCACTTCAAGTTGATGAACATGGATTGGATGAAATGGATAATAAAATTCTATTAGCTATTATAGACAAATATAAAGGAGGTCCTGTAGGGATAAATACCTTAGCAACTGTGGTTGGAGAAGAGTCGGGGACTATTGAAGAAGTTTATGAACCATTTTTAGTTCAACAGGGCTATATGGTAAGAACTTCTAGAGGAAGAATGGTTACTGACATGGCCTATAAACATTTGAACAAACCAAAGAACGATCTAGGACAACAAGAAATATTTTGAATAATAGTCTAAGAACTAAAAAAATTAAAGAAAAAGCATTTGAACTTGGCTTCTCTCATGTAGGGGTGTCTAAAGCGGGATTTTTAGAACAAGAAGCACGTCAATTAGAAGACTGGCTTAAAAAGGATTATCATGGAAAGATGTCTTACATGGAAAATCATTTTGAATTAAGAACGGACACAACAAAATTAGTTCCAGAAGCAAAATCTGTTATAACATTCATTTATAATTATTATTCACCTGTTAAACAAAATGACAATGAGGCACCTAAAATTTCAATGTATGCCTATGGTAAAGATTATCATAAAGTAATCAAAAAAAAACTAAAAGAGCTACAATACTATATCATAGAAAACTTTGGAGATATTAACATTCGAGGATTTGTAGATTCTGCACCTGTAATGGATAAGGCTTGGGCAAAGAAAAGTGGACTTGGCTGGATTGGAAAACATAGCAACTTGATAAACAAACAAAAAGGTTCTTATTTTTTTATTGCAGAACTAATTCTGGATTTAGAGTTAGAGACAGATATAGCTATTAAAGATTATTGTGGAACCTGTACTAAGTGTATTGATGCATGTCCTACAGATGCTATTATTAAGCCATATGTTGTTGACGGCTCTAAGTGCATTTCATATTTAACAATTGAACTAAAAGACGAAATCATCCCTGATGAGTTTAGTGGCAAGATGGATAATTGGATGTTTGGTTGTGATGCATGCCAAGAAGTTTGTCCATGGAATAAATTTTCTTCTCGTCATAATGAGCCTTTATTTGAGCCCCCATTAGACTTAATAAATCTTACAAAGAAAGAATGGAATGAATTAGATGAAGAAATATTTGAAAATTTATTCAAAAGTTCTGCAGTAAAAAGAACAAAGTTTAAAGGATTGAAAAGAAATATAAATTTTTTAAATACTTAGCTTGAGACTCCACTGGACTACATTAATAATGATTTACCTTGTGGTAATTGCAGGATCAATTGTAAGAATCACAGAATCTGGAATGGGTTGTCCAGACTGGCCAAAATGTTTTGATCAATATATCCCGCCAACCGATATTAACCAATTACCTGAGAATTACCAAAATTATTACTCTTCTAAAAGAGAGGAAAAGATAAAAAGATTTTCTTCTTTTCTTACTCAAATTGGCCTTGAAGAAAAAGCTATTTTAATTCAGGAAGATAAATCATTACTCTACGAGCAACCATTTAATGTTTGGAACACCTGGCTAGAGTACATTAACAGATTAATCGGGGCTTTAGCAGGATTATTTATTTTTGCTAGTTTTTTAAAATCATTTTTTGCTAAAGAAAAAAAAGCTTTAAAAATATCATTAGGATTTTCTTTAATTATTCTAACGCTTTTTCAAGCATGGTGGGGGTCTATGGTAGTTGCTACAAATATTGTTCCTTGGGTTCTAACTGTTCATATGGTAATAGCAGCATTGATGATTGGCTGGCAAATTTTAATTATTTCTGTCTGGAAAAACTCTTTAAAAATCATTCCAAAAAAACTTAAAATCATATGTTTTTTTGGTTTAATATTTTTTTTATTTCAAATTATTCTGGGAACACAAGTTCGTCAAATTGTAGATCAGTGGATAGATTATAATTTAAGAGAGGAATTAAGGTTACTAGACTTTAATTTGTTTTTATCTCATAGATCACTAGCATTGATTTTAATTATATACAGTTTTATTATTGGTGGTTTTATGGTTTTAAAAAAAATTCATTTAATTGAAATATATATTTTCTTTTTTTGTGTTTTATTAGAAGCAGTGGTTGGTAAAATTCTTGCAGATTATAATTTGCCAATATTCTTTCAACCTGTGCACCTTGTTTTAGCTATGATTTGCTTTGGTTGTTTAGCAGGCGTTTTAGTTAATTATAAAACAGATAGTAATTGAAATTATTTTTTTCAATACCACTTTTTTTTATAATGAGTTGTAATACTGAGCCATTAACGATTTATTCAAGTATTGATGGAATAAATCATGAAAATATTTTAAATGGTCCTGGATCAATAAAAAAACATACGTTAGAACTTATTTATCATTTAGACTCTTCTATTTCTAATGAAAATTTTGAACTATTAATTAATGAACTTGATAGTGGTTCTAATATTTGGAATAAATATTATTTAAATGGACTTACTTTTTATTGTAACAGATTAAATACAGATCAGCAACTAAAGTTAGAATCTGCACTTTTTAAGTACTTAATTTTTTATCCTAAAGAATATTCGGAATGTATTAAAAAAATGGAAATTCAGAAAAGTGATTGCTTTTTATTCTCTATTTCTAATTACATAAGACTCTATTTAAGTCGAAACGAGATAACTATAATAAGCATGAAAAACGTAGCTAAAAACCACTGTAAAAACTGTACTGACAGTGAAATAGATTTTATTTATAACTATTTGGATTTAGCAAATAGTATTTTGAATGAATAATTACCTTTTCCCTAATAATATGTATGGAATGAGCATTTCTTCTAGTGAAATTCCACCATGCTGAAAAGTATCATTATAAAGATTTGCAAACTGATGATAATTATTTGGGTAAACAAAAAAATTATTTTCTTTAGCGAAGACATAGGAGCTGCTCAAGTTATTTTTAGGAAGCATTATATCATTAGGATTTAAAGATTCCATAACTTGTTTTTTTTCATAAGATAAATTTCTTGAAACCTTGTAACGCATATTGCTATTTGTTTCCTTTGAGCCTACGATTTTAGTTGGATTTTTGACTCTTATTGTACCATGGTCGGTAGTTAAAAAAACTTTACAAGAGTTTTCACTCATTTTTTTCATCATTTCATATAGCGGCGAGTGTTTAAACCAACTTAATGTTAATGATCGGTATGCTGATTCATCTTCTGCAAGTTCTTTAATTACTTCCATATCAGTTCTAGCATGCGAAAGGGTATCTACAAAATTATAAACAATTGTATTTAGATTGTTTTGAAGAAGATTATTAAAATTATTTAGTAGTTTTTTCCCTTTACTAAGGTTGGTGATTTTATTATAGGAGAATTTTCCTGAAATTGAATTTCTTTTAAGGTTTTCATCTAAGAAGAAATCTTCATGTAAGTTTTTTCCTTCATTAGAATCTTCATCAATCCACTTTTCAGGATATTTATTTTTAATTTCTAGAGGCATTAATCCGGAAAACAAAGAATTCCTTGCGTAGTGAGTAGTAGTTGGAAGAATACTAGTATAAATCTCTTCTTTTTCCACAGTAAATAAATTCTCAATTTCGGGTTTAATTGTCAACCATTGATCATATCTTAAATTATCAATAACAACTAGAAAATATTTTTCATTTTTTAATTTTGGAAAAAGTTCTTTTTTAAGAATATTTTTACTTGAAATAAAATCATTATTATTTAAATAGGCAATGTAATTATTATCAATAAACTTACTAAATAATTGATTTGCCTCATCTTTTTGCATATTAAAAATTTCAGACATATTTTCATCAGACATTTCAAGTTGTAATTCCCAAAAATTTAATTTTTTGTACAAGCTTATCCACTCCCTTAAATCCATGGAGTTATTTAAATCGTTACTAATCGATCTAAAATTTTGTTGATAGGAAAGAGTATTAGTTTCGCTAATAAGTCTCTTTCCGTCTAATATTTTTTTGATAACCGTTAATATTTGGTGTGGGTTGACTGGCTTTATTAGATAATCAGAAATCTGTTTGCCAATAGCTTCCTCCATTATCATTTCTTCTTCACTTTTGGTGATCATTACTACCGGAATATTTGAGTTTAAGGATTTAATTTCCTCGAGCGCTTTAAGACCACTCATTCCTGGCATATTTTCATCAAGAAAAACCAAATCAAAATAATTAATTTTAAATTCTTCAACAGCTTCATTACCTGAATTAACAGGGTGAATTATGTGCCCTTTATTTTTTAAAAAAATAAGGTGAGCTTTTAAACTGTCAATTTCATCATCTGCCCATAGTATTCTTGCCACTTATTTTAGTATTAATGATTTAACTAGATTTGTTTTAATTTCAATTCTTAATATGGATAAAAATTACTTTAGTAAAATATTAAACGATCCTGTCTACGGTTTTATTACTTTAAATAAAGGAATTTTATTGAATATAATAAATCATCCTTATTTTCAAAGGTTGTCGAGGATAAAACAATTAGGATTAACCTATTTAGTTTATCCTGGGGCACATCATACTAGGTTTCACCATGCAATTGGGGCTTTACATTTAATGGGGCAAGCGCTTCAAACCTTTAAAGAAAATGGAGTTTTAATTACAGAAGATGAAGAAACTGCTGTATCTCTGGCAATTTTATTACATGATATTGGTCATGGACCATTCTCTCATGCTTTAGAAAATTCTTTTGTTGATGGGATTAGTCATGAAGAAATTTCAAAACTCTTTATGAATTCGTTAAATTTAGAATTTAAAGGTGCTTTGGATTTGGCAATTCAAATATTTGAAGATAAATATCCAAAAAGATTTTTACATCATTTAGTTTCATCACAACTAGATATGGACAGGTTAGACTACTTGAAAAGAGATAGTTTCTTCACAGGGGTTTCAGAAGGGGTTGTAAGCAGTCAAAGAATAATTAAAATGTTTTCTGTAGTAAATGATGAAATTGTTGTAAAGGAAAAAGGGATTTATTCCATTGAAAAATTTATTGTGGCTAGAAGATTAATGTACTGGCAAGTATACTTGCATAAGACAGTTCTTTCTGCAGAATTTCTTTTAGCAAAAATCTTAGAGAGAGCAAGAGAGTTAATTAATACCGGCACAAATTTATTTGTAATTCCAACTTTAAAAATCTTACTTAGCAATAGGATTAATAAAGAAAATATTTCTCAAACTGATTTTTTAAATTATTTTTCAAAAATTGATGATTTTGATGTTTTTTCTTGTATTAAAATTTGGACAGAAAGCCATGACAAGATCATTGCTAAACTAAGTAGTATGCTAATTAATAGAAACTTATTAAAAGTGAAAATTAGTTCTAAAAAATTCACTTTAGAAGAAGTTGAAAAGCATAAAGACATTCATCAAAAATCCTTAGGGTTTAATAATAACGAAATTAACTACTTTGTTTTTCAAAAAGAGATGGAGAATAATGCTTACGATCCAGTTAAAGACGAGATTAAAATTTTGTTAAATGACGGTAAATTGACAGATATAGCTCAAGCATCTGATAATTTTAATATTAGTGCATTATCAAAACCTGTCAAAAAATTCTATTTATTTGCACCTTCTTTTTAATTTATGTTGAGATTCTAATCAGTTTTCTTATTTTTAACTACAAATGAAATTTACAGCTCAACAAATTGCAGAATTAGTCAACGGAACTTTATTAGGAGATAAAAATATTGAGGTAAATAGTTTTTCAAAAATTGAGGATGCTAACACCTACTCATTATCTTTTTTAGCAAATTCTAAGTACGAATCATTTATTTATACTACCAAAGCAAGTATTGTTTTAGTAAATTCAAATTTTATTCCATCAGAAAAACTTCCAAAAACATTAACTTTAATTAAAGTTGAAAATGCATATGAAAGCCTTGCTAAATTACTTAGCTTCTATGAGAATATAGAGCCTCCATTAGAAGGTATTGAAGATCCTGTTTTTATACATAAAAGCGCAAAAATTGGTAAATCAGTTTACATTGGGGCTTTTACATATATAGCAGAAGGAGTTCACATAGGGGATAATGTTCATATTCACTCAAACTGTCATTTAGGTAAGTCTTCAAAAATAGGCACAGATTCAAAAATATTTTCAGGAGTTAAGTTATATAAGAATACTCATATCGGAGCTAATTGTATAGTTCATGCGGGTGCTGTAATAGGCTCTGATGGATTTGGATTTGCACCAAATAAAGAAAATCAATATCAAAAAATTGCTCAAATAGGAAACGTTATTATTGAAGATTATGTTGAGATTGGGTCTAATACTACTATTGATAGAGCAACTATAGGCTCTACAATTATTAAAAAGGGTGTTAAAATTGATAATCTAGTTCAAATAGCTCATAATGTTGAAATTGGTGAAAATACCGTTATTGCTGCCCAAACAGGAATTGCAGGATCTTCTAAAATTGATAGTAATGTTATGATTGGTGGTCAAGTTGGAATAGCTGGGCATTTAAAAATTGCCAAAGGAACAAAAATCGCTGCTCAAAGTGGAATCTCCAAGACTATCAAAATAGAAAATACAATTATTCAAGGAAGTCCTGCAATTTCTTCTAGTAATTTTAAAAGAAGTTATATTTTATTCAAAAATTTTCCACAATTAAAGAAACAAATTGAAGATTTAACAAAAGAAATTAATACTAATTCCATTGACAAATAATCAAAAAACATTAAATAAATCTTTAGAATTTGAAGGAGTAGGTCTTCATACAGGTGATAAAGTAAGTATGACTATTGATCCGGCCAAAACAAACCACGGTATAAAATTCCAAAGACTAGATTTACCTGGAAAGCCTGTAATACCTGCAGATATTGATTTTGTTTCTGATACTAAAAGAAGCACAACTCTTAAAAAAGATAATGTAAAAGTAGTTACTGTAGAGCATTTAATGTCTGCTCTTTATGCATTAGGTGTTAATAATGCACTTGTTAAGTTAAATAGTTCAGAAATTCCAATTCTAGACGGTAGCTCAAAGTATTATGTAGAAGGAATCCAAAAAATTGGTTTAAAAACTCAAGATGCGCCTCTAAAATATGTTAATCTACCTAATCCTATTCAATATAAAGACCCTGACACTGGCTCTGAAATTCTTTTTATTCCTGCAGATAATTTTATTATTTCTGTAGTATTAGACTATGACAATCCCGCTCTTGGAACAATGTATGCTGAGATTAGAGATTTAGAAGATTATCCCAAAGAAATTGCTACCTGCAAAACATTTGTGTTTTTGACGGAGTTAGAAAAACTAGCCAAAGCAAATTTAATCAAAGGAGGAGGGCTAGAAAATGCCATTGTAGTAATTGATAGAAAAGACACTAATATTTCAGAAATTAAAAAATTAGCTCACCTATTAGGTAAAGACAATCACGATATTCAAATTAATGGAACAATATTAAATAATTGTGAGTTACAATTTAGTAATGAACCTGCAAGGCATAAGTTGTTAGATGTTATTGGAGATTTGGCTTTAATCGGAATGCCAATTAAAGGTCATATTATTACCAAAAAACCAGGACATAAATTAAATACTTCATTTGCCAAAATTCTTAAGAAAGCGATGAAAGAGCAAGAAAACATAGATATCCAATTTGATTTAAATAAAAAGCCACTATATGATATAACAGAAATTGAAAAAATGCTTCCTCATCGTTATCCCTTTCTATTAATTGATAAAATTATGGAAATAACTGATACTGAGATTATAGGTGTTAAAAATGTGACAATAAATGAAAATTATTTTATGGGTCACTTTCCAAAAAACCCAGTAATGCCTGGAGTTTTACAAATTGAAGCAATGGCCCAAACAGGAGGAATATTCTCACTTAGTAAAGTTTCAGATCCTCATTTATATACAACATATTTCTTGAAAATTGACAATGTTAAATTTAAAAGGAAAGTTATCCCTGGAGACACTGTTGTTTTTGTGTTGAAATTATTATCTCCAATTAGAAGAGGGCTTGTTCATATGGGAGGTAAAGGTTATGTTAATGGTAAGCTATGTATTGAAGCAGAAATGCTTGCCCAATTAGTAAAAGATAGAACAGATTAATTACAAATATTTAAATTTATGTTTTTAATAGTAATAATAAAATGAAAAATCAGAGTTTAACCAATGTTCATCCGAAAGCAAAAATTGGAAAAAATGTAATAATTGAACCCTTTGCTACTGTTTATGAAGATGTTGTAATAGGTGATAATTGCTGGATCGCCTCCAATGTAGTAATTATGAATGGAGCAAGAATCGGAAATAATTGTAAAATTTATCCAGGGGCTATAATTTCTGCGGAATCACAAGATTTAAAATATAATGGTGAATATGCTGTTACAGAGATTGGGGATAATACAACTATTAGAGAATATGTAACTATTCATAAAGGAACTGCAGATAAGAAGACTACAAAAATTGGAAGTAATTGCTTGTTAATGTCTTATGTCCATGTAGCACATGACTGCAATGTTGGAGATAATGTTGTTATAGCAAATTTAGTACAGTTAGCAGGACACGTATTTGTTGGGGATTGGGTAATTATTGAAGGAACTGCTGCTATCCAACAATTTGTCAGCATAGGTGAGCATGCATTTATTGCTGGCGGCTCATTAGTAAGAAAAAATGTTCCACCTTACGTTAAAGCAGCAAGGGAACCGCTTTCTTACATTGGGGTGAACACTATAGGGTTAAGAAGAAGAGGCTTTAACGATCAGCAGATTATAAATATTGAAGATATATATCGAGTGATTTATGTTCAAAATAGCAACATGACTACCGCTTTAAGAGTTGCAGACTTAGAAATTCCTATTTCAGATGAAAAAGAAGTCATATTAGATTTTATTAGAAACTCCACCAAAGGAATTATGAGAGGCTTGAGTTAGATATCTGTTTTAATAACTTGAATTACTTTATAAGTATTCCTATCACATAAATAAGTAATTAGAGAAAGATTTTCAATATTATAAGTTGGGTTAATATTAGGATCTGGTAGTTCATAGGAGAAATCGTTATAAACTACTGTATTTTCATCTGCCATCCCTCCATCATTAATTAAACTTCCCCATGTACCATTAATATTTGCAGATAATACTGAATGGTGGTGATAGTTTGTATCTACAACTCCACCATTGAACTTTTGAGGGGATATAACATCATTCCTAACTAAGTATATTATTAAATGAAAATCTCCAGATATAGGGGCTAAAAAAGAAGTTTCAGTATGTATAAATAATCCATTAGTTGATGCAAAATAGTTGTGTTTTAATTGAATATTTGCAATTAGTGGTTGGTTAATTTCATCATTAACTCCATTACTCCACTCAGTAGCTAGGTACCATACACTTCCTGAAAGACCTTGACTATTTCTATTGATTGTTCCCATTGGATTTCCGAGAAAACCAGTCATTTCACTAATATATTCATCACCAGCAGCAGTCCGGAAGTTATTCATATAAAAACCATCAGTAGATTGAAAAGATCCGTCTGCACTAGCATGAATAGAGGCAACAATTACGTTTTTAATGGAATCGTCTTCTAAAGATTTAGCAGTTTGAGCTGCCGCTGGGCAATTAGTGCATTTATGGCCAGTATAATCTTCTAATAATATTCCTTTTGGATTATTATTTATACCCCAATTACTAGCAGGATCTGCTAAATTATAGGAATAACCAGAGGGGTCTTGAGGATAAAGAGTCCAATTAAATTTACCGTATTCTTCTGGTAAGGGACTTTCAATTTTATCACATGAAAGAACTAAAAACACTAAAATAATTCCAAAATAATTTTTCATACTAAAAACTTGATGTAAAAGAAAATGTTAATCCATTCGATGCAGGAACTGCTCTACAGACACCACCTACGCAAAAAACTCCAGCCCTCTGTTTCCCATATTGAAGTGAGAATCTATGAGCCCCGTCTATAAAACCTCCAGAAATTAAACCATAATGTAGTCTTTTCTCTGTATTATTATTTCCATAATTATATTGATCTAGAATAGCTAAGTACCAATGAGGACTAAATGTATATTCTATTTGCCCAAAAGCCCAATTCCCTTTGTCTTGCTGAGTCCACATCCCTTGAGTCTCAAGCCTAATAGAATGATATCTATTAAATTGAAAGGTCAAGTCTAAAACAACTATTTGTGCATATATCATCTTGTAGTAATTAGCGACCTTAACAGCGTCGTCATTAAATTTAAAATTAAAATAGTTCAAATTTAATTTCACTTTTTTATTTATTTTTCGCTTGATTTCAATATTAAAGTCTTGGAAAAGTAGACTGTCTGAAGAAGAGAAGAACTTAGTTGAGTAGCTATTTCTTGAACTTTCCAGATCATTAACAAATTTTCTTTTTGGAGTATAAGAAGTTGCGAAATTTATAGCAACTGAAGTCCCGTATTTTCCACCAAGTATAGATTTTTTTGGAATTTTAAAAAGAAGATCGGCTTGGTAGGAAATTTCCCCATAAAAATTAGTAGCATATGGATATAAAGTAGCTGCTAAATTATAAGTGTGTTGTTTTGTTAGAGCAGGTAAATAACCTATTAATAAATCAGTTGGCCCGACATTTACATTAGTAGATCTCCATAGCATATTGTCCATATGTTTTGCAGAAAAATCTAATGCAAAACCTTTTGTAGAATATCCTAAATTAAACAACAACCCTTCTCCATTTTTATAGATGTAGTTAAATTGTTCATTTTGATTATCAGGATATGGGTCGTTAATTTTTTGAACATACTCCCCGTTAAATCGAATTTTATTATATCTTAAGTTAAACCTAAGAGAAGAAGCCCCAACATTTTTTGGAATATTAAAAACAGGATTTTTATTGTCATCATTAAATTTACTAACAAAACTTCCTCCTATTATTACTTTAAGTTTTGAGTTTTTATTAGAATCACTTATAAATTCGTTTAAATTTAATTCTCCATCAAGCCCCCTTACAATACCAGTCCCATTTACCAAGCCATCAACAAACTGATATCTTTGTTTGCCAATCATTGCTTTTAAATACATTCCTTTTATTGGCTCATATTTAAGTCGTATTCCATCCAATGAATTATCAATTCCTAATTGTCTTTCTTCATAGGCTCTTAGAATCATTCCATTTCCAAATTGATCATAAAAATTTCCAATTGTTACTCCTAACTTATCTTTTTCCCAAGCCAGGTACCTATACCCAATTCCGGTACCATTAAAAGAAACTGGATAACCCTCAAGAGTATTTAGATAACTCTCGTATCTAATACCTGCTCTAAAATCTCCTTTTTGATAGTTGATATTTGCAAATCCATTAAATCCATATTGGTGATCGGGCAAAGCAGCATTAATAAGTGTGTCTTCTTGATAATACTGTCCAATTGTTTGAATATTTCCCGAAATTATACCCTGGTTAGAATTTTCTTGGGAAATTAATTTATTTGACCATAAAAAAAGTATTAATAAGAAAAAGAAAGTAGTATTTTTCATTCAGTTAATTTAACGAGTTCTTCATAAAGCTCGTTTTCATCGCCAGGTGAATAATTATTATGATTCCATATGATTTTGCCAGCCCCATTTAGTAAAAAAGTATGAGGCACGTTATTTACATTCATAGCCCGTTTTAAATCTCCATTAGGGTCTAATAAAACCAAATATTCCCATTCATGTGCGTTTATATATGGCTCAACTCTTGAACTAGATCTAGAATCGTCAATTGAAACTGCAATTAGCTTAACACCTGTTTCTTTCACCCAGTCATCATATTCATCAGCAATAGTGTTCAATTCTAATTTACATGGTTTACACCATGTTGCCCAAAAATTGATAATAATAGGCTTTCCATCATTAGAAAATTTTGAAAGATTTACTGTGTTTCCATTGACATCTTTAAGATTTATATTGGGAAGCTGCCCAACAATTACAAAAACAATGAAATAAAAAGAGATTGAAAAAAAAACTTTTTTCATAATGTATATAAATATATTAAAGTAAAATTATGTATAATTTATTAAAAAAAAGCATAGTTAACACAATTCATTTTTTTATGAATTTTATTAATGGCAGGTTTTAAATGCTCTTACACGATTAAATCTTGATGTTTTTCATTATATTCTTTACAGTTGATTAAATTAGATGATTATATATTAAAATATGTCAAAAAAGATCTTAAAAAGAGATGCGCTAGATTATCATAGTTCGGGGAGAAAAGGTAAAATTGAAGTTGTTCCAACCAAGCCATACACCTCCCAAAGAGATCTTTCTTTAGCATATTCTCCAGGAGTTGCCGAGCCATGTTTAGAAATCAGTAAAAATAAAGACGACGTATATAAGTACACATCTAAAGGTAATTTAGTTGCAGTAATTTCTAATGGTACTGCCGTTTTAGGATTAGGAGATATTGGCCCTGAAGCTTCAAAACCAGTGATGGAAGGAAAGGGTTTGCTATTTAAAATTTTTGCAGATATTGATGTTTTTGATATAGAAATTAACGAAACAGATATTGATAAATTCATTGATACCGTAAAAGCTATATCTCCAACATTTGGAGGGATTAATTTAGAAGATATTAAAGCCCCTGAAGCATTTATTATTGAACAAAGACTGAAAAAAGAGCTAGATATTCCAATAATGCATGATGATCAACATGGAACTGCAATTATTTCTTCTGCTGCATTATTAAATGCATTAGAAATTGCCAATAAGAAAATCAATCAGGTTAAGATTGTTGTTAGTGGCGCTGGAGCTTCAGCACAATCATGTGTTAAATTATACCATTCTTTAGGAGTTAAGAATGAAAACGTTTATATGTTTGACTCCAAAGGGCTTATCCACCAGGACAGGAATGACTTGGATAAACATAAAAGAAACTTCATACAAAAATGCGATGATATTTCTTTAGAAAAAGCATTTGAAAATGCAGATGTTTTTTTGGGACTTTCTAAAGGAGGTGTTGTAGATGAAAAGATGATTAAAAGTATGGCTAAGAACCCAATAGTATTTGCTTTAGCTAATCCAGACCCTGAAATAGAATATGATCTAGCAATGAAAACAAGAGAAGATGTTATTATGGCAACAGGTAGATCTGATCATCCAAACCAAGTAAATAATGTACTTGGGTTTCCATACATATTTAGAGGAGCTCTTGATGTTAGAGCTACCAAAATTAATGAAGAAATGAAATTAGCTGCAGTAAAAGCAATAGCAAAATTAGCCAAAGAGCCAGTTCCAGATGTAGTAAACGAAGCCTACGATGCAAAAATAATCACGTTTGGGCGTACTCAAATTATTCCTAAGCCACTAGATCCAAGGTTAATTTATTGGGTAGCTCCGGCAGTAGCAAAGGCAGCTATCGAATCCGGAGTTGCTAAGCAACCAATTAAGGATTGGAAGAAGTATGAGTTAGAGCTTATGCAGCGTTTAGGATTAGATAATAAGCTTGTTAGGAATTTAACTGAGAAAGCAAAAAGAAGCCCTAAAAAAGTAGTTTTTGCAGAAGCCGATAATTATAAAATCTTAAAAGCAGCAGCAATGGCCTATGAAGAGGGTATTGCAATTCCAATATTATTAGGGAAGAGACATAATATTCAAAAAATAATTGATGAATACAATTTAGATTTATCAAATTGTGAAATTATTGATCCTAGAAATGAAAGTGAGATTAAGCATAGAGAAATGTTTGCTGAAATTTTACATGAAAAACGAAAAAGAAGGGGACTAACTTTTTACGAAGCTAAAAAGCTAATGAGAGAAAGAAACTATTATGCAGCTGCAATGGTAGAAACAGGAATGGCAGATGTAATGATTTCTGGATTAACAAGGAGTTACAAAGAATCTATAAGACCAGCTTTGAAAGTAATAGGAATTGAAGAAACTGTTAATAAAATTGCTGGAATGTATATTTTAATAAGTAAAGACGGACCAATATTTTTTGCAGATACTACTATTAATATTAATCCATCTGTTGAAGAAATAGTAGACATTACATTATTGGTTGCAAAAACTGTAAAAGAGTATAATATTAAACCTAAGATTGCGCTTTTAAGCTATTCAAATTTTGGATCTAATCAAGGGGCAGACGCTATAAAAATGAGAGAAGCTTCAAAAGTACTTCACGAAAAGCATCCTGAAATTGTAGTAGATGGAGAATTACAAGCAAACTTTGCTGTAAACAAAGAGCTAAGAAATGATTTTTTCCCATTTTCTTTGTTGTCAGGGCAAAATACAAATACTTTAATATTCCCTAATCTAAGTGCTGGAAACATTGCTTATAAACTAGTTAAGGAAATGAGTAACCAAGAGACTATAGGGCCTATTTTATTAGGAATGAAAAAACCAGTTCATGTACTTCAAATTGGGTCTTCAGTTCGAGAGATTTTAAATATGATTACACTGGGAGTAGTAGATGTCCAAAACCGTAAATAAAAAAAATGATAGCACATATTGAAGGAATTTTAGAATCAAAAATACCAACCCAAGTAGTTATTGACGTAAGTGGAGTAGGTTACATGTTAAATATTTCCTTAAATACTTATGATGAATTACCCTCAAAAGGAAAATTAAGATTATTTAGTCACTTAATTGTAAGAGAGGATGCTCACATTTTATACGGATTTTCACAAGAAGAAGAACGAACGATGTTTAGAGAATTAATCAATGTATCAGGTGTTGGTGCAAGTACAGCTTTAATGGTATTATCGTCCATGAAGCCATCTGAAGTTATTTTGGCTGTAGACCAAAGTGATGTAAATGCATTCAAAAGTGTTAAAGGAATAGGTCTAAAATCTGCTCAAAGAATTATTGTTGATTTAAAAGGAAAACTAGATAAAATTGAATCAAACAACGATTTTTTATCGCCTCAAGGCAATACCTATAAAAATGAAGCGTTATCTGCATTAGTAGTTTTGGGTATAGATAAGAAAAAAGCCTCTAATACTATAGATGCGATTTTAAAAAACAATGAAATTTCCTCTGTTGAAGAGCTTATCAAAATGACTCTTAAAGCTGTTTAAAAATACACATTGCTAATTAATTTTTTTAAAAGTAAATCAATTTTTTTAATTGTTTTGATCTCTCTATTTGGATTAAGAAGCGAAGCAAAAGAAAGTTTATTTGTTCAAAGTGTACTAGTTGATACTCCGGATATTGATTTAATTTTCCCGATTAATGACCCTTTAGATCCTACAAATTTTTCTCTTGGTCTAATAGATTTAAATCTCCCACTTAATATTCAAAATAACGTTGAGTATGACCCTATATCTGGGAAATATATATATAATTCATTATTAGGAGATTCTTTAAATTTTAGACCATCAAGCGGAGTTTCTTTAAACGATTACTTAAAGCTTCGCCATAAAGAATCAATGTCTGATTTCTGGAAAAAAAACCTAGATGAAATGTCTGATTATAAGTATAAAACTGCAGAAGACGAAATTAAAATTAAAGGCCCTCCATCAAAAAAACTTTTTGGCAAAGATTTTATTGAAATCAGGCCCCAAGGTTCAGCGGAATTAAGTTTTGGGCTAAATTCTTCCCGAACTGACAATCCAGTTTTGCCCGAAAGAAATAGAAAAGTTACCACATTTGACTTTGACCAAAAGATTCAAATGAATCTTACTGGAAAGATTGGAGATCTTATGGATATTGGGTTTAATTATAATACTGAAGCGACATTTGACTTTGATAATCAATTAAACTTAGATTATTCAGGTAAAGAGGATGATATTTTACAAAAGCTAGAGGCAGGAAATGTAACATTACCACTCAATAGTACCTTAATATCAGGAAGTCAAAGTTTATTTGGAATAAAATCAGAACTAAAGTTTGGAAAATTAACTGCCACTACTGTTTTATCTCAGCAAAAAGGACAGAAAAAAGAAATTGAGGTTTCGGGTGGAGCTCAAATAAATGAGTTTGAAATAAATGTAGATAATTACGAAGAAAACCGTCACTTTTTTTTAAGTTTTTATTACCGGGACTCATATGACCAATCAATGAAAACTCTTCCAATTATAACTTCTGGAATTCAAATACAAAGGATTGAAGTTTGGGTAACCAACAGAAACAATAGTGTTCAAAACACTAGAAATATTTTATGTTTTACAGACTTGGGTGAGCCAAGGGCTGCTCAGTTAGAAAATCAATCTTTAGCATCGGGAACTTACCTAGTGCCTGACAATAATCATAATTTACTTTATGGAAATATTATTACTAATCCAAATGTGAGGAATTATGTAAATGCTAGTAACGAACTCTCGGGTGCAACTTTTAATATGAAGCAAGGTATTGACTTTGAAAAAGTAGAAAATGCTAGAATGTTATCTTCTAATGATTATACTTATAATTCTGTTTTGGGCTTTATTTCTTTAAATCAAGCGCTTAATAACGATCAGGTTTTAGGGGTGTCTTATCAGTATACTTTTAGGGGAAAAACTTACCAAGTAGGTGAACTTTCAACAGATGGTGTTTCTGGTCAAAGTGCCTTATTTTTAAAGTTATTAAAATCTACTGTAAGAAATCCCCAAAAAAAATTGTGGGATTTAATGATGAAAAATGTTTATTCTTTAGGGGCATACCAGGTAGATCCTCAAAATTTTCGTCTAGATATTTGGTATAATAATCCTCTTACTTCTGTTGACATAAACTATATTCCAAAATCTGGAGTTGATGACAAATTATTAATTCAGTTATTAGATTTAGATCGCTTAAATCAACAACAACAGCTATATCAAGATGGGTTATTTGATTTTGTCCCAATAACCTCTAATCAAGGCAAAATACCCAATGGAGGAACTATAAATCCAAGAAATGGAAGACTTTATTTTACAACGGTAGAGCCTTTTGGAAAGACATTAAAACAAAAAATGTTGAGTAATGGTATTACTTCATCTGTAGTTGACAAGATAGCTTTTACACAGCTTTATGATAGCACTAAAACAGCTGCTCAACAATTACCAGAAATAAATAGATTTAAAATCAAAGGAACCTATCAATCATCAGTTAGCTCGGAGATTTCTTTGAATGCAATGAATATTCCTCAGGGTTCAGTTGTTGTAACTGCTGGTGGTCAGATTTTAATTGAGGGAGCTCAATATTCAGTGGATTATAATTTAGGAAGGGTAAAAATTCTAGATGATGGGATATTAAGTTCAGGAACTCCCATAAAAATATCTTTAGAAAGTAATTCTTTATTCAGTGTTCAGATGAAGACTCTCCTTGGAACACATTTAGATTATAAAATAAATAAAGATGCAAATATTGGCGCGACGATAATAAAGCTTAAAGAAAGACCACTAACCCCAAAAGTAAATGCTGGAGACGAACCAATTTCTAATACTATGCTCGGGTTAGATGGGGGTTTTAAGCGAGAAGTTCCATTTTTAACTAAATGGGTTGATATGTTGCCTTTTATAGAAACAAAGAAAAAATCAATGGTTAACTTCTCTGGAGAAGTAGCGGCATTAATACCTGGTCACAATAAAGCAATAGATATAACAGCAGAAAATGGGTCTTCTTATATTGATGATTTTGAAGGAAGTCAAAGCTCTATAGACATAAGAACAATTAATAATTGGGTTTTAGCATCTGTTCCGCAGGGTCAGCCAGACCTTTTCCCAGAAGCATCACTTTATAATGATATTGACTATGGGAAAAATAGAGCAAAATTTTCATGGTATGTTATTGACCCACTTTTTCACAGTAGATCTTCATCTCTAACACCTAGCCATATTAAAGGTTCAGCTGATCAAGACAATCATATTATGAGACAAGTACTTGTTAATGAAGTATTTCCTAATAAGCAATTAGGAACAGGACAATTGACAAATATACCTGTGTTTGATATTTCTTATTACCCAAAGGAGAGAGGCCCTTACAACTATGATGTAGAATCAAATAATTATTCTTCTGGCTTAAATCCTTTAAATGGCGAATTAAAAGATCCAGAAACTAGGTGGGGAGGCATTATGAGAACTCTAACGACAAATGATTTTGAAGCTGCAAATATTGAATTCATACAGTTTTGGGTAATGGACCCATTTAATGAAGACTCTGAAAATAGTTCTGGTGGTGAGTTTTATTTTAATCTTGGAAATATTTCTGAGGATTTATTAAGAGATGGTAGAAAATCATTTGAAAATGGTCTTCCTCCCAATGGAGACTATGATGCTTATGCTAGTGACATAGATTACACGTCTTGGGGAGCTGTTCCAAACACACAAGTAGTTGTAAATGCTTTCGATAATAATCTATCTTCTAGAAAATTTCAGGATATAGGTTTTGATGGATTATCAGATACTCAAGAACTAACTTATTTTAATGACTACGTTTCAAAAGTTGAAAATTATATTTCAGATCAAAATATAGTTTCTAATTTTTTAAATGATCCTTCAGCTGATAATTATAATTATTATCGAGACGATATTTACGATGCTAACGAAATAAGTATTAGAGACCGGTATAAAAACTACAACAGCCCAGATGGTAATTCTCCTACATCTGAAATGTCAGATGGAATAAACGCTGGTGGCTATCCAACTTCAGCATCAACATTGCCAAATGTAGAAGACATTAATCTTGACAATAATTTAAGTGAAGCTGAAAGTTATTTTCAATATAAAATTGATTTCAAGCCTAATAACATGCAAGTAGGAACAAATTTCATTACAGATAAGGTGCTTTTTGTTGACCCAGACACTCAAAAAGAAGTTTATTGGTATCAATTTCGAGTCCCAGTCACCTCTTTTTCAAAAAGAATAAATGGTATCCAAGATTTTAGATCAATAAGATTTATAAGAATGTTTGTTCATGGATGGAGTGAAAATGTAACATTAAGATTCGCTAGGTTAGAGTTAGTAAGAGGAGAGTGGAGAAGGTATTTAGGGAGTTTATTATCTGACGGTGAATATATTCAAAGCGAAGAAGCAAATACTTTTTTTAACGTAAGTGCTGTTAATCTTGAAGATAATGGAACTAGAGACCCAATAAATTATGTTTTGCCTGAAGGGATCATAAGAGAAACCAATTATCAAACAGCAAACTTGGCCCAACAAAACGAACAAAGTCTGGTTTTAGATGTTTGTGGTTTAAAAGATGGTGACTCAAGAGCAATTTATAGAAATGTAAATTTAGATATTAGAAACTATAACAAAATTCAAATGTTTGTTCACGGAGAATCTAAACCAGGTAGTGACCCAATTAATGATAATGAAGCTACAGTATTTGTAAGGCTTGGAACAGATTTTATTTCTAATTATTATGAATATGAAATGCCAATTAAAATTTCCTCATGGGGAGATAATGCTGCTAGCGATGTTTGGCCTTTGGATAACAATTTAACTATTAATTTAAATAATTTAAAGGAACTCAAAAAAAATAGGAATTTTAACGAGTTTAGTAATTTTGAGAGGTTTACTAGAATTGATCCAGATAATTCTACATCAAATATTACTGTTGTAGGTAATCCAAATTTACAGGGTCTAAAAACAATAATGATTGGAGTTAGAAATCCAAAAAGTAATGATCCTAACAATCAGTGGAAGCCTGATGATGGATTAGATAAATGTTTAGAAGTATGGGTTAACGAATTAAGACTTAGTGATTTTAACGAAAATGGAGGATGGGCTGCAATTGGAAGAATGACAGCTAATCTAGCTGATTTTGCAGATTTGGCAGTTTCTGGAAACTATTCAACTCCTGGGTTTGGCAGTATTGAGAAAAGCGTAAGTGAAAGACAACAAGAATTTATTTATGGTTTAGATGCTTCAAGTACTGTTAATTTAGATAAGTTTTTTGGTGACCAGTCTGGAATAAACTTGCCAATGTATGTTGGGTATTCAAGAAATGTAATTAAACCACTTTATGATCCCCTAAGTCCAGATTTAATATTTGAGCAAGGAGCTAACGAGTCAGAGGAAGTTTGGAATAATAGATTTTATAATGGTATAGACTTAACAGAGAGAAAGTCTATCAATTTTACTAATGTTAAGTTTGATAAAAAGAAAAAAAATAAGAATGTAAAAAAAGAAGTTTCTAGCGAGCCTTCAAAAGAGAATTCTTCAAAAGAAGAACTTAGAGAGGATAAAACCTCAAAAAATAAGTCAAAAAATAGCAATTCCAGTAACAATCAAATTGCACTTCCTTGGGATATTTCAAACTTCAGTCTAAGTTACTCATATACAGAGTTATCACACAGAGATATAAATACAAGAAAGGATTTACAAAAAAACTATTTAGGATCTGTAAACTATTTATATAATAGCAAAGTCAAACCCTACGAACCTTTCAAAAAAAATACGTTTTTAAGAAAATCTAAATGGCTAAAGTTTGTAAAAGACTTTAATATCTATTTACTACCAAAACAAATTGCTGTAAGGTCAAATATGAATAGGACATACAACATATTCTCGACAAGATATAATTTCCCAGGTGGTGAAAACTTTGAAGTTCCCCAATATGGAAAACAATTTAACTGGGACAGAATTTATGACTTCAAGTATGACATCACAAAGAATTTAAAATTTGATTTGAAAGCTAATAACGGGGCTTTTGTAAGAGAAAATCCTGGTAAAATTGATTACGGGATTTTCGGATATGATGATGTTTTAGATCAAGAGTTGGTTAACAATAGTTTAAAAACATTTGGAGAAAATATGAGCTATAATCAGATAGGTAATATTTCATATAAATGGCCACTAAATAAATTTCCAATTACAGATTGGATTTCATTAACAACTAGATACACTGGAAATTTTGACTGGACTAGAGCTCCTCTTGCATTAGATAATGACACTCTTTCTGTAGGGAATGTGATTCAAAACTCTAGAGTTGTTGCTTGGTCTGGCAAGTTAAATTTTATTACACTTTATAATAAAGTTCCTTATTTAAAAAAGGTAAATAAAAAATATGGAAATTCAAGAAGTTCTAGGACTCGTAGTAACGCTACAAAGGGCGGGCCAAAGTCATCTTCAAAAAAAGTGGATGATTCTAAAGGTAAGACTAATAAAAAAGAGCATTTTATTTTAGATCAGTTTGCCAGAGTTTTAATGTCTGTTAAAAGTGTAAATGCAACTTTTAACACTAATGATGGAATAATGTTACCTGGATATGCAAATAAAACTAGCATGCTTGGAATGGATGATAATTGGATTGCTCCTGGAATGGAATTTATTGCTGGTGGTTACCAAGAAAGAGACTTGCTGGGTAATCAAACAAATTTAATATTCGCTAATAATGCAGCAGAAAATAATTGGCTAGTTGATACTAATAATTTTCAATATATCAGCACACAATACTCGGTTAATCATACTGAAAACATGACATTTAAAGTGTCAATTAAACCCATTAAAAGCTTAAGAATTGATCTATCGGCAGATAGAAGCCTAATGGAAAATAGAAATGCAAACTTAGGAATTGATGATAATAATTCATTTAAACTTTTAAATAATCAGTTTAATGGGTCTTTCAGCACTTCTATTATTTCATGGAAAACAGCATTCAAGCAAGATATTATGAACGACACAACATTATCAAATCAAATTTGGGAAAACTTGCTTTCATATCGTTCTCAAATTTCATCATTAATATCACAATCTAATCCCAACGCTCCTAATAATTTAGAAAACAATGGATATTACACTGGATACGATAGCGCACATCAAGACGTAATTATAGGGGCTTTTATGTGCGCATACCTTGGTGAAACACCAGCTTTAGATAATATAAATCCATTAGGTAGAAGAATCCCATTGCCTAATTGGAGAATTACTTTTGATGGATTAGGTAAAATTAAAGCATTTAAAAAGTACATTAAAAAATTATCTTTTACTCATGCATACCGATCAAATTTTTCTTTAGGAAACTACACTACCAATCTTAGTGGTAATTGGGATAGTGAGGGGAATGCTACAGAAACTGATATTGCAGGGAATTTCATTTCCCAAAAACAAATCATGGTGCTTAATATTCTTGAGCAATTTGCGCCTTTATTAGGCGTTGACATGACATTTTCTAATAATATGTCTGTAAAGTTTGAATATAAAAAAGATAGAAATATTTCGCTTAGTTTATCAAATAATCAAATAACAGAAATAAAAGGAAGTGAGATTAAATTTGGCTCTGGCTACACATGGAGAAAAATATCATTGCCATTTAAGATTGCAGGGAGATCTCTTGATCCAAGTGATTTAAGAATGAGATTAGATGTTTCAGTTAGAGATAATAAAACAATAATCAGGAAAATTATAGAAAATCAGAATCAATATACTGCGGGTCAGACTGCAGTAACTATACAATTTTCGGGGGATTATAATTTAACTAAACAATTAATGATTAGAATTTATTTTGACAGAAGAGTAAATACTCCTCACGTTTCAAATTCATTTCCCACCGCAAATACTAATGCAGGTTTTGCGCTTAGATTTCAGTTGAGATAAGTGATTTTTTTGTTAATTTGTCAAAAATTTAAAAACTATGAGTGTTCCTAAAAACTTAAAATACACAAATGACCACGAATGGGTGAAAATAGAGGATGGTATTGCTACCATTGGAATTACCCATTTTGCACAAGGAGAGTTGGGCGACATAGTATATGTTGAAGTTGATACAGTTGGTGAATCTCTGGTTAAAGAAGAAGTTTTTGGATCCGTTGAAGCAGTAAAAACAGTATCCGATTTGTTTATGCCAATAAGCGGCGAGATTATAGAATTTAATGAGTCTTTAGAATCTAATCCAGAAAAAGTAAACGAAAATCCATATGAAAACGGATGGATGATAAAAATTAAAGTAAGTAATATTTCTGAGTTAGATGATTTATTGTCACCTGAAGACTATGAAAAGACCATAAGTTAAATTGATTCTTTTACAGTTTTTGAAAAATTTGATATAATTAGTTATTTTTACAATATAATATGAAGCCAAAAAAAAATATAGCAGTCGATGGAGAAGATGTTAAGTCAAGAACTGTCTATGTTCTTTCTGGTCTTGTCCTTGTAATAGCTTTTATTTTATGTCTTGTTGAGTATAAAAAAATTGACTTGGCCGGTGCTAGTATTGAATCTTCACTTTCAGCACTTGAAGATGAAGAAGTAGTAGAGATTAACCCTAACACACCACCTCCACCACCTCCACCACCGCCTCCTCCAGCACCGCCTGAAGAAGTTGAAGTCCTTGAAGAAGAAGATGAGAGGGAAGAAACAAATGTCATTATTATCGATCAAGAAGCGGATATAGACATTGTTATTGAAGTAGAAGAAGATCCAGAGCCTGTAGTTGAACAGATTTTTGATGTTGTTGAGGAAAATCCAGAATTTGTTGGCGGTATGGCTAAACTTTATGAATACTTAGGAAAAAATATCCAATATCCAGAAATGGCTAAAGAAAATGGAATTCAAGGAAAAGTTTTTGTGCAATTTGTAGTTTGGAAAGATGGGACTATTAAAGATGTAAAAATTGTCAAAGGGGTTCACAAAACTTTAGACAGTGAAGCTTCTAGAGTTGTTAAATCCATGCCCAAATGGACTCCAGGTAAACAAAGAGGAACTGCGGTAAATGCAAGATTTACGCTTCCTATTAAGTTTAGAATTAGTTAAATTAATTTTCTATTTCCAACTGCTAAAATTTGATTCGTTATCTTTGTTTTAAACAATAGTACTTCATTTGTCTAATGCAATTCACAATAAATAATAAAGTTGATAAAGTCGGCATAGAAGACCGTATTGTAAGAATCACCAAACGTAGTTTGAAAAGTGAATCAAAATTAGCAGGCCTTAAGATGGTCTTAAGTATGATTGATTTAACTACTCTTGAAGGAATGGATACTGTTAAGAAAGTTCAACAGCTTTGTTATAAAGCTACTCACATTCATAATGAACTGCCTAATCTTCCTAATGTGGCTGCAGTATGTGTTTATCCAACGATGGTCAAAACTGCTTCAAATGCATTAAAAGACTTTGACGTAAAAGTCGCAAGTGTTGCTACGGCCTTCCCGAGTGGAAGTTCAAGTCTAAAAATTAAAATTCAAGAAACTAAAGAAGCAATTTTTAATGGTGCAGATGAAGTTGATATGGTTATTAGTCGTGGTAAGTTTCACTCCGGAGAATATAATTATGTTTTTGACGAAATTGCTACAATTAAAGAGACTTGCGGTAGTGATATAAGATTAAAAGTAATTTTGGAAACTGGGGAGCTAGGTGACTATGATCATATTAGGTTTGCAAGTGAAATAGCTATTAATGCTGGCGCAGATTTTATTAAAACTTCTACTGGAAAAATAAAACCTGCAGCAACTCTTCCAATAACATTGGTTATGCTGGAAGCTATTAAAGATCATTATTACAATACTGGAAAAATGATTGGAATGAAGCCTGCTGGGGGCATTTCTAATTCTAAATTAGCGTTACAATATTTGCTCTTAGTAAAAGAAACTTTAGGGGATTTGTGGTTAGACAATCATTGGTTCAGATTTGGAGCAAGTAGTTTAGCCAATGATGTTTTAATGCAAATTTTAAAACTTAAAACAGGATATTATCAATCCAATAATTATTTTTCAAAAGACTAGATCATGAGTTCTAAAATAAAGCCTCTTAAATACCACGAAAAATTAAATTTTTCTCCTTCCTTAGAAAACACTAATTCCTTGTCTTTAAAAAAAGAATATCAACTTTTTATAAATGGGCGGTTTCAAAAACCTCTTTCTAATAAATATTTTGCATCTATAAATCCAGCCAACGAAAATAAAATTGCAATGGTAGCCCAAGCAAATGAGAAAGATGTTGATCTAGCAGTAAAGGCAGCTAGATATTCATATGAAAGTCATTGGTCAAAAATACCACCCAAGGAAAGAGCTAAATATATTTATAGAATTGCTAGAATAATTCAAGAAAAGGCTAAAGAACTTGCCATATTGGAAACATTAGATGGAGGAAAACCAATTAGGGAATCAAGAGATATTGATATTCCATTAGCGGCTGCTCATTTCTTTTATTATGCGGGTTGGGCAGATAAATTAGATTATGCATTTCCAAACAGAAATCCAAAACCATTAGGGGTTGTTGGGCAAATTATACCATGGAATTTCCCGTTAATGATGGCTGCCTGGAAAATTGCACCAGCTTTAGCAACTGGTAATACAGTAGTTTTAAAACCAGCTGAATCAACATCATTGACAGCACTTAAATTAGCAGAAATCATTCAAGAAGCAGGCCTTCCTCAGGGAGTAGTTAACATTATTACAGGTCCCGGAAGTACAGGAGAGATGATAGTGAATCATCCGGATATTGATAAAATTGCTTTCACTGGATCTACAGAAGTTGGTAAAACTATTATGCGAAGTATTTCAGCAACTTCTAAAAAATCCACAATGGAATTAGGTGGGAAAGCAGCTAATATCATATTTGAGGATGCACCTTTAGACCAAGCAGTAGAAGGAGTAATTAATGGAATATATTTTAACCAAGGTCACGTCTGTTGCGCAGGTTCACGATTGTTTGTTCAAGAATCTGTTTATGAGTTGATATTAAGAAAACTAAAGGATAGAATGCAATCTTTAGTGGTTGGAGACCCATTGGATAAAAACACTGATATTGGTGCTATAAATTCTAAACAACAATTATCAACTATAAATAATTATATAGATATTGGAAAGAAGGAAGGTGCAGATATTTTTCAGTTAAGTTGTGATCTACCAGCTAAAGGCTATTGGTGTCCTCCTACATTATTTACTAATGTTTCACAATCTCACAGGATAGCAAAAGAAGAAATTTTTGGACCTGTTTTAGCCGTTCAAACATTTAGAACTACAGAAGAAGTAATTACTAAAGCCAATAATACTCCTTTTGGATTGTCTGCAGGTGTTTGGACAGACAAAGGCTCCAAAGTATTTAATTTAACATCTAAACTCAGAGCAGGAGTAATTTGGGCGAATACTTACAATAAATTTGATCCCACTTCACCATTTGGTGGTTATAAAGAAAGTGGACATGGAAGAGAAGGTGGTCTTCACGGCCTAAGTCCATATTTAAATATAGAATAATGTCAAATAGAATAAAAGTTTTAAAAACCTATAAAATCTTTATTGATGGAAAGTTCCCAAGAACTGAATCTGGAAGATACGTTAAGCTAGTAAAAAACAATATTCCAATAGCAAACGTATGTTTATCTTCAAGAAAAGATTTAAAAAATTCTGTAGCCTCTGCAAGAAAAATATTTGATTCTTGGGCTAGTAAATCAGCCTATAATAGGGCCCAAATTATGTATAGAATTGCCGAGATGCTAGAGTCAAGAAAAGAGCAATATATTGAAGAACTTATTTTGCAGGGCTACAATAAAGAAAAGTCAATTGTTGAGTTGGACAAAAGTATAGATCGAATCATTTATTTTGCCGGTTGGTCAGATAAAATAAATCAAGTTTTCGGATCTGTAAATCCAGTAGCATCATCGCATTATAATTTTACTGTTTTAGAACCTTCCGGAGTAGTAGGTTTAATTAGCTCAGAAGAAAGCCCACTTTTAGGATTAATTTCATTAATTATTCCTGCAATAGTTACCGGCAATACAACTGTAATAATTGCATCTGAAAAATATCCATTAACGTCCATAAGTCTTGCAGAGGTAATTTCTAATTCTGACGTTCCAGGTGGAGTAGTGAATATTCTAACTGGGAGTAAAAGCGAACTAATCCCTCATTTGGCAAGACATATGGATGTGAATTCTATTGGATTTACCGAAGAAAAAAAAGACCTAAGAGACCAAATATATTTAGATGCCGTAAATAACTTAAAAAGAGTAGTAGAGATACCAAAAAGTAAAATTGAGTCAGAAGAAATTGAGTCTCCATATATTATTAAAAAGTTTATGGAAGCTAAAACAACTTGGCATCCAATTGAAAAAGATTTTACATTTTCTAATAGCTATTAAATTAGAAATTAAAATTATATCATAAAAAGATAATTTAACTTTTAATGAAAGACAGAATTAATCAAGACAAATGGTTGTTATTAGCTATAAAAGCTGCTAAAGCTGCAGGCGAAAAAATACTTGATATTTATAATCAAGACTTTGAAGTTAAATTTAAAAAAGATAAATCTCCTTTAACATTGGCAGATCAAAAAGCTAATGAAATTATAGAAAGCCATTTAATTAATAGTAAAATTCCAATTTTAAGTGAAGAAGGTAACCAGCCAGAATATAATCAAAGAAAAAATTGGGATATGCTTTGGATTGTTGACCCTTTAGACGGAACAAAAGAGTTTGTTAAAAAAAATGGAGAATTCACAGTTAATATTTCCTTAGTTGAGAAAGGTATTCCAATAATAGGAGTAATTTTTGCACCAGTAAAAGACATATTGTATTATGGATCATACAAAGGAGTGTTTAGAGAAATTAATGAAAAAACAATACAACTTCCCATAAAAAATAAGTCACAAATTTTATATGTTGTAGCTAGTAGATCTCATAATACAAAAGAAACAGATGAATATTTTGAAAAATTAAAAAAAGAAAAAGGCACAATAGAAATCTTATCAATTGGAAGCTCTCTTAAATTTTGTTTAGTTGCCGAGGGAAGTGCAGATATTTATCCAAGATTTTCCCCAACAATGGAGTGGGATACTGCCGCAGGACACGCTATTGCTAATTATGCTGGAAAAAAAGTAATAGATTTAGTGTCTAAAAAGGAGATAACCTACAATCGAAAAAACTTAAAAAATAATTGGTTTATTGTAGAATAAATTATTTTCAGAAGGCAACAGATCTAGATTATAATTTATAAGTATTTGAATTTTTTGTAATCTATTAATCTTAAATTAAAATAGCAATATTAAAAATCATGTTGTTTAAAAGATTTATAATTTATATTCTTGGATTTCTAATGATCAATTCATTAAATGCTCAGGTTAAAAACAGGAGCTTCTCAGCAAATTATCATTTAATATATAAAAATATTGCCCATAGTTCAGTTCAGCCTTATTTAGAATCTCATCAGCTTGAATTAGACACTCTTAGAACTAAATCAAAAAATAAAATCAACAAAAAGTTATTTGATGAAAGTTTATTAAACGTTAAGAAAAAAGATATTCATATAACTGCAGATCCACTATTTAATTTCACAATTGGCTCTAAAAATAAAGATTTAGACTATAGATATTATTCAAATGTAAGAGGAGTTAGAATAACAGGTGATTTAACTAATAATTTTTCATTTGAAACAAGATTTTACGAAAATCAATTTTTTTATCCAGATTATTTAAGGCAAAAATCAGATTCTAGAACCAACACTTCAAATATTGAAGGAATGGCATTTGGAATAGGAAGAGCTAAGAGATTCAAGACTTACGGAGCTGACGCAAGCTTAGCTAACGGATATTTAAGCTTCTCTCCAAATAAGCTCATAAATTTTCAGCTTGGTCATGGAAGACATTTTTTTGGCGATGGATATAGATCACTATTA
>Ga0213869_10000071_pt1 | contig 79458 bp, 96 predicted proteins | sample PICome_10_FD_160083 | JGI IMG/M metagenome (GOLD analysis project Ga0213869, IMG submission 160083) | Coastal seawater microbial communities near Pivers Island, North Carolina, United States - PICO132 | ecosystem: Environmental > Aquatic > Marine > Coastal | place: USA: North Carolina... | reverse complement strand
TAGCAGAAACATTAACTGCATGAATAAATGATCCACTACCGTTTCCTTTGTGAGCAGAAAGAGTTAATATAGATTGATTGTTTGATGCATCTGCTATTCTTGAGTAAATAGCATTATAAGTTAATGGATTTCCTGAACTTGGCACCATACCATTCTTACCCTTATACTCTACAACACCCAAGGTGTCTGAGTCAGCAATAGCAGCATTTCTATATAAAACGATATCTGGTGCAGATGCCGAAGATGTGTCCGTTGAAGTTAATATTAAATTGTCAGTAAGTCCACTTGTAGCAATAGTTACATTACCAGTGATTGCTTGACCATTTAAAAAATTAATGTTTGCCATTTATCCTACTTTTAATTTCAAATGTACAAAAATTAAAGTATTAATTAAAATACTTTAACCCTTGTAATTTTATGTTATGTTTAAGCTAAAGCTGTAACTAATACTCTTAAACTATCAACACTTTGTGCTGCAGAACAATTAATAGTAACATTATCAACATCCGTTCTTACAATATCTGGATAAACATTTGCTCCTGTAGATTTTAAAAATACCTGAACTAAAACATCTTCAGTTCCTAAACCATGATTAACTGTCCAAGATGATACTGATGTAGCTGGATAATCATCTGCAAAACTTGTTACAGCTGGTAATTGTTTAGCTAAATTTTCAACTGTTACTCTTTTATTAGTTGATGCTGATGTATCATATATAAGTAATGAATCACCTGATGCTGGTGAAGTATCTTGTGTTCTACCAATAATATCTAAACCTACTACAGCAGCTTGACCTTCACCTGTTGCACCTGATACATCTATACCTAATCTATTATTACTTGTAGATTCTGCTACAGTAGCTGTATAGTTACCTGATGTTTCTGTACCTAATGTTACATCTGTTATTTGTACCCATCCATTTGCAGTTACACTAAAGTTTGCACTATCAAAACCAGCAACACCTTTACTTGTTGTACCATCTGAAGATCCTGCACCTGCTATATTCTGATCTGCTATTACAACAGTATAGTCAGACAATGCAGGAGATGATCCTGCTAATATATCTGCATCTGCAAATATAAAATCACCTGGTTCTAATTGTGTACTAAAGAATGCATTACCTGCAACACTTACTACATAAAAATCACCTTGATTCATTGCAACGTTACCACCACCACTTAGTGCTGGTATGTTAGTACTTGCATTATATGCTCCTTGGAATGTACCTACTCCTGCTGTTTCAGATAAAACAAAAGCTTTAGAAGCTGCATCAGTTGCTGCACTAGGTGTTGTAGGAACTGTTACTTGACCTCCAAAACTTGATTGACCTGTACCTGTTACCTTCAATACTCCAGACATATTTACTGCCTCTTGACCATTTGTAGTATCTATTTCTAAAATACCTGATTTACCTGAAGCGTCAAATGATAATGCAGAAGTGTTGTTATCTATAAGATCTATATCTGTTGCTGCATTTGATAACTTAATAGCACCTCCATTAACAGTTAAATCACCTGCAATTGTTACATCATCTGGTAACCCAATAGTAATAGTACCATTATTACCTGTAGATTCAGTAATTTCTATTTCACTTGGAGTACCTGCAATAGTAAGAGTACTATCAGTACCTGAACTTGCATCAAGTGTTACTACTGCTGAATTTGCACCACCAGCTGAAACTGGTAATGTGTATGTTACTACACTAGAAGAAGTAATAAATCCTGCATCATTATTAAATATACTTAAACCTATTTCTCCTGCAGCTTTTCTCTTTCCTTGATCTTTTCCTGTCTCAGAAACATCTAATACAAAGAATTCATCAGTTGTTAACATTGTTTGAGTCATATCAACTAACTCACTAGCATCAACATCTAATGTTATGTTTGCTGCTGCTGTTGGGTTTGCAACTGAACTGTCTATCAAATAACCATCTGTTACTGCAACTGAAGTTACTGTACCACCTGAAGATGGTAACTGTGAAATATTTACATATTTTGCATTTGAATCTGTTGCATCAGAAATTAATACTTTATCTGTAACCTGTAATGTACCTAAACTAGTACCATCTGTTGCTGATAAAATTACGTTATCTGAACCTGAATAATCTACATTTACTGCACCAGTTGTAATAGCTATACCATCACCTGATCCAACAGTTAAAGTTTGAATGTGTTCTCCTTGAGTTGTATCTACGGATGTACCACTTAAACCATTTCCTGCTGTTATATCAACTCTTGTTATATCTCCTGTTGTTCCAGCAGCATTTATTTCTGCAACTGTAACATATTTATTTGTTGATGTATCTACATCATAAATTAATAACCTATCTGTAGTTGATGCAGTTGCTCCTAATGCCGTTTGATTAGCAATATCTAATCCAACTATTACATTACCTGTAGTAGGATTAACTTCAATACCTTTTAAAGCATTATTTGTTGATTTAGCAACAGAAGTTACTGCATCAGTTGTAGTAGTATCAATTGTTATTTGTGAAGCACTATCTCTAGTTAATGTAATGTTTGTACCACCAACTAATGTAATTGCATCATCTGTTCCATCATTTCCTTTTAAATTTATATTTGTGGTTCCAGAAGGTACATCTAAACTATAAGTAGTATCCCCATCTGCACCAGTAGTTACATCTACCCATCCTGTGTTATTTCTTAATCTTAACTTGTTGGTAGCAGTATCATAATATAACTGACCAACTCCGTATACGGTAGGTGCTGTACCAACGGGTTGTACGAGGAAGTTTTGTATCTGACTTCCTTCTAGTGAAATTGAGTTTAAAAATTTTATTGCTGCCATTGTTTTATATATTTATTATTTTTAATTTAAATATGCACAACCTGAAAAGGCTGATGCAAATGTTACTGTTAATATGTTTGAGTTAGTATAATCCACGTCTCCTATTACTGTACTGTTTCCACTATCTACTACCGTTACTGAAGGAAATTTACCCAAATTATGAGTAATAGTCCATACAGATAAAGGTGCATCTTGACAAAAAGTGAATGTACCCGTATCAGCTACTATTTCTGCCAAATCAATTATAGTACAAACATTAGTTGGTACACTTGGGCAAGACTGACTTGCTTTTGTGTTTACTGAAGCTAATGGTTCTACAAATACTCCTTTTTCTTCTGTTGCAACTACAATTTTATTACTTGCTGCATTTTGCCAATCACATAGTTCTTTTTCAATTATTGCATTAACAAAATCGGTGTAACAACAAGAAGCAATACCAAACTTAATTGATTTAAAGTTTGCATAAGCTTGATTAGCAAAATTTTGCTCAACCTTAATTTGCTTTAACAATCTAAGCTCTTTTTCTTGAGCTGCATTTGATGATGCTACAATAGTTGATGTTGCCATATTTTATTTACTTATTCCTTAAATCTTGTATCTGTTGTTTTGCTAGCTCTAAATTTAAGTCTCTTGATGTTGATACATTTGCTTCAGCTTTTGCTTTACATTGTTTACATACTATTACTCCATTTCCTAAACTAGCTTTTTGACATCCACAAGTAAATACTTTATTACAGTGAGCACAATTTGCCATTTTGTGTTGGTTTAAATTAAATATTTTGAACTTGATCCGCAGTTTCCTGTTGGACATGAGATCTTATTCAACCTTTGTTTTGCATAACTATATAATTGCATACCATGAGCTGATGATTGACAATATTCTACATTAGCTACTGCTGCATCAATCATAGTTTTTATGTAATACATTTCAGAAAGCAATGCTTCTTTATCTGAATCAGGCTGGCAAGCTTGTACATTTAAATCACATAATACTTCATAATAAGTAGTAAGTAATTCAGTTACTCTTAAGTGGTTATATTCTACATATACTTTAGAGTTTGGAGATACACTGTATTTAACAATGTATATTCCATCAGGAATTTTATCTTGCGTGGTTCCACAATCTTTTGTTTGCAGTGCCATTGTACATGCAGTTAAACACATATCAAAGTTTTTATCTACTTTAACAAGTACAGGTACAGAATATCCCGGCAACGTTATTAACAGTTCTTCACAATCCACAGCTAACTCTGATGAATATTGACTTGTATCTTTAATACATAATAAATCACAGTTAGATACTGTAGGAATTTCTAAACTTAATATATGTCTGCTTGCCATTTTTTATTTGCTTTAATACACTATATAGATAATATACAAAAAAAACAAGAATATATAAAATAAAAAGAGCAGGAGTTTATCACCCCTGCTCTAATTAAATTTAAGATATTAAATATCCTACCAGTAAGCGTTTGTTTCAACAGAAATCTTATTTCCATTATCACCTGCCCAGTTAGCAATATTAGTAAGTAATTTTTCTACTGCAGTTTGTGCGGCTGCATCAGAACATTTTACATAAATCTTATATTGGTATTGGTCATTATCAAACACCCCTGTTGGGTTGTTAAATCTAGGTACTGAGTGCTGAACATAATATGCTCTATATGTAGCAGTTCTATCTACAGCAGCTAAAAGCTCATCAGATAATTCAATTTGTCTGATTCTAGCACTATCAGCGTTTCCTTGATTATAAGGAGACTGACGGTATCTTTCTGACATAATTAATTCTCTAATTACTTCTTCACCTTGAGTTTGTTGCATTGATCCAGGAGTTTTTGAAGCTACGCCACAATCATTACATGGATTACCTGTTTCATCTAATTGTGAAACAATAATTTCAACAGGTTCTTTGTTATAATGATCTCTTGTATCAAATGAACAGTTACCAAACACAGTGTCTACATATGCACCAACAAACTTCACTTCAGCAGATACTTTCGCACCAGCTGCATTAGGAGTTGTAGAAGGAGTATATGTTCCATCTTGCGTTTCTTCAATAGTATAAACAGATTGAACTACTTCACCAGCTGCATCAGTTACAGAAACAACAACACCACCAGCGCTAACTGTATCAACAATAAATGTTGCATCAGCATTACCACCGGAAATTGTTATTACATCAGCTGCAGCATATCCACTACCTACATTTGCAATAGAGAAAGTAGCAACTGCACCAGCAGCAACTGTATCAATGTTTACTTTTAATCCTGATGAACCTGAAGCACCACCTGTTGTTGCAACGTCAGATGCAACAGCATATCCTGTACCACCAGCAGATAATGTTGCTGTAGCAACACCATTCAATGCAGCTTCAGCTACAAATGGTTTAATTAATGGATCTCCAAGAGCCATTTTTGCCATAGCACCAAGAACTAGTGCAGGATCAATATACTCTTGTCCATCAATACAACATACATTAGCTGAGTCAGCAATTGCATATGCATTGTGATTTAAGAACCTTAGTGCAGGAGATCCCTTCACATCAATTCTCATAAATTGAGTTTTACCACATGGTGCACAATCAGAAGCTAATGATAAGCTAGCTGTTGCTTGAGATGCAGTAAGACAGTTTGTACTCCAAAGTTTAGTAATATATCTTGGATTTAATCCTTTAGATTTTACTGATTCTTTGTACCCCCCATGTCCTGGGTTGTTTCCAATTGTATCTTTAGTATAAAATGAACCTTGCACAATGTAACCCAAGTTATCAACAATCGTTGGTACACCAGCTCCTGCTTGAAGTTGGACTGATTCCCAGTCACTACCATCAACCAAAGCTAATTGACCTGCTGTCAATGCACTTGTTGCTATATTGGCATTCTCTTCTACTGAAGATACAACAAACGTTTTGTTAAACGCATGATTAAAATAAGCCATAATTTATTTAATTTGTGAGAGGACCATTACCCTCTCTGGTTATATAAAAAGATTTAAAACAGTTTACTCTGGCGTAACAACATGCTACTATAATAATATACGTATCTTTTCAATAAAAACAAATATATTAATTGTTTCTTTCTGCGGCTTGTGTACCTCTTTGTTGTTGATATATATTCTCTATATCACCAGCAATTAATGCAGCGGTATCATCAAGCATTACTTCCACTAAATCATCTTTAAATTCACAGTTTACATTTTGTGTACTTACTAACCCACTATATGGATTTACACAATCTAATACTTGTATGTTAGTTGGTTTTCTATAATATGTTAATACTGGGTCAACAATATCAAAATTAGTATTTCTATAAATTCTTATTGAATTATTTAACATTGTACAAAATGTTTCACCCCATTCAAAATCAGGATTTTTTAATGGATCTCTTAATAATAATGGAACATTAGCTTCCTCTGCTAAATAAACAGTCATTGATCTAGGATTACAACAATCATCTTTTGCTTGTGCAGTTACCTTTTTAAATTCTAAATATTGATCAACTGGAAAATTATTTGTTTCAAAATATGTATCCGAAGTAGATCCCGTTAGTGATAATTCAATAAGTAAAGGTTGGAGATCATCTATTCTTTTTTTGGATAGCTCATCTCCTTCCTTATACATATTACCACCATGTAGATTACGTCTACACCACTCTATTTGTGCTTTATTAAAAGCCTCAATAAATTGCCAACATTCAATGTTATCATAATCATTGCTATCAAGCTTATTCAGTCTTTGTTTAAGTTTAATTAAGAGTGTACTATTTTCCATTTTAATATATTATGCATTCCAATACGGTTCAACTTTATCTAATAAAGATAAAAGCACTTCTTCATTTAAAGGATCTTTAAGAAACTCTAAACATTCATTAGGTCTTTTACCTAATCTAACACCACTATCCATTGGTTCAATCCATCCACCAGCTTTAGTTAACAAAAATCTATAGTATAATGAATCTTTAATTAATGCTCTAATTTTTAATTCTTCCATATCTAATTGTGCAACTTCTAAAAAGTTTGATGCAGCACGTTTTTTATTGTTTTCTGCACCTTCACCTGTAATATATATATCCATGTTTTCATACATAATATCATTAGGTGTATTTTTAGTGTATTGTACACTATCTATATCTACTACTTTAGAAACATACATTAATTTTGTAGTATCAGTATCATACAATTTTTGCAATAATGAAATTGATTTGTTTTTTAATTTAGTAAGTTCTGTTCTAGTAGTTAATGTTTCTTTAACAGTATCTAAATAAAACTTAGGTTCATTCTGTGATTTTTTTGCATCTGATAGTGATTTAGCAACAATAGAAAACCCCCCTGCTTTAATAGCATATAGTTTAATTTTATCATACGGATCAACATCTGGCTCTAAAAACACTGGATCATTACCACATCTTAATTCTATTTTATCCCAAAATTTAGAATTATCAGGTTTCATGACAGTTAGTTTATTCCAAAAATCTTTATCTTTTGGATCAACTTGATTTGCTGCTAATTCAGCTTCTAATTCAGAAACAACTTTTCTGATTTCTGCAATTTTTGCCTTCTTTTTATCTGGAGGTAACATTTTTACTTTAGGATCAAATTCATTTAATCCTGTTATATATCTTTTTACTCCATTCATTTCTAAACATGCTAAACTTTCTTGATGCCATACTCCATCATGTAAAGCTAAGCCATATTGTTCTAACCCCATATTTTCTTTACTGGAGTTAAAATAAGGACGAATAGCAATTGAGCTATTCTTTTTTGTGTGTTGATACTTCTCAACAATTGTGTAATCTTCCATTTGTTTGGTTTTAAAATTTAATAATATTTATTCATAGTCAAAAATACGTAATTACGTACATTTATTATTAATATTTCTAAAGCAAGGTATTACCCTTGCTATAGTCTTTTGACTCTTAACTTATAACTATTTTCAAATCTCCTGCATTGTGATATAAATCACCTTTAACTAATCCAGATGCTTTTGCAGCTGCATCATTTGCATGATTTCTACTTATAACATCTAAACCAACTGCTTTTGATGCTATAATTTTTGAAACACTTGAATTTGAAAACTCATATGTTTTGTTTTGTTTTTTAATATCTAGTGCCATTTTTTTAGTATTTAAAGATTAAAATAAAAAAGGGAGGAGGTTTAACCCCTCCCCTTTAATTATTAGTTCTAGAATGATCCTCCTGTAATAGGGTTTCTCATTACAATTTTAAGAACTTTGGTTGGATCTTTAACCCAAATAGCTGGCATGGTTTGAGTCATATAAACTCTATATCCATTGAATTGTCCAGTAGAAGCAAAACCTTGAGTTCTTCCCATGTAGTCCATAGTACCGTTTTGGTAGAACCACTTAAGTTGATTATCCCAAGAAAGTTTCAACAAGTGAATGTTGTCATTTCCTTCATCAGTTACATCAAAGATAATAAAGCTAAATGAACTTAAAGGTCTTCCATCAATTAATGGATTTTCAATATCATTAGTATTTAAATTATCAAATGCTGGATTCAATACAAACTTAACGTTAGCTAAGAATGGAATAGTAAAGCTAGTATAAGCAAAACCATAATCTAAATCCATACCTGAACCTGTTACAGCTCCAATATCAGATGCGTTTTGAACTAAACCAGAACCATACACTTCATCAGCAATTGCTTTATTGATTAACTGCATACCACCAATACCTGTTTGTACAACAAGTGATCTTTGTGGGTCTGGCCCTTTGAATTCAACTTTACCTTGATAGAAGTTATAAAGTTCAGACTTAAACATGTCAAGAGTAAATGAAGACTTGTTATATACTCTTTTGAAAGAGTTGTCTAACTGTGCCCATAAACCTACAGATAATCTAATATCATCTGGTCCATCTTGTTTAATTCTACCACCTTTACCCCACATTAGGTAAGTTTCAATATCCGTTGCAATTTTAGATAAGTGAGCTGCTTCCATATTTGTAATGAAAGTTCTTGTAAGAGTTCCATTTTCAAATGCTTCTCTTGCTCCTGCTTTACCCATGTTTGCTACTAAGCCTTCTATACTTGGTACAGATGGATTATTAGGATCAGTGTCAAAGTTTCTCCAAATTTCAGTTACTGGTACAGTACCATCAGCATTTAAACCACCTTTGATCATAAGATCAGCACGGCTAGAAATAGAATAATGTACGTGTGCTTCTGCTCCTCCTACAAAGTTGTAGAATTCACGGAACCCAGATCCTGTTTCAATATCAGAAAATCTTTCACCGTATTCACCTCTTGCAGAACCTTTTCTAAAGAACTTAGTTCCTTTAGCAAGATACTTGTTGTCTAAAGATGCAGCATTGTTGTTGTTAACCAACTGTACTGTATAGACATAACCATCACCTGCAGGAATAATATCATCTGCTGTAATGTATAATTCAAGACCATTATATTTGTCATATGTGATAATATCACCATGACCAAATGTTCTTTTGTTGACCTTAATCTTAAATAGAGTACCATCTACACCTTTGCTAGCATTAGCTGGTTCAATGTCTGCCACTATATAAGGAAGATCTTGTGCAATAGGAGTTTGCCACTTGTACTCACCTCTAGCATTATCCACCATGATAGTATTCTTTCCACCAAAAGAAGCCATTTGATATAAAGGCATTTCTACCTTCTGGGTCATTGCCCATAAATCAATTGGTCCCATATCCATAGGCTCAGGGTTACCAAGCATTTGGGTAAGGTGATAAGAATCAACATGTGAACTAGCTTTGTAGCTTGTATCACGTAGGAAAATCCCATTATTTAAAACTGGAGTTGCCATAATTTTTGATTGTTTTAGTTAATAATTGTTTTACTCTGTTTATATTTAATTTACTTAATTAAATTTCTTTAAATATTTTTACATTCTTTTAAAAATGTTTGTTGGTCTTGTTAATTTTCTTTTAGAACTTTTCTTTTCTGCTTCTGCACTATTTACACCTAATGATGCTCCTCCTGCATTTGATTGTTCAGTTTTAAGCTTCCTTACAGTTTTTTCAACACTTTTTTGTGCACCTTTATCCATAATTTTTGCCTTATAACTTACCGGGTCTTGCAATAACCATAAAGCTTCAGATATAAGAGCATAATTAGGTTCAACAAATTGATACTTTTCTAATAAGTGACCTAATAGATTTGTATTACGTCCACTTACTGAAGGATAATTAGGTTGAACTAAACCATTATATAACATGGCTTGTGTTTTTCTATCAACTTTAATTTCACCTAACTTACCATCTTTTAATGTATCATATACATTTTTCATATATGCTTTTGATGCTTGTTCTTGTTGTTTCTTTTTTAACTCTTGTTCTTCAAGTTTTTGTGCAACAACTTTTTCTTGCATCTTATCTAATTTAGGTTTGAACTTATTTGCTTGTTGTTCAAGCTTACCTAAATCTTTCCATATTTCAATTTCTTCTTGAATCTCTTCTTGAGTACCATATCCTGTTGCACTCAAATATTGTGTAATAATTTGTTCCTGATCATTACTTTTTTTAACATCAAGACTTTTACTTTCTTCTACTTGTGATAATGTAGAAAATAATGCTTTAAGATCTTTACCTCCATCTGCAACATATTTTGCTGCTATTTGTAATTCTTCTGGTAAAGACTGAAAAAATTGTTTAGGCGTTTCACGTCTTACTTGATTTGCTTTTTCTTCTAAATTAGCTTGAATAAGCTCCTCCCAATCTTTTGCAGTATATTCAGATAAATCTTTATCATCATCAAATGGTACAATTTTATCATCCTTTATTAATTTTGAAAAAACATCAGATATACCTTCAATAGGTTTTCTACCTTTTTTTGTTTTTGTTTCTTCATCATTTGATTCTTCTTCTGTTGCACCATCTAATGTATCTAATATATTATCTACATTTTCCTCAACCTTTTTTTCTTCAGAGACTTGTTTGTCATCTTCAGCTTTAGGTTCTTCAGAATTTTCTTTATCATCTACTTTAGCATTTAAATCATCTTTATCATCCTTATCTGGATCTGCAAATGACATATCTGCTTTCTCAGTTAAACCACTAAATATACTTTTTGGTTTATTTGAGTCTTGTGAAATAATATCATCTCCACTAGGTGCAGCATTGAATATTTCATCTAAATTAACGTCAACTTGTTCTACGTTACTTTTCACTGGTTCTGTTTGAGTTGTGCTCATAATTATGTTGGTTTTAATAATTAATATTCATTACATATATAATATACGTAAAGTTTATATTATAAACTTATAATATTTGTATAAAAATAAAAATAATCAGCAGTATATAGCTAACGCCAATTATTTTTTATCTGATTCTTTTGAATCATACTTATTTTTGTTTTCTTTAGCTATTTGAAGTTTGGTATTAGCTATTTCTTTTGAAGCATTAATTTTCTCTCTTTCTACTTCAAGTCTGCTATTTTCCATCATAGACTTTGAACTATTCTCTTCACGTTTTAAATTCATTTGTTCACGGTATTGAGTAGTTTCTCTAATATCTTTCATAGCATCTTGAAAATCAGACTGTTGATTCTGATTTATGTCAGCCATTGAACCAAATCCTGCAGATCTTATCTCAGCAATAGTAACATCATTTTGTCTATCCTTAGCATTTTCATCAATTTCAACCTGAAGCTTTTGTTGTTCTTCTTGTGCTTTAGCTTGTAGTTGTTGCTCTTGCATTTGACGTTGCTGTTGCATTTCTTGTTGACGCATTGTTTGTTGTCTAGCTTCAGAATCTTTTAGAATATCTGTTACTTCAGCAATTGAATCAGCTTTGACAATATTTCCAAGTTCATATATACTTGCTCCTGTAGTATTATTTGTAAGAGCCATTTGTTTAAGGTTTTCTAATATAGCTCTGTGATTAGTTTTAGTAGTTGCAAATACATTAAAATCTCTAAGTAATAGTTCGGTACCATTAATAGAAAAATTAACCTTCTCTGCTTCTGTAGATATATAAGACAATCTAACGCTTGGGTTAGTACTATAGTAATATTGTGCTAAATCAGTTCTCATTTGATGTACTCTTGGCATTAAGTGATCTGAATGCTGTACAAAATACATTTCTGTTTGAGCATATGATTGTTGCATAGCTTGTACAACCCCTGTAGCTGTTTGTGCTGATACAGCACCGCCTAGACGTTGAGGATTAATACCAATAGCATCAAAACATTGTTGTTTAAAATAATTTGCAAGTTGAATCCTAGACATCAATCTATTAGTCTGCTCCATGTTTAGAGTTTGATAATGATTGAAGTTAGTTGCATTCTCAGTATTTGTAATTGATGTATCAAGAGGTAGCATTTGGAAATCTTTCATTGCTACGTATGCTTTTGCATAATTATTCTTGCCCCAGTCTTCTCCCATTGAGTGACGTGGTAAAGCATTTTGATCAAACATTATTACTGTTCCTAATTCATCTATTAGAATGTCAGCAATTTGGTTGTTAACCATATTGTACCCAACTTGATAAGCTTTCATTAGATCAACTAATGATGTAGATCTAGTATTTCTATCAGAAAATACTCTACCTTCTACAGGTAGTTTGCAACCATAAAGTGTATTATTACCTTTAAATTGAAATGGTAATCTACCAGGTTTAGTTCTATTAATACCTATATAAATAGGATTAATGTTGTCACCCATAGTAGATCTCCACATAGCCGGTAAATTTGGACCAATTTTTACACCACCCCAAACTTCATTTATCCATATCCATTCAATATGCTCACCTTCTAATAAATTTTCTTTACTCTTTTGTTTAAATATAGAACTATCATAAACACCCTTTTTAGTAATCTTAAATGTTTCATCTACTATTTCTTGGGTTACTTCACCATCTGTTTCAATTTTAGTTAAATGACCTATTCTACGTTGTGTCTTCCAATATATAGTTGAAACACGCATTAAGTTGCCTTCACCCCACATAGATACATCTTCATTCTCATCTAGTATTTCACTAAGTATATCACCACCTCTTGCAGGATCATCCCAATAATTAGATGTAAATTGTCTATATGCTAAACCTGGCATTTGTGTATTCCATTCATGAGATCTAGTTGCATCATAATATGCCCCATCATTTTGGTATCCGTTAACTTGATATTGTGCAGATCTAGCTGGATATATTTTTTGAAGAGATTTCAATTGTTTTTCATCCATTAAATATCCATATCTATCAACAACATCAGATACAGTCATTAAATCTACTTTACCACAATAATTTGAATCTGCTATATATCTTTGATCTGGTGATTTTTGATAGAAAGTTAGTACCGGATTCCAAAGCTCAATATCATAGTCATCTTCTAACATTCTAAAATGCCAAAATTCTCTATCTGAAATAAGCATATCTCTAAATCCTCTTTCCTCAAGTTCTTGCATTTTGAATCTTTCTTCATCCACTGCAAGTTGATGTGATGCCCACTCTTCAACCATACTTCTATAAGACTTGCTAAAAAAGTCTTCTATCTCAGGTAATGATTTTAATCCTTCTGGAGATAGTTGTTGTTGTGCTTCTTCTGATGAAGGATCCATACCCATCTCAATCATCTTACGCACTAAATTAGCTTCTGCATCTGCTAATAATGCTTCTTCTACTTGTATTCTTTTTTGTTCTAGCATCTCATTATAAGATGCGTCATCTACTGCTCTAAACTGTACTTTAGTATATCTTTTAGCAAATTCACCTGTTAATACATTTATAACATTAGGAACAATAGGATAAAATTTTAATTCTAACGCTGAGTCATTCTCAGCTGTTAAAGTATCCATTAAATCTTTATACTCATTATCGGGCTCAACAATATAATCTGTTTTATCAATTATACCTTTTGCAAGTTTATAATTTTTAAGAAGTCTTCTAGAATTTAGTCTTAAAAACTCAATACCTTGAAGTTCTAACCAATCTAAATTCCAAGCTGCCCAATCATCTGTCTTTTTAGAATATGGTAAAAATTGTACTGGTTGAGTTAGACTAGAAAACGTAGGTCCACTTTCTGCAGTGGCACCGTTTTTCATTTGCATGGCGTTTAATACTCTCATATTGATTTACTCTATTTAATGTTTTTAAATCCGGATCTTTTTATTTTAGAACCACCCAAACCTCTTTTACGCCCAATATTTTTAAACGGACTACTATACTTTAATTTACTTATTTTTTCTGGATTTACCAAGGAATTATCGTCTGATTCACGCCTTTTAGAATATCCCCTATTAGATTGTTGTATTTTAGCAAAAGCAATTAATGCACCAAAGGTAACTAATCTATCTACGTTTAATCCAGGATAATAAGCTAGCATTTCTTTTATAAGCATTGGGTCTGGTATTCTTTCTACTCCTAATGTCTGTGACATAACTGATCCATGATCATCTGTTTCTTCATGAATGCTTTCTCTTAAAAACTCAATTGCATAAGATATTAAATGGCTTTTAAATAATGTTCCTGTATTTTTCCATCCATATTCTTGATATACTGTTCTATTAGATCCTAAGTCTTTTAAAAATAGTATTTGTTGTTTAGGAACTAAATATCTTTGTTTTTTCCTAGCTATCATATGTTGAATAAATAAAGAAATATTATTCTCAACAATTGTCCATGCATTATACCATTCTATTATAAGTTCTAATCTTTCATGTGTTTTGTTAATATCATCAAATCTACCACACCATGCTGCTACTATCTTATCTCTCTCAATAAATTGTTCAACATCCCCAGCACCTATATCTCTAGTTACTTCTGTAGCATTTTTATAAATATATATACTACACAATGAATCTGATGTAGTTGTTTTACCTTCTGACACAGGGTCAATAGAACCATAGTATGCTCCAAAACCAGGATTTTCAATTGGTCTTTCCCAAACTACAATACTTCCAGTTTTATCTTGTTGTTTTTTATTTACTGGAAATTCACTTATTGGTAATTTATTTGTACGTTTAGCAGTAATGCCTGTTTGATCTCTATCAAGTTCAATAAGTTCATAAGGATATTCTTTTTCTTCAATCTTTTTTAATTGCTTACTTAATATACCTTGTGGAAATACAGACTCTTTTCTATACGCAAATGCTTCAGCTATATTAAGTGGTTTTTGAGATATTCTTAATTGATATTGTTCACCACTTAATTCATTTTTCCATCTTGCTCTTTCATTTTTAATAGCTACAATTGCTTCATCTATTTCTGAGTTGCCAAATTTATCTATATAAGGAGGCATAGACCATTGTTCTGGTATAAACAGCCCTGCCATGCCTATTGTACCATCAGCATCCATTAAATTAGTTTCTACTGCATATATATCATTAGCAGTTGGATTTAGTATCATATCCTTTAAAGGATTACATTGTTCTAAATCACCTACTGAACCAGCAGCAATAAATTGACCAGTTGTCATCATACCAGAAGACATAGCAGGACGTAAATATTCATATGTCTGCATCATGTTTTTAGCAATACCAGCTTCCTCATGAAAGAAATAAGTACAAGGACCCCCAACACCTGTAGTAGCATTCTTTTCAAAAGAAGCACCTTGTATCTTTGATTTAAGACCTCTTGATGTTTTTCTATTATTTATTTTTACTTCAATCTGTTGTTGCCAAAGTAAAACCTTCTCAGGATTGCTTGGTCTATACCATGCAGTATGTTCATTTAAAAATGTTTTATATTCTTCTAAAAACTTCCAAGATCCTTTATCATTTATATAATCTTTAAGTGATGCACCAATCTTACATATAGATCCTTCTTCAAACCAATATTGATTAATGATTTTCCCCATATGAAAATATGAAGATGCTATCTGTCTTTTTTTAAGAATGGCAGCATGTTGATTATTTAACTCTGCAATAATCTCATATAATGCCATATGGTATTGTGCATCTCTTACTTTTGCAAATCCATATTTTTTTTCTTCTTTATCAAATATTGGTAAGAAATTAAGCCACATGTAATAATCTCTAGTAAGATACCATTGTTTATTACCGCTTTTAAATATAACTCCCGTTCTACATTTGTTTTTTTGATCTTCCCAATAAGCAGTAAAATCTTTTGATCTAAAAGGTTTATTACAATAGTTTCCTTCTGAATTAAATCTTTTTGCTTCTTCATTAAATAGCCATGCTATGTTGTCAAAATCATAATTACCAGGTTCTTTAAAAATAGATTCTAAAAATTCTCTGAAATGATTATCTGACTCAAACTCTCTAGTTGACCATTTATGATTTTCAAATATGGGTATAATCCTACTCATCTCTTATGATGGCATATACGTCCCCTACTTGCAATAATAGGTGTTCTTGCCCATCATGTTTCATTGGAGTTGGCATAGCATGTTCAGCATATTGCACCACATCTCCAATTTTTATTTCTTTTACAGAATCACCTATTCCAACAACTCTACCTCTATAAGTTATTTTTTGTGCTATTTCTGGAATAATAAGTCCTGATGCAGTTTTAGTTTCTGCCTTTATTTCTTTGATTAATAATTTTTGTCCTACTGGAATAATTTTTTCTGCCATAATTGTTGATTTTATAATTGGTCATAAGCTAAACCTGCACCACCACGCACAGAGCTGTCTTGTTCTTGTCTCATATCTGTAAATGCTCCTTTATATGATTGTCTAATTGATTCAAATTTTGCAGCAGCATTTACCATTGAATTTATATTTCCATCTCTACCATGTTCAATAGCTGTTACTTCCATATATTTTGCTAATCTATCTAACATAGATTTAATACCCACATATGCCCTATAAGTTGGTGTTTGATATAATTTTTCACACATTGCCTTAGCATATCTAATTGGAGGATCTTCAGTTGATTCTTCAAGCTCAATCTCTTCAATAATAATATCTTCCTTTTCATGTTCAGGTAAATTAAAAAAAGGATTTAAATCTGGATTAGGACATGTCATGTAAAATAAATATTTATAGATGGACATATAAGTGTCTGGATATTCTTCCATAATTTTTTTAAGAAAAGGTAATGCATGACAATGTTCTGTTATTACTAAATTACTATTTTCTATATCAAATAATCTTACTATCATGATTTGTTATCTTTTATCCACATCATCAAAGACATTACTTCATCTTTTAAATATGGTAGTTCATAAATTTTAATTGTATCTAATACAGGTTCACCATTGACATGTTCATTAATTGGATAACCAAATTTATCTTCTCCAACTTGTTTAAACTTAACATGTTGAATTGTCATTTTACCAATTTTGAGTTTAGGGTTATGCTTTTTAATAATATACATATATATACTTAATTGTAAATTATAATGATTAAGATTACAATCATCTAAATGACTTATTGGATTATACATTTTGTTTGTTATACCTTCCCAATTTGTAAAACCTTTTTCTTTTATTTCTTTATTTGTTTTATAATCATTTATATTTATCACTCCATCTACTACTTCTACAACATCTGCTTGACCACATAAACCAACAGACTTTAAATAAACCAAATGTTCAGGGTATAATCCATTTTCTAGTTTTTGATTTGGAGAAACTTTAATACCATTATCATCTATTATTGGTTTAATAATAGGTATTTCTATACCATTGCGTTCAATAGTCTTGAAGTCAAGCATATCTGCTTCTCTTTGATTATGATAAAAATTACCTAATGTAATAGCTCTTTCAGTTTCACCATCCCATGCTGCAATAATTTCTTTAGGTGTCATACCATACCACTTAGACCTTCTATTCTTTGATGATTTCTTAGCTTGACCATCTCTATCAAATTTTGGTTTAAATTTACCTATAAAAGTTGTTACTCCAGTCCATTGAATATTGTCACCATCTATACTTTCATATACATGACCTTCTTCTTGAAATTTTATTGCCATAATATTATACTATTGTAGTATACCACAATTGATTCTCTTGATTGGTGTATACTGTTGTTACTTCATTGTTTATGTAATAATTAATCTGTACCATTGTTTTCTATTTGATTATTAATTAATTCTTCTTGTTCTTCTGATGTCACTGCATCCCAAAAACCTTTAGGGCATTCAGATGCTAATGATCTCACTTTAAATCCTAAACTACAACCGCAATCTGAACAACATGGTTGTGTTCCTGGAGCAACACAATCATTACCTTGTGCATCAAAGAGTGAACATTTTATACATATTTGATATCTAGCTGTAGCTATAGCTTCAACATGTTCTTTTTTAAAAAGTGAGTTAGCAATGCCATCAGCAATTTTATCAGCATTTTTAAATATATCTAAATATTTTTTCCACTTACTTTTCATTCTTAAATTTCTTTTTATTTAATATATCTTTTTCCATTTGTTGTAGTGCTGATTCCATTTGTTCAACATTTTTATTAATTTCTTCACTTTTTGCAAATCCTACATAAGTTCTTTTAGCTAAATTACCTAAAATACTTTTATTCTTTTTAATTGCTTTTTCAAGTTTGTTTTTTCTTAAATAAAAAGTTCCTAAACCATCTACTTGTATTCTTGGGTAATTTAAATTAGATAATTTCTTTCTAAGCTTAGCATAATAAAAAGTTATAAATTCATCTACAACTGTATTATGTACACCAACTTCATCTGCAATACCTTTTTTAATATCTTTATGGCTCTTTGGATTCACTACCTAATATTTTATAATCAAGCAAAACCAACCCTTCTGTTTGAACACTAATATTCTTTTGAAGAGCTATTGTTTTTTTATTATTACCTTTTTTAATTAATAAACTTTTTCTTTCAGCTTTTGTAATTGCATTTCTAGCAGATTGAGGACTTTTAAAAACACCATCTTGTACAAGTTTCAAACAAAATTTAGTTAACTCTATATCTTTATTTTTTGATAGTTCTGCTAAAAATTTTAGATCTGAATTACTAATAAGTATATTATTAAAAAAACAATATGTCATAATTTGATATTGAATACTTATATCCATATCAACTTTCATTTTTAAATCAACTTTATTAACTAATGCCATATCATAAACTTAATATCATATCAACTAAATCAGGATGAGGATAACAATCAGTTTTATCTTTCCTAACATTTGTATGTGTTAATAATCCTTTTACATTACCTAAATATGCATCTTTTTGAAATCCAAATCCTTTAGTAGGTCCATGCTTTTGTATAAATTGTTTTAATCCTAATCTAATGTCAATTTGATCTCTTTCACCTATATACCTTATCCATTTCTCTGTTGCTTTTATTTGAGCTTCTGAGTAACTATGAAACTTATTATGTCCATTAAATGGTTCATTTAATAAAGTAACTTGATTTTCTTGACATAGTGAATTTACATATGTTCTATTATCATGAGTTAAATACCCCATAGAACAAATCTCTATACCAACTGAATGACGGTTCATCCAACCTGATCCTGTTTTACCTAAATGCCAACCTTGTGCACCTGTAGGAAAAGCTTGAACTAAAGTACCATCATGTTCATTATTTCCATTTCTATGATCAATACCACCTAATACAAATTCAGTTGCTATACGCCCACGTGAATCTCTACCCCACATATCTATACATGCATGAGGATTGGCATGACCAGCAGTATGGTGTAAAAAAATATATTCATTGACTATAGGTCCATTAATATATTCTCCTTTAGGTAAATAATGTTTATGTATTGTTTGATCAAAATTTGTTTTATAATACTGACCTTGTAAGTCAGTATCTTCATCAATTTCTTCCGGTCTAGTCAATTGTAAATTCATTAACAATGACCACATATCATTATCTACTATACCTGTAACAGGTAAATTATGTGTAAGTTGAAATCTATCTACATGTTTTTCAGTATTAGGGCCAAAGATACCATCAGCTTTTATCCCTAATTTGTTTTGAAGTACAACTACGTTAGGACCAGATGATCCTACTTTTAACATCTTCATACTATGAAGGATTCATTGCATTATCCATAGCAGCTTTAAATTCATCTGCTTCAGGAGTTGATGGTTGACCTCCTTCTTTTTGTGCAGCATATTGTTGTGCCATGTACATTTGAGCTTGCATACGTTCTGCTCTAGCTTTTTCAATTGCAGATAAAAGCATTTCATAATCAGCTTGTACTTCTAAATGTGGAATGTTGTCTTTGTAGAATGCAGTTATTTCTTCTCTACGTTCTGCAAGTTGTTCTTTAGTTAGCTGTGGATTTTTTTCAGATAACTCAGGATTGGTTTTTGTATTTTCCATTTTTATAAATTTATGTTAATAATAACAAATATATATAAAAAATGTTTAAATTAAAAAAGTTTATTATAATTTATTTCTTTCAAGAATAATTAACAACTCTTTGACATCAGATATATTGTTAAATTGTATATTTCCTTCCAATATTTCAACTATCCATGATTCATCTTGAAGATTATCATGACTATTAGATATTAATTCAATACCGCCCACTCTATAAGTATAAAAATAAAATGGTGTATCCCCACTTTCATCAGCACTTACATGTACCTTTTTAAATCCTAATTTTTTAATACTTGACTCTGTCATGTCTTCATAACTATTTGATAAGCTAAATTATATAAAGTATTATCTGACTTATCTGGATTATTTGCTTTTAATCTATTTACTTCTTCAATCAATTTACTTTCTTGACCGTGTTCTGACGCACTTTTTATTAATTGATCTACCATTTTACTTTATCAGCCCAATATGCAGCAGACATTTTACCTTTTTTAATATTTTTACCATGTCTTGCTTTAAAAGATTTACGTTTTGCTTTCATTCTAGCTGATTCACCTGCTTTAGGTTTGCCTGCTGTACTAGCACCTTGCTCTCCAAAACGTATAGTTTTAACTTTATCTCCTACTTTAGCCACAACTACATGTGACTTTTTTGGATGTGATGGTGTGCGTTTAGGTTTATTATAACCTGACACACCTGCTCTTGTTAATCTACTATCTTTTTTCTTTGCCATGTTTTTTATTTTATGAGTCAGTACATAGATCATCACAATCTATACCATCTAATATTGTTTTTATTTCTGCATATGTTTGCGTAACAATAATTGGTAATAAACCAACACCAGTATATATATATCTTAAATCTAAATATGTAGTTGTAGGTATGTCATAATATTCTGTAACACCTATAATTTGTGTGGCATCTATATATAATGGTTGTGTTGTTATTTTTGGAGCAATGGGCACCCCATATATATCTGTTTGTACCTGACCACCTATTCCTGCAGCAGGTTGTAATGTTGCCTGTGTTAATGTTACAAATTGTTTTTGATATATTGGTATTCTAGCCATATTATTAATCTATCTTTTTTTACCTTTATGCAATCCGTGTTTAGCATGTTGTTTGCCTTTTTTAGTGGCAGCACGTTTCTTTTTATTTGCTGCAGCTAATTTAGCTTTTCCTTTTTTTGTACTCTTTAACTTTGAAATAGTTTTAGATGGTGCATACACTTCACCAGTTACAGAACTTTTCTTTCCACTTGGTGTTCTCCACTTCTGCTTAGTCCATCTAGTAAGACTTTTTTGTTGTTTAGTTTTTGCCATTATCTTGCAAATAATATTTTTATTGAATAAATAACTAAAGCTGATAAAAGTAAATTCATTAATGGATCATCATTATCATATACCACTTCTTTTTTTTGTTCATCTTTTTCTAGTGAAGGTTTGGATGAACCACAAGTAAATAATAACATACAACATAACATTATTGAAATAATTTTTTTATTCATTTTTTTTTACTTTTCCTTTCTTAGTTATTCTTAGTTGACCAAGATTAATTCTCATAAGAGTATTGTATGTAAATCTAAAACGTTTAATTTTATCTTTTATAAACTTAATCATTTTTTCTTTTTTGACATTGACTTAATTAATCTGTCAATTTTAGCTGCTTGCCCTTTATGCATAGCAGATGCCTTTTTTAATTGGCTTGATATTTCTTTTAATTTTTTTGCATCCATTATTTCTTTGTTTTATATCCTCCTCCGTTTGCTTTATAACGTTTTGCGAGCATTTGAGCTTTACGAGCAGACCATTGACCAGCACGTCCACCCTTACTTCCTGCTTTAATTGAATTAAACAATCTTTTACGCATTGTAGGTTTAGTGTAATTGCCACTACTATTAACTGTACTTTTCTTTTTACTTGATTTCTTTAGTGCCATTATGCTGTTGTTTTTGGATAAGCATTATCTAATATACTTTGAAGCTTTGCACATTTCTCATAGTCCTCAGTATCTATATAGTATGCTATCATATTTTCTAATTCTTCCTCTTTGGGTCCGTTGTCCGGATCATAAGACATTATAAATTCTTTACCACTATTAAACTCATGTTGTATCAATTCATCAAAAGTGATTTGCCCCGAAAGTATAAGCCACGAATTATTATACGCTTGGTCTAGTAATATATCATCCAACTGCTGCTGTTGTATTTTACCCATTATATCATCTGACTCATTAGATTCTGCCATAACATTTATTTAAGTTAGTAACTCTTCTATAAGAACAATATACTAAATTTAAAATTTCTATAAAAATTTTTGAGTCAGAACATATGCCCCGCCTCATGTAAAATTTGCTCACGCCCCCCTAAAAGTTATGTGTTTGGCGTGCTTAAGAGGTTCTACCAATCTGATCCCCAGCTAAAAATTGGCACGGGGATACCCCCCGTTGCTTTAACAAGTATTAATTTAAATATAATAATTATGTCAGTATTTTTTAGAAAATTAAGAGTAAATGATAGTACAGGAACAGCTACTATCATCGTAACAGACCAACCTATCTCAAGCAAGGTTGGAGAATTAGCAGGAATGAAAGTAGGAACAAGAACTCAAGGTAACATAACCTTTGGCGTTCTATCTCTTATAGACCCTGAAACTAATAAAGTAATGAACGCTAAACATCCAACAATTAAAGCTCTACAAAGTAAGCTTAATGCAGGAGATGAAATGAAAGGCTTTCAGCTAAGTGACAATCCTGTGATTGATTTAAACACAGGGGAAGAAACAAACTTGCGTTGGGTTGAACAAGCCTAATCTAAGAACAAGGAGTGTGTAACAGCACTCCTTTAATTAATTGACACAGTTTGCCTTGTGGGATAATGCCTACATACTCAATGGACATCAGGCTAAGGATAACCAACGAGTGTCAATTTTTTTATCTAAGAACAGAGCATAACAAGAATAGTATAAACATAGAAGTGCACTCTATGCCTGATACTTTTAGGACAGCATTATAATGTCCGTAAAATTAGTATTAAAGTCAAATGAAGAGCGGGGATTGACTACTATTCTTTTTATACTAACAATACATTGCAGTTACTAACTAATATATACAGTTACTAACTACTATCTGCTCTTATTCTTTATTTCTTCTGCTCCCCAGCCATATATTGTACTATTGTTACCAATTATTGTGGTAAAATAATAAAATATGTGTGTGTCACACTAAAGGTGAGGTCTTATAACCCACAAAAACCCACTTATTACCACCACTAAAAAACTAAAGGTACGTATAATTATATATATAGCTAACACAAGTATAACTAGAGAAAGGCTTTGAAAATAGGATAAGCACTCTAGTTATTAGTGTTAGTTTGTCTCTTCCTCTATAGGATAATAGGCATAGTACCCGCAATATTGCAAATAATCATTTAATAAAACAAGTATGAAAATCAAAGTAAATAATCCAGAACAATTCGTTACATGGGGTAATGCTATAGGCATTGTCTTATATAGCAGAGAACAAGACTTATTCGTTAACTTCTTTACAGGAGATATGGATCATAGTCGTGTAAAACGTGAACAGTTAGGTTCTCCATCGTTAGTAGATCTCTTAATAGAATTAGAGAATAACCCGGAGCTTAGGTTCGTAGCAAAACAAAATCAATTAATAACAGTGACTGAACAACATACAATGGACTTTCTTGCGTATGCAAACAGTTACAACTAAATCCACTTAATTATGAAAAAGAAAATCATTTATTTAATGCTCTTTATGTTTATAGGAGCACCACTATTACAGTCTTGTGGTTCAACCAGAAGCTGTAAATCGTCAAAGTATAAAAAATCTATGTACCAAAAGAAATGTTGGAACGCAAAGAAACAAAAATATACAAGATGTTAAGATCATTAGTAATATTCCTGTTTGCAATATCATTTATGAGTTGTGAACAGGAGCCTCTAATGGAGGTACAAAGTAATCCAGATGAATATAAGTTATTCTCTCAAGTATATGCACCAACAACAGACACTACAAGATATTTATATATGTTGTATAAGTCAGAAGATAATGGTGTATCTGCAGAAGATAAACTTATAGTAGCTTGGTCAAATTTTGTAGTATATGCTACATCGTTTAATATGCCGGTTACAGGAGAAGAATTTATGAATTATGCAAGTACATATTATGATGGTGACGCTAATACACTCAACAGCTTTGCTGATGCGTTTGTTATATCAACATTACAATATGCTACTAATCAACAAAGAACAACATATCAAGTAGATAATACTTGGAATAAGTTCTTAATACCATATGACATAAATATGTTCATAGATGCAGGAGATGAAGTAAATATTATTAACTAAAATTTTAAACAAGATGAAACACTTAGTCAAAAAATTCATTAAACTATTGTACGTAGTAATTGTACCAATACTTGGTATAGTTAGTTCAGCATTATATTTTAATGAATATGGATCAGGATATATGCCTGTAACCATTATTATAGTATCAATGTCAATATTTTGTATTTTAAATGCAGTATTTTTTACTGTATTTATGGATAAGGTGATATTATTACCTAAAATAGATGCAAGATTTGAATCAATAATTGGATTAGGAGTAGCTTGGCAAAAAACTTCTTTGATGATAGTATTACCATTTACTACAATAGAAGTAAAATGGAAAAAATAAATATTAATAATAGGAACCTTACATAAAAAGTGAGGTTCCTATATAACACCACTTAATTATGAAAGATATAAAGTATAGTAAAAACGTATTAAAATTACAATTGATAGTATTAGCAATGTTATTATTTGTACTTGGAGTAAGTGCACAAAGCACATACAAAGGAAAAAAAATGAATCATGAGTCAATCTCATCTGTATTTACAGTACCAGGTGGCTATGAAAGAAACAATATGGATGCATACTCTGAATGGTTGATAGCTCACCCATTAAAAGAGAAATCAGAAGTTGAATATTATAATGGAAACATTAAGCATAATAATTTTATTTATGCAGCAGTATTTGATTATGAAATAGGCACAAGAGATTTACATCACTGTGCTGATGCAGCTATATATCTTAGAGCATCGTATAACTATTCAAGCGGTTTCTTAGATAGATTACAATTTACATTTACAAATGGTTATAGAACTTCTTATATAGATTATCTTAAGGGAGCTAATCCAACACCAATTAATGCTGGTCGTGATATAGTAACTAAACAAGGTAAAAGCCGTAAAGATAATTGTAAAACATTTAGAAAATGGTTGGATCTTGTATGGAGTTATGCCGGAACATATTCAATAGAACAGTATGATACTGAATCAGTAAGTTATTGGGATATGCAACCGGGTGATGTGTTTGTAACTGGAGGATTTCCAGGACATGCTATTACCGTAGTAGATATGGCAGTAAATAAAGCAGGACATAAAATATATATGTTAGCTCAAAGTTATATGCCAGCACAAGAACAACACATATTATTAAATCCACTGACTTTAGATGTTTGGTATTCTATGGATGATATGAATTATATCAATACACCAGAATATACATTTGAACCATCAGATTTACGTAGATTTATATTATAAAACGTTACGTGTAACGTACTAACAGTACCAGTAATTATATATCATATAATAAAAGTACTACAATAGGTCCAAAAAGATTGATTAATGGTTAAGTGGACCATCAATTAGACAGACACCCTTTCTTTTCTCATACTTGTTAGGAAGGGACTGTCTAATTATTTATAACTAAAAAATTAAAAAATATGTCAAATACACTAAGCATTAGAAAAGAAAGCTTAATGAACATTGTATCAACTATATTATCAAATAAAGGTGTACAAGAACCTTTAAACTTTGATCATATCAAAAATATTATACTTAATAATATGTCTGATAGTACTTTAGAAAATGTAGTAGAACTTATGTTAACTAAAGAACATTATGAATTAGTATATCCTAATGATTTAGTAAAAGTAAGGCCACCAAGTTATCATGAAGGCAGTAAATATGAAAAAGATATACTGAAAGATATGGGTTTACTACCTGAAGATAATATGGTTTATGCAAAAGTAATATCAGATAATAGCTGGTCAACAAACAATAAGTATAATCCTTTATATAGTCAGTTAAAGATAGAATATCTATATCATGATGAAAACCGTAACCTTGCATTCATTGAAGATACTACTAGTCCTTTTGAATTAAAAAAATTAAAAACAAGAGAGCTAAATAAATTAGTTAAATCAATGGAAAACCAATTAAAAAATAAAAAAGATGCCAAAATTATCAATGGAACTGATCAGATCACACTATAACCAATGGAAAAAGAAAGAGTCAATTAATTCTACATTTGGTTATACAATGAATGAAATGTATAAACTTAATGATATTGAGTTAGCAAAAGAAAAAGATGATAATATGGCTCTTTTAAGATTATTAAAAGATCATGTATACAAAGAAAAATAGATTTGGTATAGTAAACCGTGAGGTAATAACAGATCCTAATTTATCAATTGGTGCTAAAACATTATATAGCGTGTTATGTTGCTATGCAAATAAAAACAGAACATGTTTTCCATCAATAAGTACATTAGCTGATGACACTGGCTCAAGTCAATCAAGCATAGACAGATGGATAAAAGAGCTTAAAACATATAAATACGTAAAAAGAATTGGTAGAAAGCTAATAATTAAATAACACCGTTAGCTATATTAATGCTTTTTATTTTATAATCTGAGTTTAATATATATTATATTATGTGAGTCAATAGAAGTAAATAGTTATCTTTATAAAATATTAATAAAAAGATGATTATACAACTTCCAAATGGACGCATAATAGAGTGCTCATTAGAACAATACTTATCATTAACAGATGATGAGTATAAAGATCTTAATGGCCTTAGCTCAGCATATACAAAGGAAGTGGGTAACCCGTTTTACAATAGCTTTTCAAAATCATTACCTCCTGAGATACAGGAAGAGTTTATTCAAGAGAATGAACCAAGATTAGATGAAATTGATGCTTATGAAAAACTAGATGACCCGTATTTTCACTCTGATGATAGTTAATCATCACTCAATTATTTATTAATTCACTAAATTTTATTAAAAATGCAAAACAAAGTCAACATTGTGGCTGATGATATGGGTAATATCATCCGTCAATCAAGTAAAAACGCAGAATTCGGTCACATTAGATTAGAACAACAAAGAGTAGTTTTTGGAAATACCGGATGGGTTAAAAGTTCAAATAGATCAACATTATTACATGGTAAAATGGATGATTTACAGAATTTACAACTAAACGTTAATACACCGCTTACTGGTAAGATAATTGTAAAAGAATCTCTTACACCATTTAGTAACAATGATCCAGATAGAGATCTAAAAATGGCTGGAGAAACAGGAATTATCTGTGCAGTAGAAGGTGAACCTATTTATAGGAAAACATTCTTTGTAGCTGATGCTACAGCTGAGGATGTATTAATTGCTCATACTAATGGAGATGCAATCCGTGAAGCCAATGGTATGAATACTAATGCAGTTAAAACTACAGTAACTCCCGCTGAAGCATTTGGTTTAGAAGGAGATGATGATGCAAATGATCAAGAAGTAGTAGATGAAGAAGTAGTAAGTGAAGTAGAAGAAACAGAAGATGTTCTTGAAGAAGAAACATTTGAACTATAAACGTTAGTTTTCTAAGAAATGAAAGGGAGTAGTAAGTGGAATCGTTCCCACAAGCTACTCCTGGACATTTATATATATCACTTAATTACTTAATCATTAAATAAACATGTATGCTATCTCAAGAACAAATATCAAAACTAAAACTTAATAAAGATCAGATAAAACTAAGCAAACGCATAGAAAGGTATCAATATTTAGGCTTATTAACGGAGTATCAATTGCATCCTCCATCAATAATAAACTCATTTCAATACAATAAACTTAATCCTTATCAACATTTTTTGTTTAAACGTGTACTCCATGGTTTAAAAGTTTATAAACCTGAAGAAGTTAAAAAGCTTCATTGGGATAAAAAAAGACGTATAAGTAAAGTATGGAGAAGAGGACAAAGAGAGATAAATGCTTGGAAACAAACTCTTTGTAATAAAAAAGTAAATGCTTATCTTAGTAAAACTTTTAAAAGTTCTCCTACAGCACAGTATATAGTAAGTATACCTGCTGATGAAATATTAGATGACTTTAAAAATACATTTACATTTAAAGATTTAGGTATAACCTATGAAGATGTAGTTCTTAAATTTTTATCTATAGGTTTATTACCTAAAAATTATTTTACATTAAGTCCAAATGAGCATCAAAAAAGTATCAAGTAAAATGGCTAAAATAAATACTGCCTATTCTAAACAGCGTAGAAAGTATTTATCTGACCACAACATCTGTCATGCAAAGATCCATAAGTGTTCTTTGCATGCTACAGAAGTTCATCATAAGAAAGGACGTGGAGAATATCATCTTGATGAATCTACATGGTTACCAGTTTGTAGAAACTGTCACACATGGATAGAAACACACCCACAAGAAGCTTATGAGTTAGGATTTTCACAATCAAGACACTAAAATTATGAGAAGAAAGAAAAAACATATTCAATACGTAAGAAAGTATCTATATAATTTAAAATATGATACATTAAATAAAACATTTGAAGCATCAATGGAAGACTTTAAAGATAAAGGTCATAATAGAAGCATCAAAAATAATACATTACTAATAAGAAAATATCAACGTAGATTATTTTTATTAAATTTTTAGTTATGGATGAATGGGAAAAAAATAGATTAATTAAAATGATAACGTGGTGCGTTATAGCATCAATAACAATATTATTATGGCATCAAGTATGGAAATTAGTCATAGGGACATAGTACAAGCGGATGCATTGACAATAGCATCACAACATAGAAGATGTGGCTTAGGTATATCTATGGGTGTAGGCAAAACAAGAATTGCTATACAACACTTATTAGCAAACTTTAATCCATTTATAAAAGTATTAGTAGCCGTACCAAAAAAGTCTGTAATGAAGTCTTGGTATGATGAATTAGATAAAATGAATAATAATATTCTTGAAGATCATATTACTTTTACAACTTACTTATCACTTAATAAACAAAATCCAAATGATTATGATATAGTTTATTTAGATGAGTGTCATAGTTTAAAAGAATCACATGAAGCTTTTTTATCTCAATTCAAAGGTAAAATATTAGGATTAACTGGTACACCACCTAGAGATAAAGAATCTGAAAAAGGAAAACTTGTTCAGAAGTATTGTCCAATCAAATATACATTTGAAGTAGATGATGCAACTGACTCAAACATATTAAATGATTACAAAATAATCATTCATGAGTTAGAACTATCAAAATTACCTACATTAAAGAAAAAAAATAAAAAAGGTGGTTTTTGGTATACATCTGAAAGAAAGGATTATAACTATGCAACATCCAGATTACAAGACGCAGAAACATCTAAGCAAATTCAATTTGGTAGAATTATGAGAATGCGTGCTATAATGGATTATACAAGTAAAGAGAGCTATGTTAAGAGTATAATAAAAAATATAAATACAAAGTGTATTATATTTGCTAATACTCAAAAACAAGCAGACAGAATATGTAAACATAGTTATCATTCTAAAAATCCAAAATCAGAGGAAAACCTTGAGTTGTTCTCTGATGGCAGGATTGATAAACTATCATGCGTGTTACAATTATCAGAAGGTGTTACAATTCCTAAGCTTAAAGCAGGTATTATTATGCATGCATATGGTAATGAACGTAAGACTGCACAAAGAATTGGTAGATTATTAAGACTTAATCCAACTGAGACAGCAACATGTCATATACTGTGTTACAAGAATACACAAGATGAAACATGGGTAAATAATGCAATTCAAGATTTTGATCAATCTAAAGTTTTATATTATAATCCATTAAAAAAGTAATGTGTAAACCAATCATTAAATGTAGTAGATGTTCTGAAACCTTTTGTTCAGGTTTAGATTATAGATGGCATTTTGATAAACATTTAGATGAGTGGTATGAAGCAGAAAATAAACAAGAATACATTAAAAAAACAACACAATGGGAAAAATGAAAGAATTATTTATGGAAGAAAGACATAACTCTGAGTATCGTGGTGCACATGATGCTATGATACATGGTCTTGCACGCCCTTCAGTTGAAGAGTTTATACCTTCAGAAGAAACACCATGTCCAAATTGTACAAGGAGTTATGTTTTAAGAACTCATGAAGAAGAAGGTGTATGTAAAAAATGTGGACAAGAGTTCATATTTATAGATAATAACGTATTAAGATATAAATAATGGGAGCATCAGTAAACGTAGTACCAATGACTTTATTTGGTAATGAAGTAGAAGTAGAATATTATTATTATCCTGGAGAACCTGATCAAATGTATGATTCAAATGGAGATCCAGGAACACCAGGAACAGCTCCATCAGCAGAAATGATTCGTATATGGTGTGAATTAGAAAATGATGAAGGTAGTTCCAGTATAGTAGATGTATTAGGATTAATAGATCCAGAATTTTTATCAGATGAAATAATTGAAAAATATCATGAGTGAAGAAATAGTAAAACATAAAAACGGTAAAACATATAAATTAGTCAATGATGTATGGGTTCGTGTAAGAGTTCATACGCAGGATGAAGTAGATCCACATGATCCAGATTATGGTTGGTTATGGGATCTAGAAAATAAAAGATGATGATAAATAGAATAGATGATAATATAAATGAAATAAAGGATAAATTAAATGATGTCATAGATTATTTGGAAGACGTGGAAGTAATGCCAGGTATGAATCAAAGAAATCTAGACGTTGCATATTCTTTACTAATAGAAATAAAAGAAATGTTATGACAGAAGAAGACAAAAAATACAGACAGGGAAGAAGTAAGTATCAAGTAGAACAAACAGAAAAAGTTGCTGGTATAACTATATTAGCATGTTTGGGCTTACTGATTGTCTTATCTATAATAAATAAATGTTTATGAGAAATCAACTATTTGTTCAAGCAACAATAAAAGATGGTAAATTACACTTTCCTATAAAAGCTTATGAAAGTAAATATAATAATTTTTTAAAAGAAATGCCTGAAGGTGCACGTATAGAATTATTTATAGGTGTACAAGATGGTAAAGGTAGTAATCCACAATTAGCCAGAGTACATGCTATGATAAGAGAAATAGCAAATGAAATAGGTCATACTTTTGAAGAAGTAAAACTACAAGTCAAGCGTAAAGCTGGCCTATGTTTTAATAAAAATGGAGTAGAGTTTTGTAAGTCTTTTGGTAAATGTGATAAAGAAGAACTAAATCTAGCTATACAAGCATGTCTTGAGATAGGAGATTTTAGTGGTATGCAATTAAGATAGTTACTTAACTATTTTTAGTGTAGAGTCTAAGTCCTTTAATTTTTGTGTAATATCTTCACCGTTAAATGCATCTCTTGCTAATTGTTCAAACTCAGCTTTAGTAGTAGTAGTCTCTTGTTTAATTTCAAGATTCTGTTCTTTAGCTTTATACTTAAACATTTGAACTAAAGAAAATAAAATGTATAAATCAGCTTCCCATTGATCAAAAGATAAATTAGCCTCATCTTCAGGTACTTTATCTTGTGAGTTTTTAACCATTTTTTCAAACTTAGTAAAGATGGTACCAATTTCATCAACTTTATCACTTGTCATAATCTTTCTAGTAATCATAGATTGTAATGCAGGAATGTAAGAAGCAGATACTTCAATATCTTTAATTATAGATGCTAAATCATAAGTAACATAGGTTTGTAATCTTTCTTTATCTTCTGCCATAGTAATAATTTTAATGTGTAAATATAGTAATAATATAATAAAAATGGAAATCAATATAAACAATTTAAGAGATAATCTAATTAAAAAATTAAATGATAGCGGATGGGAACGTGTACTATCACCATATATAAATGGATTAAGCTTTGACCATATTATGAATACATTAGTTAATAGTGTAAATAATGGTAGAAGATTTACACCTAAATTTAAGGATACATTTAATGCTTTTGTAGAGTGTCCTTATAAAGAAACAAAAGTAGTTATAGTTGGTCAGGACCCATATCCACAATTAGGTGTAGCTGATGGTATAGCATTTAGCTGTAGCAATAAAGGAAAAGCTGAAAAATCCCTGCAGTATATACTTAAACAAACTATAGGTGATTTTACTGACACAGGTAGAGTTATATATACACCAGAAGAATGTGATCTAAAGCGTTGGTCTAATCAAGGCGTATTATTAATTAATACAGCATTAACTGTAGAAGTAAATAAAATTGGTTCACACTATGGAATTTGGAAATCATTTACAGAATATCTATTTGATACACTAAATAGACATAATAAAGATTTGATATTTATTTTAATGGGTAGAAAAGCTGAAGAGTGGGCACCCTTATTATCTAATATGAAAATATTTAAAGTAGCACATCCTGCATCTGCCGCTTATAGGGGTGGAGAATGGGATTGTAAAGACGTATTTAATAAAGTTAATGATGAACTAATTAAACAAGATAAAGCTTGTATACAATGGTAATAATCATTACATTTGTATAACCAAAAACCAATATAAATGCCTGAAAGCCAATTAGTTGAACAAAAAGAAGTAATACGTGACTTCAAGAGTAAATTTTATGCTGATTATGGTGTGAACCTACATGTATTTGTACCACCTAAAGAAGATAATAAAATTACACTAACAACTTTAGAAATAGTTACTTTAGCAACACTTTACCGTGATATTCCAAAATTTACACACATAACTTCCCTATTAAATAGAACAAGAGTTAAGGAGTATATGATATACCTACATAATTTTTGTTATATAGCATATAGTTTAGGATACACTAAAAATAAAATAGGAATATACTTAGAAAGAACTCATGCTACAGTTATAAATTCATGTAAAAGAGTTAGTAATGGTATGGATATCAATGATAAGTTTACAATAGATGTATATAATAATATAATTAATGAACTAAAAAATTATGTGGGAACTATTCCAGAAAATCTTAAAAGCAAAGATGACCCCAAACCAGTTACAGATACTATTTGGGATCAAGCAAGGCGTCTCCTTGCCATACATAACTAAACAAGATGTACTTGATTTAATTGATGAAAAGTACTTAAAAAAAAAAGACAGTAAGTTTGTTCTAACACCTAAAGCTAAACTATTTATAGTTAGAATGGACAATTACTTTATAAAAGCAAAAAAGAAAACAGATATAGCATTAATGGGTAAAAACTCTATAGATAATATAAATACCTATAGAGAAATATTTCCTGCTAAAAAATTACCAAGTGGTAAGCCAGCAAGAAATAATGTTAAAGCACTTAGTGATGCATTTAGATGGTTCTTTGAGACATATGATCATACATGGGATGATGTGATGAAAGCAACAAGCATGTATGTTAATGAGTATAGAGACAAAGAGTATATGTATATGCAAACAAGTCAATACTTTATATGTAAGCAAGATAAGCATAGAGTAAAGCACTCTACGTTAGCAGACTACTGTGATATGACTATTGAAGGTATATCTACAGAAGATGAACACTTTAAAGAAAATGTAGTATGAGTAAAACCAAAGAATCATGGGTGGGGCAGTATACTGCCTTTAATGAAGCGCTTAAATATATGTTTAGAAGGTCAACAGGAGAAGAGAAATCAATCTATACTCCATGGCCTAAATTTAATGACGCAACCACTGATGGTTTAGAATGGAATACTCTAACTGTAATTGGTGGAAGACCTGGCTCAGGTAAAACGTTAATTAAAGATCAAATAATTAGAGAGTCATTCATGCTAAATCCAAATGATGAATTCAGAGTTTTAGAATTTCAATTTGAAATGGTAGGAAGAACCTCAGCTATAAGAGAGTTTAGTTCTATAACGGGTAAAACTTATAAAGAACTATGTAGTGCTGGTAGTGTATTAACTACAGACACTTTAAATAAATGTCATCAGTATGCTAAAGAAAGAGTAAAGTATCCTGTTGATATTATATCTACACCTATGACAGTTAATCAAATGCGTGAGCAAATTGATAAATATATGACTGCACATAAAGGTAAAAATACAATGATAACTCTTGATCATACTATGTTAGTTAAGAGAGCACCATACCAAAATAGCACATTAGATATGTTATTTGAGTTAGGTGAATTCTTTACGCAATGTAAAAGAGATTATCCTTGTTTATTTATTGCTTTGTCACAACTTAATAGGAATATAGATAATCCTGACAGAGCAATAGATGGTAAATATGGAAATTATATACTTGAGTCAGATATATTTGGATCAGATGCAATGTTACAGCATGCAGATACTTTAATAGGTATTAACAGACCTGCTAAACAAAAAATTAGATTCTATGGACCTGATAGATATATAATAGAAAATGATAGAACTTTAGTTTTACACTTCTTAAAAGCCAGAAATGGAGATGCAAGAATGAGTTTCTTTAAAGCAAAGTTTGAACAAATGCAAATAGAAGAAATGCCTACTCCGGGCCAACAAGAAAGAAGATGATAAATACTAAAAACATAAATAAAACACAGAAAATGGGATTAACACCAGAGCAACGTAAAAAAAAAGTTGCAACATTAAGAGAAGAGCATGAAGATTACTTTCAAAAAGAAGGTATTATAAATGCTTTATATATTCCTAAGATGGCTTATAGACCTAAAGGCAAAGATGAATTACATGTTAGCTTTTTTCCAAGTGAACTTGAAAAAGAAGAAAATGTATATACTGAATTTGTTAGTATAGATTATGATTCAGAAGATCCAAAAAGAACATTGTACTTACATAAGTATAATCCTCATTGGAAAACTGAATATGAATTAATTACTTCCAGTACAGGTTTTCAAAGACATCTTATTCCTGTTACAGAGTTAAAAGTTATTAATGATGTAACAAATAGAAAGGGTAGTATTACTAATATAAGTAAACCTATACCCTTTGAAGATTTAACCGGACCAGATCCAGTTAATAAAGAAGACGCATTGGTAAATAAATTAGAAGATATCAATCAGTCAATAATAACCTTAACAAAAGTAATCAATAAATTAATTAAATAAAATGGCACAAAGCGTATTAGTAATTGCAGATTCAGGTACAGGAAAGTCTACCTCAATCAGAACATTAAACCCTAAAGAGACTTTCATTATAAACATTGCAAATAAGCCTTTACCTTTCAAAGGTTATAAGAGTAAGTATACTCAAATAACTAAAGATAACCCCAAAGGTAATTTAACATCAGCAGCAAGTGCTCCTGGTATTATAAAGGCAATGAAGCATGTTAATGATAAAATGCCAGATATAAAAACAATAGTTGTTGATGACTGGCAGTATATGAGTTCTTTTGAATATTTTGATAGAGCTAATGAAAAAGGATATGATAAGTTTACTCAGATTGCATCTAATTTAGCCATGGTTGCTAAGTTACCTAAAGATTTAAGAGAAGACTTAACTGTAATCTTTTTGACACACTCAGAAGATTCTACTGATATAAACGGAAATAGAAAGATCAAAGCAAAAACAATTGGTAAAATGATTGATAATGCTTTAACTTTGGAAGGTCTCTTTTCTATAGTATTATTTGGAAGAGTAAATAAAAATGATGATGGTGTGCTTGAATATGGTTTTGAAACTCAAAACTCAGGAGAGAACACATGTAAATCACCTATGGGTATGTTTGAGGATTTCTTCATTCCTAATGACCTACAGTATGTAAAAGATTGCATTGAAAAATATGAAGAGTAAATTAATTAATAAATAAATAAAAAAAGTAAATTATGTTTAGTACTAAAGACATGTCTGTAAACACAGGCGGAACAAAACCTGTAATTGAACCAGGTAATCAAGTAGTTAAAATTAACTCAATATCATTTGATCAAACACCTTATGATACAGAAGCATACAATATTGTACTGCATGTTGAATCAGAGCCTGTAACAGGAGAGTTTAATGGTTTCTTAAAAGATATGGACAACCCAAATGGACCAAAATATGAAGGACAAGTTGGTAGAGTAAGATTTAGCCCGTATCCATATAAAGATACAACTTTACAAAGTGGAACAGAAATATCTAGAGATACAGAAGTATTAAAATCTATGGTGTTTTTATCAGAAGCACTTGGTAAAAGAGCTGAGCTAGATAAAATTGAAGCCAATACAATTGAAACATTTATGGTAGAGTGTAATAAATTATTCTCTAATAGTGAATACATTAATGTTTGTTTAGGTGCACGTGAATGGGAAAACAGAGATGGTTATATTAATAATGATCTATTTTTACCTAAGAGAAGTAAAGACGGTGTACCAATTGAAGCTTTAAATGCTGAGAACAGCAGACTCTTACAATTTGATAGTAATAATACTAATCATTTAAGAAAATTAGTAAAAAATGATGAACCTAAAACAAATAGCTTTGAACCAGCTAAAGTAGTAGGTGATGATTTTGACCTATAATATTAATTAAAAGAATGGGCTTAGTGTAATGCTGAGCCCATTTCTTTTTAATACATTTGGATTATGTTTAGTACTAAAAATTTTGTATTAGAAGGATCGGATGTACCAAGCACATGGATATTTCAATATTATTTAAATTTATCAGAACCCCTTACGGGACAAGATGTAAAGATTAAATCAATCTTTAATCCATCTGAAAGAACACCAAGCTTTTGCATATATGTTGATAAAACAATAATGCAATATAAGTTTAAAGATTTTTCAACTGGTAAAAGTGGTAATAAAATAGATTTAGTAAAGTCACTATTTGAAATAGAGTATGCAGAAGCTATGCAAAGAATAGTTGCAGACTATAATAAATATGTAAAGTCACCCGAATATAAAACTCAAGATATTGTACCAGAACCTAAGTGGAAACTGGATTTTGTTAAAACTAAAGGTTGGAGTATAATTGATCAAAAGTATTGGTTAAGTTATAGAATAGGAAAAACAATACTAGAAGAATATAATGTTAAGCCTGTTGATTATTTTAATTTAATTAAAACTAAAGGATCAGAATTTAAAAGTTTACGCATTGGTAATAGTATGTGTTTTGGATATTTTGATAAAGATGGGCAACCATTTAAATTTTATCAACCAAAAAGTAAAACACATAAGTTCTTTAAAGTAAAAAACTATTTACAAGGGTTAGATCAATTAAAATATAATCAACCTTATTTAGTAATATGTTCTTCATTAAAAGATGCTATGTGTCTTAAAGGTATGGGATATAACTTAGAGGTTATAGCACCAGACTCAGAGAATACTATGATTAAACCTCACATAATACAATATCTGAAAAAAAAGTATAAAAAAGTAATCACTTTATTTGATAATGATAAAGCAGGTATAGAAGCTATTGAAAGATATGCTAAGACATATGAAGTATATGGCACTCATCCTACTTTAAGTAAAGATATTGCAGATGCAATGAGGGAACACGGTTTCCAAAAAGTTCATGCAATGTTAAAACCGCTATTAAAAGAAGCATTAAATAAATAACATGGGAGAAATAAAAAAAGTAATGCGTTGGTGGATACCGGGTAATGTTCCTTCAAGTAAGAACGGAAGACGCTGGACAGGTAAATACTTTATTGCTAGTAAAGCTGTAATGAATTATAGAAAGGCCACTAAGGCTATTTATTTAAGCTATACTGATGAATTTAAAGAAGCATTAAAAACACGTGAGTTACCAATAAAAATATCTTTTGAATTTATTAGAGGTAGCCGTCATAAGTTTGATTATATAAATCCTGCACAAACAGTGCAAGATGATATGGTTAAGTATGGATGGATAGAAGATGATAATGCAGAATTTATTATACCAGCATTTGAGAAATATACATATGATAAACAAAATCCAGGAGTTTGGATAGAAATAGTTGATTTTAATTAAGTATGGCAAAAAACATTATAACAGAGAAAGAGTTTTTTAAGTTAGTTGAAATGTTTAACGGTTTACCTGATGATCAAGCTATGGCTTGTCAAATATATAATAATAGCAACTATAAAGAAAAAGAACTACTTGATTTACTTATGTGTAAAGCATTAGTATTTGATAATAGAAAGTATTTTATAGATGCTGTTAAAATGGACATTCATATAGAAACTTTATATAGTAATAATATAGTTGCTTATATGGCTTTTGATAAAGCAAATGATATATATCATAAAATACTTAAACAAATAACTAAAAATAAATGAGATGATTAATATACAAGATCAAGTTGCTAAAACAACTAAAACTTTAATATTTACTGAGCCCTTTTACGGGCTCTTTTTAATTGGTATAAACAAACAATATAGTGAACGTATACCTACAGCAGGTGTAAGTAAACATGGTATTGGTATACAATTGACTATAAATCCAGAGTTCTATATTAATTTAAGTGAGGATCACAGATTTGGATTAATTAAACATGAGCTATTGCATATTGCATTTGGTCATTTAATAATGAGAGACTTATACTCTGATCATAAATTATTTAATATAGCTGCAGATCTAGAGATTAACCAGTACATACTGGAAAGTAAACTTCCTAAAGGAGGTTTATTGTTGAGTAGTTTTCCTGAATTAAAACTTCCTACTAAAGCAGGTACAAAAGTATATTATAATTTACTTTTACAAGCTAAAGAAGATGGTACATGTCCATCTCTTGATAATTTGATGAACCAAATGAATGGTGAATCACCTTATTGTCATAGTACATGGGAGGAATTTGATGAGCTACCTGAAGCAGATAAGAAACTTATGCAAAAACAAATTGAGCATCAGTTAAAAGATACAGCAGAGCAAACAGAAAAAAAATGTGGTAATATACCCGGTGAACTTGCTGATATCATACATAGGCTTTTACATGTTGAGCCACCTAAATTTGATTGGAGAGGTTATTTAAGAAGATTTGTTGGGAATTCAAGTATAGTATATACTAAAAAGCTGAGACGTAAGTATAACAAACGTTACTCAGCTAATCCTGGTCTTAAAATCAAGTTTAAGAATCATATACTTGTTGGAGTTGACACAAGTGGATCTGTAAATAATGATGAGCTAAAAGAATTCTTTAGTGAACTTACGCATATGCATAAGACGGGTCATAAGATTACTGTTGCACAGTGTGATACTCGCTTGAAAAGCGTGAAAGAATTCAATCCAAAAAAAGATTGGGAAATACATGGTCGTGGTGGAACAAGCTTCCAACCAGTTATTGATCACTATAATGAAAAAAAAGGGCAATATACAGCTCTTATATATTTAACAGATGGTGAAGCATATTCTCCAGATGACTGTCCTAAGAACACTTTATGGGTTCATAGTAGTGTATCTGAAATAAATGAAGAATTACCAGGATTAAAAATTAAATTAAATTAATAGAAAATGGCACAAGTAAATTTAAACGTAACAGAATTAAAAGGATTTATAAATCACATAATAAAAAACAATAGATTTTTGCAAGATGAGAATAAAAACTCTGTATCAGTAGAAGTTGTAGGTGAATCAGGTATTGGTAAAACTTCTACAATTGTTGAGTTAGCTCAAGAAAATAATCTAAAGTTTGTAAAATTAAACTTAGCTCAGATAGAAGAGTTAGGTGATCTTGTTGGTTTTCCTGTACGTCAATTTCAGATGTATAAAGAAAAAACTGTACCTGCAAAGAAAATAGATGATTTATCTATGGTAACTGCAGCACAGAGAGCGGCTGGTACAAGTCTAGCAAATATGTCTACTACTACTACTAAAAAAGTAGGGATGTGGGTAGATGAACTTGCCGTACAAGAGTATCTTAAAAATGGATATAAAATGACAGGTAAAAATAGAATGTCTTATTGTGCTCCTGAATGGATTGCTGATGCAAAGGCCGGTGGTATCTTATTACTAGATGACTGGAACCGTGCTGATACAAGATTTATTCAAGCAGTTATGGAATTAATTGATAGACAATCTTATATTTCATGGACATTACCAAAAGACTGGCACATAATTTTGACAGCAAACCCGGATAATGGAGACTATATGGTTAACAGTGTAGATAGTGCACAGAAGACTAGATATGTAACCGCTAACTTAAAGTTTGATGTTAATGTATGGGCACAATGGGCTGAGGGTGCAGGAATTGATACAAGATGTATTAACTTCCTGTTGCTCCATCCAGAGTTAGTAACACAAGAAACAAATGCAAGATCCATTACAACATTCTTTAATGCTATATCTAGTTTTGACAACTTTGAAGATAATTTATCTCTGATCCAAATGATTGGAGAAGGTAGTGTTGGTGATTCTTTTGCTTCTATGTTTACAACCTTTATTAATAATAAGTTAGATAAGTTAGTTACACCTAAAGATTTGTTATCACATGAAAATGAATCTTATATACTTGGTGAACTTAGAGGTTGTATTGGTAAAGATGATACTTACCGTGCAGATATTGCTGCTACATTGGCAACAAGACTTGGTAATTATGCTGTAGTATATTCTAAAGATAATACTATAACACAAAAAATTACTGATAGACTTAAGTCTCTATGTACTTTAGATTACTTTACTAATGATCTTAAGTATTTAGTTGTACGCACCATATTTAATGGTAATAAGAAAAAGTTTAATAAACTAATGATGATTCCAGAGATTATCAAAATGACAATGAAATAAAATGGCAAATAAATCAGTATATCAAAATCTTGATCTTACTGCTTTATCTTACTTTGATTTAGAACAGGACACTATTTATGGTGTCCTTTCTACTTCAGGGGTAAGTAAAGTATTATGTACTCAAGATGAAAAAACATATGATAAAATATATAGAATATTAACTGTTCCCACAGAAGATGAACAAACTTTTAGAACAAAAAAGAAAGCTTTTATATTACCTAAGTGTAGTGTATCTCAAGATAGATTAAAAGCTGCTCTCAAAGAGCATGGTATATCTGTAACAAATGATTATGAATTAGCAGATTTAATTATAGGTCATGACGACATAGCAAGTTATAGATTAGAAAATGGAGAGAATATTCCTTCTACTTTAATGATGAATAAGTTATGGAATTATGAAACTACTAATGGAAGAGCATCAGCAACTCAATCTTTAGAATTACAAATTTATAATTCAGGAGAAGAATGTATAATAACTAATAAGTTAACTGATAAAGTAAGATATTATGATTTAGACATTAATGATAGTTTATATGATGTTTGGATGATTACAGGTATGGCATTAAGTATAGCTCATATTATTGACACCACAGATGTAAGTGTTATTGATCCTGAAACAGTACTTCATGCTTCTGCAACTAAAATGACTCTTGACGAACAACTATTTAGTGATCTTAAGGCTCAGTTAAATTCGCATGGTGATGATAAAGCTTTAGCTCTTAAAATTATACCAACTATTGACTATAAGAATAACTATCATTTGTTATGGCAGTTTGCACAAGACTGTAGTTTTATAACATATGCAGACAATAGAGATAAAGATTTACAATATTGGATAGAAGCATCTGAATTTAATTCCTTAAGTCGTAAATGTGCACAAGACATGATACTATGGTTAGAGGAAAATGATAAATTATGCAAAACAACTTTCAGATATTTAGAACCAATAGTCAGAAGAGAAATAAGCATTCAGAATAGAGATCTTTATACATTCAAGGTAGCTGTAAAAAAAGAATATCAGAAATATTTAAAATAAAAAAAAATGCAAAAATTATATAAAATAAAATTAAGTTCAAATGATGAATGTATCACTCCAGATAAAAAATTTAATAGTTCAGCCTTTACTGTAAAAGAATTAGGAAACTATGTAGCGGATAATGCAGGGTGGCATATAACTAGATCTTTTATTAGAGAACATTTATTACCAGAAAATAATAATGTAATAAATCTTCAAGATAAAAATATATATAGATATCCCAAATTAACTTTACCAACACAAAAAGTTGACTTACTAAAGGATAAATATAATCTAAAAGTTACAAGAAAAGTTGATACTGCTGATTATAGAATTGTATCAACAAAGTATTTTGAAAGTTTATTAGAAACCAGTTGGGATAAAAGTTATCCATTTACAATAGGTTTTAAATTCTTTAAACATCTTGTAGAAGAAAAACTTTTATCAGAGAGTGGTTATACTAAAGTAAAGCAAATAGTAGAAGGTTTACCTAAAGACTGTATGTTAATTATAGAAAGACCATGGAGTTATAATTCATCTACTAAACTTACAGTTTCTAAATTTGAATTTCCAGATCATCGTAGCAACAGAATTGTATATATTAAAAAAGATATGATTCCAGTTTTAGATGATATTATGAATACAAACCCGGAAAAAATTATATTTGATACTGAAGTTTCTGATATAATTGATGAAGGGCTTGCTGAAATAAGTGATGATGAGTTTGAAACTATTAAACAAATGATTACATCAGGAGATAGAGATAGTAGATCACTTGCAGTAGAAATGCTTGCAAATTGTAATATAAATAAGTCATTCAATGTTGTAAGTTACTTATACTATTGGCATTATGATTGGTTTAAAGATTCTTCAAACTGGCAGTCAGTTAATGTTAAATCATTCAGAAAAAGGATGAAAAAATATGAAGGCGGTATAAGTGAAGGAATACATTCATATAATCAGTATATACAATTATTGATAGAAGATGAAAAATTAACTACCTTTGTTTTAAATAAAACAAGAGAACGTTTATACAAAAATATATTAGGTTCTATAATTGGAGATACTGCTGCAGTATTTAAAATGCCAATTGATTGTTTAAATATAAAAGAAGAAATGCAAAAACATATAGATGAATAAAGACTTGCAAAAAGAAGAGGAGTTTTATGCTAAACCATTTAGGTTTAGCTACTCTTCTCTTAATAGATTATTATTTTCACCATCCTTATTTTATAAGGACTATATATTAAAAGATCGTGAGGTCAGAACTGATAAACATTTAGTAGAAGGTAAGCTTGTACATTGTTTAGTGTTTGAACCTGAGAACTTAAATAAAAAGTTTAACGTAGTACCCGGTAAAGCACCATCAGATAGTGTTAGAAAGGTATTAAAAGATATGTCACTAGTAACAGATGCACCAACGCTACAAGAATGTGATGACTTTATTATATTAGATTCATTAAAAAGTTTAAACTTATATCAATCTCTTAAAGCAGATGAGTCAAGAATAGCTAAGATAAGAACAGAAGATAATGAACCATATTGGAAGTTTTTATCTAATAGTAATGTTGATGTTGTGAATCAAGATACTTTAGAGGATTGTACAGCTAAAGCGGAAGTTATAAAATCTAATGATGAAGTAATGAGTTTATTTAAAAATGAACAAACTGATTTTGATTTAGATCCAATAACTACACATGCAGAAAAGTATTTATCTTCTGAATTAGAAGGTTACCCTTTTGGAATACATGGTTATATAGATTATTATACTGTTGATAGTGAATCAAAAACAGTAACAATATGTGATTTAAAAACATCTGGTAAAACAATTGTAGATTTTAGAGATAGTGTTGACTTTTATAACTATTGGTTGCAGGCCGCTATTTACAGTAAATTAGTCTATGATTCTCTTGGAGATGATGCAGATGAATATACATTTATATTTAATTTTATAGTAATTGATAAGTACAATCAAGTCTATGTATTTGGTGTTTCACAGGAAACTATGGCTCAGTGGGCCAGTGGTTTAAGTGGTACGTTAAAAACTGCTGACTATCATTATAAAGAAAGAAACTTTTCTTTACCCTATGATTTCTTAGTAAATAAGATTAAATTATAGTATGGGGGTCTATACAGATTATTTTCAAAAGAGCAAAGTCTTTTTATATCCTTTATTAAAGATTAGGAAAGGCGTAACACATGTTCCCGTGCAAACTTATATTGCATGGGATAATGTTTTTGCTCTTGATGATAATAAATTCATGTGTGAATATAAAACAAAAATGACCCCTGAATTTAGAAAGTTTTCTTTTAATTATCTTCAAAATCACACAATGTTTGAAGATTATATTGAGTTAAATGATAATAGACATTTATTTATATTTGATTATAAATCATTGAGATATGACTTTGAGCATTTTATTAAAGGTTCATATTCTAAACTATCATTAAATAGTAAAATTAATATAGTTGATTTCTTTGGATCACAAGAAAAGATTTCATCATACGTAAAAGGATTTTTATCTCCAGACACAGCACATGAAGAATATGCTGATGAGTTAGGGGTAGATGTGGAATTAATAGAAAACACATACGAAGTATGTGATCCACCAGACTTAGAAAAAGAAACTTTAATAGATAATAGTCAAATAATCTTTCAATTATTAAAAAAAAGTTCCATATCTTTGGCTAAATAAAAATTAAACCAATGACACAAATAGGACAAAATATGATGCTGGTAAATTCAGCATTCAGAAATGCAAAATCATTTACACTTATTCCAGTGAGTATTGACTCACCATATGTAGAAGCTATGTTTGACCCATCATCAGGCGTATTAGCAGTTATCAGTAAGGTTATGAAACAATCATACCACATGGTACCAAAACTAGATGATACAGGTCAACCTGTAAGATTAAAAGCTCCAAATCAACAAACCGGTAAAACCCATAAAGAAGAAAGAAGACTTGTTGATACTTTTTCAGAATTTTATTTACAAGATAAAAATGATATTGAATTATTTATTAATATGTTTGCAGTAAATGCAGAACAATTTGATTATAGTTCATTCTTAAATGTTGATTTAAAAGAAACTAAAAAATCTAATATTATACTACCTGGTCAATAGTTCATTGGTTGACTCTATTGACTTAAAAAAGAAAGCCCATTGATTTGGGCTTTTTTTGGCACTAATAAACAATAATATGACTGAATTAACTGCTGAGGAATCATTAGAAGTAAATATATTATTTGCATTAAATAAATGCATGTCAGAAACTGCACATGGTTTGCAATTTCTTCATAAACATAAAGCTAAATACAGAGTTAAACAAGTAATTAATGCTGTTGAAAGATATGATAAAGAGATTAATAAATCTTTAGATCCTGATCAATTAAAGGCTGTAGAAAGTATTTATGATTGTATCATGGATCTTTTAAGTGATGCAAAAGTTACAGCAATTGAGAATTATAATAATGAAAATCTTTTGAATGATAAGTAATATGAAATTATACGATGTACCTAGAAATAGTAAAATCAGAGTATTAGGAGATATTAAAACACCTCCCGCTGCTCAAAATATTGAAGAGCAAGAAGTGTTAAATTTTAGCCATGTAGATGGAATGTATAGTTATTGTACTAATAGTGATAATGAAGTAGTACATTTAGTAGCATGGGCTGAAGTAGAAATTATTAAATAAATAAGTTATGAAAGTATGAGACATTGGGTAATGGATTATGAAACATTAAAGAATTGTTTTACAGGGGTATTTGAACATTATAAGACTACGGAAACTAAAGTCTTTGTTATACATGACCTGCGTAATGATTTAAATGATTTCATATCTTTCTTAGAAGATAATATTAATAACAAAGAGTGGCATATATCCTATAACGGATTGGCCTTTGATGGTCAAGTCACTCACTATATAATAGATAATCATCAAGATTGGTCAGATCTCAGTGGTTGTGAGGTTGCTAATGTTATTTATAGATATGCTCAACTTTGTATTCAAAAATCTAATAAAAAAGAATTTAGTGATTATCCACAATGGAAAATGAAGATTGGTCAAATAGATGTTTTTAAATTGCATCATTGGGACAATCCGGCTAAACGCTCTAGCCTTAAATGGATACAGTATAGTATGGATTGGGAAAACATTCTTGATATGCCTATTCATCATGAGACAGAGATAACTACACAAGAACAGATTAATACTATTCTTGAGTACTGTATCAATGATGTTAGATCAACTAAAGAGATATATAATAGATCTAAATCACAAATAGGGCTTAGAAAAGAGCTTACAATGACATATAATATAAATATGTTTAGTGCCTCTGAGCCAAGAATTAGTAAAGAAATATTTGGTTACTATTTATCTCAAAATCTTAATATTCCTAAAAGAGATTTAAGGAAAATGAGAACACATAGAGATACAATAAAAGTATCAGATATAATTTTACCTTGTGTATCGTTTACGTCAGATGAATTTAAGTCTCTACATGCTAGATTTAATGCATTAGAAGTTAATGCTAGCAATCTTAAAGGTAGTTTTAAATATAAAATAGATTATAAAGGTGTTAAGACACATTTTGGTTTAGGTGGTGCACACGGTGCAGCAAAGAAAGGTATATATGAAAGCTCTGAAGATCTTGTGATACTATCATCTGATGTTACTAGTTTTTATCCTAATCTAGCTATTAAAAATAAATGGTCACCTGGTCACTTTCCCAAAGAAGAATTTTGTAATCAGTATGAATGGTTCTTTGAAGAGCGTAAGAAGATCCCTAAGAGCAATCCAATGAATTATGTATATAAGATTATACTTAACTCTACTTTTGGTCTTAGCAATGATATTAATAGCTTTTTCTATGATCCTGAGCTTTGTTTACGTATAACTATTAATGGTCAGTTGACTCTTATGATGTTATATGAACAGATAATGGAAAGAATTCCAGGTGCTGTTGCTTTATTACAAAATACAGATGGTGTTGAAACAATAATACCTAGAGAGCACATTGATTTATATATGGAAATATGTAAAGAATGGGAGGATAAGACGAATCTCAATCTTGAACATGATGAATATCAAAAACTTGTACTTGCTGATGTAAATAATTACATTGGTGTAAACAATTTTGTAGAGGTAGATATTACTAAATGGAGAGAGCTAAAACAAAGTCAACCACATTATTTATATAAGGTAGACAAAGACAAATTTAGTTTTGCTCCTGTAAAGCTAAAGGGACGTTTTGATTTTTATAATTTACAATTACACAAGAATAAATCAAAGTTAGTTATACCTAAAGCAATTTACTATTACTTTGTACATGATGTATTACCAGAAGATTATTTAGATAAAAATAAAAACATCTTAGATTACTGTATTGGTGGAAAATCAAAAGGAGATTGGAAACAAGTAGCAAGATATTTAAAAGATGGTTCTTTTGTAGAAGATGAATTACAAAAGATAAATAGATATTTTATATCTACTGCAGGTAAAAAAGTAATTAAAGTAAATAAAAATGATGGTAGAGAAATACAATTAGAATCAGGCCAGTGGTTACAAACTATATTTAATAAGATGGAGGTAGAACCTAAATGGGAAAACTATAAAATTAATAAGTCTTATTATATGCAAGCTATAGAGTCTGAGATAAATAGTATTATCACCGTCAACAATAATCAGTTAAAATTATTTTAATATGTATAAACCATTACCGGAGAGTCTAACTATAAAAGACTCTCCTATTCATGGCTTGGGGTTGTTTGCTAAACAAGATATTGTTAAAGGTATTGAGCTTGGGATAACACATGTCTATGATGAAAATTTTGAGAATAATTATATTAGAACTCCATTAGGTGGATTTATAAATCATAATAATAAACCTAATGTACAGTTAATAGTTGTAGGAAATGTTATACGTCTTACTACATTAAAATTTATTGAAAAAGGAGATGAACTCTTTACTAAATACCAATTATATGATATCTATAATAGAATGGAAGAGTAGACAACAGTTTGAATCTAAAAAACTGGCCTCAGAATACTTTAAAATACCAATTACTAAAGTTAATAAATCTATAAAAGATAAAACTACAGTCACACACAATAATAAACAATTTACATTTAGAATGTCTTGGAATCAAGATGGAAATACAAGAATGATAAAGCCTGATAGAAGGCCTACATTAAGTTTTGGCAAGTACAAGGGTAAAAAACCTAAGAATATACCCTTGAACTATCTAATATGGGTAAAGAAAAATGTCAAACCTTGTCCAGACTGTGTCAAAAAATTTCTAAAAGAAAAAGGATATTAATTTGTTGAGTCAGATTAATTAACTATATTTACACTTTAAAAGTTTAAAACTATGGGATATAAAAAACCAATTGATACAACTAGATCTTATCTAGAAAATGCGCCCTTACCTAATCATGGTAAGAGCTATACAGTAATATCACATAAAACAGTGATAGACAACACTTTAAATCTACTTGAGAATAGTGGATTTACTGTTACAGAACAATTATATACATGTAATATGAATGCTAACGTTGCCCGTGGCATATATTATATAATACCTAACTCAACTGATGACGCTGTAAATAGTGAATCAGAATTAGGTATGATGTTTACTTGGACTAATTCATATGATAAAAGTACAAGATTTCAATGTTCTATTGGAGCTTATGTAAAAGTTTGTTCTAATGGGATGGTAGCTGGAGATATGTATAATTTTAAAAGAAAACATACCGGATCAGCAGATATGGACGTTAGAAACCAAATTGCTAGCCAAATTAAAAATGGTGAGAAGTATTACAAGAGGTTAATAACAGACAAAGATATGTTTAAGTCAATAAAATTAAATTGTCAGCAACAGTCAGAACTTGCAGGAAGACTTTTTATTGAGGAGGATATGCTTGATACACAGCAAATGACATGTCTTAAAAAAGAGATGGATAAACCATCATTTGATTATGGTGAAACAGAAATTAATGCAAGCGCTTGGGCCTTTTATAATCATGTTACACACTCATTAAAGAAAGCTCACCCACGGGATTGGTTAAATGACCAACAGAACTTTCATGATTTTATGACAGCTGAATGTTTAAATAATAGGGTATTGAATCCTAATAATTTAAAAGCATATGAACTAAATAATGATAATAGTGAATTAGATATTGATAATACTGATACAGACTGGGCTATAGAAATAGATGAGGATGTAACAGAAAAAAGACTAGTTCAAGATATATTTATGGGAAGGTAACTATGATTTGGTTCCTTATCATTTTTGGAATTATATTTTGTTTTTACATAACTCATAATAACAACATGGACAAGTTTTAGTCCGGGAGATGTAAACCAACAGGGGGATAAGTTTTTGCATTCTTATTCCCCTTCTCCTTTAATTTCTCCCTTTAAAAAAGAATTAATAATGAACGCAAAAGATAGAAAAGAAAGACCGGTCTTTACTGGTGTTATAAAGTATTTTCCTAAAGCAATTATGGAAATAGCAAGAGTTTCTTTACAAGGAAACAAACAGCATCATCCTGATAAACCATTACATTGGGATCGTAATAAATCAAAAGATGATTATGATGCACTCGCTAGACATCTAATTGATGCTGGCACTATAGATGATGACGGAATTCGTCATACGGCTAAAGTAGCATGGCGTGCACTCGCATGCTTAGAAAAAGAACTAGAAAATGAGAAATAAAATATATAGAAGTCACGTAACAGGTAATTCCGTTACAAAAAAAAATAATACTTGGTATGATGATAAAACAAATGAACGTTTAATGAGCTATCAAGTTTATGAATTTATTTCTTTATTTGCTAAGTTATAGGGCACCATTACAGTGCCCTTTATTTTTAGGTTAAAGTTGTAAATCCACTATCTTGTAATTTGGCAAGTACTACGCCTCTATAATACCCTGCTGTAGTATTATTTGCAGTAATACCGGTTGGATAGTTTGTGTCTCCTGTCTGTCCTGCATATTGTATTCTTGTAGGAGAACCGGATGATTGAGCTGTTAATAAATCAGCATCAGTCCAAGTGCCTGTAAATTGTGAGTTAGGACTTATACCATTTTGTAATCCTTCACCAATCTGTCTATAAGGGGTATTATTAGCAACACTAAACCAAATACCTCTATAAATTTGATTACTACCAGCATTAGTTTCTGACGTTGTTATAAATTGTTGTACTTCTGCTACATCATTAGCAACTCTTAAACCAAAACTTGAAGTAGGATCAGTAAATAAAGTTCCAGTTCCAGTATTTGAGTAATACCAGTTATCTGATTCATCACCCCATGCCATTATTACAACTGTAGAAGCACTTTCAAAAAGCTGTCCTGCAGCTGTGTTAATTGGGTTACCTAAGTTGGCCAGATATTGTATTTGTCTTTCTCCATTACCTTCAGTAGGATATTGATCCCATCCAAATTTTACGTGAGTATCATATCTGTCAGCACCATTTGTAGCTGAATCTGTATTGCCACTGCTTTCAGTTCCTCCTGTAGCATAAAAATCTTGAAGTAAGTTTCTAAATGTACTTACATCATTATAGTCAGTAGTTTTTTGTGCGGCTGTTCTAGCAAAAGTAATTACAGCATTAGCACCAGTTGTATGATTATTACTTAAGGTTACCGAAGGTGAACCTGCTGATACGTTTGTTATTGTTGTTCCTGCAGGTATACCAGTACCAGAAACAGTCATACCAACTACAAGAAGTTCATAACCATTAAATGCATCTCCTGATGGATCATCTACATACATGCCTACATCATTTGCAACACCAGCTTCAAGTGTTAAGTTAGGTGTTCCAGTACCACTTCCATTAGATTTAGCTATCACAGTAGCTGTACTAGAAAGTTGTGAAAGAATTCTACCTGTATCATCCATTGATCCAGAACCATCAAACCAATTCACAAAGTATGTATCATTATCTACTGCTAACCCTCCAATTTCAAAAGACTGTGAAGCAGTACTTGTTCCATCACTAACATTTAGTTGAACTGAAAATGTACCACCAGTATTAGGAAAAGTTCCAGAGAGTGTTCCGGTACAGTCTCCATTATTAGTAAACGTTAACCAGCTTGGTATAGTTTGAGATGGGAAAGTTAAACTTGCACATGGAGTGTCTGCATCAGCTACTGTCCAATTATAAGTCCATGTATCACCACCTGTTAGGGTTGGATATGTATTTGCAGTTACAGGATCAGTAGATGTCCATACTGGAGCATCGTCTACAGCATTAATTGTAATTGTAAAAGTATATTGATTACTAGTACAATACCCATCTGTAACTTCCCATTTAATAACATCTGTACCAAAGTAATTAGCATTGGGTGTATATGTAAAAGCTCCTGTGCTAGGGTCAGTAAGGGTTGCCGTACCATTTGAAGGAGCGGCTACAATTGAATATGTTAATCCATATCCACCATAACCATCATCAATACCATTAAATGATCCGCTAAATGATGTATCTTCATTAATAGTGGTTGAACCATTTGAACCTGTAGGACATGTATTATTAGAATATATCTTGCAACATGCATCCCAGTTTAGTTGATTATTTAGAGAACCTGGTACAGCATACATCTCTGCTTTAAATTTAATTTTTTCACCAAATAAAATAGATGAGGTCTGATATCCATTATTAACAGCACCCGTCCACCCAACACCTATACTTGCTTGATTCCATGAACTAAAATTAGAGACTGCTCTACCTGGACCTGGATACTGCCATGATGGGAACTGAATAACGTTATCAGCTAATAATGTACCGGTTTTAGTATTCTCTGCAATTACTACAACTCTATCTCCATCAACAAGCCAATCCATATCTTTAATATTTTTGACTGCAGTTGTTGTGTCATCAAGCTTTACATATGCATTATAGTTACCATCAGTAGATGCCCACCCATCAGGTAACATGTCTAATGTATCAAAGCCAACTTGTGGTTTGATTGATGCTGCGTCTCTAAATTTTACTTCATTTGCACTGCCTGGATCTCTAACAAGTACTTGAGTAAGTGTATCATCTTGTGCAACACTGTCTAATTTAACTATACCAACATTCTTTAGTATACCATCATTTTGCACTTGGGTAGCTGGAGTACTTACATCTCCATCTTGTATTAAAAGAGAGTCTCCTAATGAATCTCCGTCAGGAGTCCATAAAGGTAATCTATATAGTGTACCACTACCATCTACATATGGGTCATCTTGCCATGAAAATGTAGTTCCGTCAGATATAAGAATCTGATTAACTGTACCAATTGCTAATTCTTGTTTTAAATTATTTGAATTACCTTGCCATAATGATCCATATGTCAATGCTTCAACAACATCATCATTTGACCATATTACTCTACCATCAGCAAGCCCTACTAATACCTGAGATAATTGTGCAATGTTTCCTTGTGAATCATATACTGGACCTTCTAACTTAAGATTAGAGTTTATAGCTGTTGTCGTAGCTGGAACTCCTGCTACATCAGTACCATGTACTACATCTACATTTGCTGTAAAAGTTGTACCATCCATTGTAAAGTTAGCATCATCTTCTAACTCACCATTAACACCTACTATTACAATTCTATTATCAGTAAGATCTTCAACGTTAGCGCTAGCAAGTGTTGCTTGACTATCAACATCTAAAGTACCAATAATTTGAGTATTACCTGTACCTACCTGAACAGTAAAGTTGCCTTGACCAATATTAAATTCTGTACCATCAAAAGTAAAATTTGCATCATCTTCAAGTTCACCATTGGGCCCTACTATAACTATACGGTTATCTGTAAGGTCTAATATATTTGCTGAACCAGCTGTTAGCTGTAGATCAACTACTGCATTACCATCAACATTTAGGTTATTATCTACATCTAAATCACCAGCAATATTAATTTCATTTGCTGCTGCATTTTGTGATATAATTGTTTTAGTAATAGTTGCAGTGCTACATTCACCTTGAAAGACAGGGTCTGTCCACATAGTAATGTAACGTTCTTCAGTGCCGGTAGGATCTTGTCTTACCATACCTTCTTCTGTAGCACATTTGAAGTCTCCCCATTTAATAACAAATGGTTCCATAGTTGGATTATAAACGGCCCCTGTATTTAAGGAGCTATTTCGGTATAGCTTACCAAACTCAAAATGATCCTTGATTTTATCAAGTGTGGTCTTCTTTTTATTTCTTTTTAATAGCCCTAAGACTTCTTGTGTATATACACTCATGATTCAATTATTTATAAATACAAAGCTGCAACCAATATACTTGTTTGAGCTGAGCATGTTATTGTTATATTACCGTCAGTACTACTGAAGGCAGCAATTTCAAACGGCCCCAAAAAACCTTCTTCACCTGCTGCTAAATTTAAAACCGCATTTTCTTTAACTAATTTACCTAATGAAGGATCTTCATAGGTAGTAACATAAGGTACTAAAGTTGCAGTCATTGCAACTGCACCATTATTTTGTACATGAAAAAATTCTTTTCCTGTATTAGCCAATTGATCACCACCCACTGCGGGTGTGACATACGTTGGTTCTAAACCAGATTGTGATATCTGTTGGGCTGTTAATTGTGCCATAATTTTTAACTATTTCTATATCCATTCTTAAAAGCAGCTGACTGAACAGGTTCTTTAGCTCTAGTAGACTTTTGTGGTGGATTTAAATTTGTTTTTTTAGCCATTTTAATCTTTGCTTCTACTGCCTTTCTATTCTTTTTTTGTTGAATAGCTTGAGTTACAGAAGTTGGATTATAATAACTATTAGTTGTTTCTCTAACATATCTTTGATCCTTCATAGGAAAAGATATTTTTTTCTTTGATGCTCCCATAGTTTTATTTATTTAATAAATGTGAACCATCACATAACCCATCAGGATTTTGTGTGCATCCACATATACATTGTACTCCTTTATTATTCATTATTTTTTCATTTTACCTAATGTTAAAGCAAGTCTAGCACGCTGTGCAGTCTTACCACTACCTTTTGCTTTTTCTCTGAGCCAAGATTTTTTAATAGTTCCATCAGCTTTCATAGCACCTGCTCTTTTTGCAGTAGCTTTTAAAGCACCCGGCTTTTTAATTGCACCTTTGATCCAGTTTTTACCAGATTTTTTAGACCCTCCTTTTTTATAAGATACTACACTTTTAGGCATAGTTCCTATTTTTTTAGCAGGTTTAATTTTTTTTGCTGGCATAACTTTTATTTTTTCATGTAAGCTCTACGTGCAGTTTTTCTTTTCATACCTTTCTTAGTGCCACCTTTTTTATAACTAGGTTTTTCCATTCCATCCATAACACTACCACCGCTTTTAAAGCCTTTAAGACCACCACCTGCAGCCATCTGGTTCATGTTTGCTTCTCTTGGAGATATATCACCGTCTCCTGCACCATAAGTGAATCCACCGCCACCCATCTCAGCTTTTGGCATATAAGCTCTCCTAGCTGTTTTGCGTTTCATTCCTTTTTTTGTTCCCATGTTTTCTAATTTTTATTTGTTGTTATTACTAATTGTTTTAAATTTTTCAGCTCCTCTAGAACCAAAATAAGCTACATAGACAGTTATTAAAAGTGACTTAAGTAAATCTACCCAGCCTCCATCAATACTAAAGTCTATGTCAAAACCATCTAACAAGATAAAGATAACTAATGAAACAGTCAAAAATATCAGAGTTAATGGTCTTGTATTTTTTGATAAATATGAATCTGACTTCATGTCTGCTTGCCATCTCTTACTTACCTCTTGCATTTCAACCATGTCTTGTTCTAATAGTTTTAATGCTTTTTCTTTATCCTCTGGAGGTAATACAATGTCTGGTTCTTTTTGTATTAAACCTTTAACCAAACCTAATACACCAGCATCTGGTAGTGCATTACCAACTAAACCCACTATAGAAGGTACTTTATCTGTTAAGAATTTTCCTACTTTAGTTTCACTAAATTTCTTTTTAGGTTTTGTGCTCATTACGAATATATTTTTATTGTTAGTGGTGTTCTAAGAAATACATCATCACTTGCTATCTCTAATCCAGAAGAGTCTTGGGTTACTGCAACAATTTTAAATCCATTAGTATTTGTACTATGAACATTTGCATTTGCATAGGCTGTCCCTGCCCCTCTAAATGTCATACTTAAATCTATAACTACTTTGTCTGCGTCAGCAACAGCTGAATCATATGTTACATCATAATTTCCTACACTTGTACGGACAAAAGTAAATGTTTTACCTGTTGTATTTTCTAATACTGTAGCCACCGGAGCCGCTGTACCCGCTTGTGCTATTAATGCTACATAGCTTGTATATGGCTTACTATCTGTGGCATTTATTGTTATTTCATTTGCAGTTTGTGCCAATGTTACATTTGTACCTCCTACTAAAGATCTAAAGTTTAATGTTTCACCAACTTTGTCTTTCCAAATAGCAAATCCAGTACCTACGCTTGCAGCTGTATTTGGCTCACCACTTGTTGTTATCTCTACATAATCATCATCTGATGAATTAGCAAGAGTTAGGTTGCTACTCAGAGACTTCAGAGATCTGAAATATACAGTACAAGTCTCTTCAACTTCATCAGATACTGTCTTCTGATATACTTGTCCTGTGCCAGCAGCTGGAGTAGCTGGAGAATTAGCCTGCCCACAATGTTCAGCAGCAACCTTTAAATCTCTCACTTTTATAACCTTTATGCTTTTATAGGGTATTGGTGATGCAACCCCTGTCATTTCAGGTTGTTCATTAACTCCTAAGATAAGAACATCATCTAAACTTGCTTTCTTTGCAAAAACAGATCTTTTAATTAAACTTAATACATCAGTTAAGATATTCATCTTTTGTTTTATTTATGAATGTGTCCAACCACCTATTTTATATGATTGTAATTGTTCTGTGCCGTCTGCTTTACTAGCAACTCTTTTTGCGTTTCCACCTTCTCGCATTTTAGCAATTACTGAACCCATCATCATTTCATTTAACTCACCACCATTACTGGATAATAATTTTCCAGCACTCTTTGGTTCTTTTTGCATAGGTAAACAAGGTCTATTTTTTTTCATATTATTATTATTTAAAAGTCTAATGTTAATGTAACAAAAAACATATATAATTTTATTGTGTTATAATTAAACTCTTTATCAGGTCTAATTATATCCCATCCAAGAGCCAATCTATCATGTGGCCAATGAAATGCAATTTCTAATTCCCAATTCATTACACTGAGCTTTTTGTCTTATGACATAAACCTTGACGGCAATGCCCTAAACAAATTTTACCTCTCGTAATCCATTGTATAAATAAACATACTTGTCTCATCTTCCTTGACCTCTGTATTTTTGTTTATAACCATTTTGACCTTTAGATGCATTTTTACTATGTATACCTGGTCTTTTTTTACCAGACACTTTTTTATATACACCTGTTATAATTCTAGCCATTATTTTTTCTTTCTGCCCTTTCTTGCTTTGCCTTTAACAGCATCATCAATATCTCCAAGTTGATTACCAACTTCCTTTATTGCTCTACCAACATCAGCTAGCTCATCAGCTGTTAACTTAAATCTTTTTTTAACCTCTTTAACAGTAGCTATTGCTTTTTCATCAACAGACGTCTTTGACCAAATAGCTTTCCAATAATCTTGTAAACTAAATGTCCAAATAATATGTATTAGTTTTTTTAAAAATTTTTTTATCATCACTGAGTATTTTAGGGTACTATATAAATAATATACAAATTTTGTATCAATATAACAACTGAAACACATAAAGATATATTATCTTTGTTAGCCAATGGATGCTCAAATTATAATCATTTTAGTAATCCAATAAATTTTAATTTATGAATAAAATAGATCCAATACAATTTAAAAATAAATTTAGTATAGAGTTTTTCCCTACGGAAACTCTTTTAGGAATTAAAGCAGTCAACTGTGAAGTCCTATGTACAGATGAAAAATACCGTCCCGTAACAGGTATAGAAGTAGGTTTAATTTTTTTGACATTAAGTTATGTAAATATCAGTGATTAGTCTTTTAAGTCTCATAAATATTTCATACTTTATAATTACTTAACTGCTGCACTTTTTTCTAAGGTGCGGCTTTTATATCCTATAAGGAATATATATTAATTACATAAATAAACCCAATATGAATAAAAACATTTTTAAAAGCAGAACAAACATATTACCTTATGAATACCCACAACTACTAGCATACAAAGATGCAATAAGACATTCCTACTGGATAGACACAGAATTTAATTTTACAGAAGATATACAAGATTTTAAAATAACAATTTCAAATAATGAAAAAGATGTTATAAAAAAAACTATGTTAGCTATTGCACAAATAGAAGTTAATGTAAAGACTTTTTGGGGTGACCTATATAAACGCATGCCTATTACAGAAGTAGGTGACGTTGGTTTTACTTTTGCTGAGTCAGAGGTACGTCATAAAGATGCATATGCTAGACTACTTAGAATATTAGGTTTAGAAAAAGAATTTCAATCAGTAGTTGAAGTACCTGCTATTAAAGGAAGACTTAAGTATTTAAAAAAGTATCTTGATGGAACACGTTCTAGAGATGATAAAATGTACACTAAATCTGTACTTTTGTTTTCTTTATTTATAGAGCACGTAAGTTTATTTAGTCAGTTCTTAATCATGATGAGTTTTAATAAAGAAAAGAATGTGCTTAAGGGTATATCTAATGTTGTTGAGGCCACCAGTAAAGAAGAAGAGATACATGGTAACTTTGGTGCTGAGATTATTAATATCATCAAAAAAGAAAACCCTGAGTGGTTTGATGTAGAATTTCAAGAGCTTATTTATTCTGCATGTAGAAAAGCATATAGAGCAGAATGTGGCATACTAGATTGGATCTTTGAAAAAGGTGAGCTCAATTTTTTACCACAAACTACTATAGAACACTTTATAAAAAATAGATTTAATAATTCTTTAGAAAAGATAGGTATGAAACCAATCTTTGAAGTTAATTATGATATATTAAAATCAGTAGAATGGTTTGATATAGAGATTACTGGAACAAAAGAAGGAGATTTTTTCTACAAAAAAAGTGTTGATTACAATAAAAAAAGTAAAAGCATCACGGTTGATGACTTATTCTAATTAAACCAACAATTATGGAATATAATAAATATTACTGGCTAAATGAAGACAGCCGCACATTTTTATCAAGAGGATATATATCAGAAAGCCCTGAACAAAGAATCAAAGACATTGCTATCAAGGCAGAAAAGTATTTGAATATAAAAGGTTTTGCAGAAAAATTTGAGGATTATATGGCAAAAGGTTATTACTCTTTGTCAACTCCTGTATGGATTAACTTTGGAAAACAAAAAGGCTTACCAATTAGTTGTTATGGATCTAACATTGATGATAATCTAGATAGCATACTTAATGCAGGACGAGAGATAGGAATGATGTCTAAATATGGAGGGGGTACTAGTGCTTACTTAGGTAATATAAGACCAAGAGGTAGTGTTATATCTACAGGTGGCTTTGCAGATGGACCCATACACTATGCTAGAATATATGACACTGTTGTGGATGTGTGTAAACAATCTGAAGCAAGACGTGGAGCATGCGCAGTATATCTACCTGTAGAACATAAAGATATTGAAGAGTTCTTAGATATTGGTACTGAGGGAAACCCAATACAAAACTTACAGTATGGCATCACAGTTAGTGATACCTGGATGGAAGAAATGAAAGCCGGAGACAGAAAGAAACGTAAGATATGGGCTAAGATCATACAACGTAGATCTGAATTTGGTTTTCCTTATATTATGTTTAAAGATAACTCAAATAATAATTCACCATATAAAGAGTTAGGTTTGGAAATTACAGCTTCAAATTTATGTTCTGAAATTCAATTGCCTACAGATAGCTACAACTCTTTTGTATGTTGTCTTGGATCTATTAATTTATTACACTGGGAAGAAATAAAAGAAACAGATGCAGTACAAACATATGTATACTTTTTAAATGCCGTAATGGATGAGTTTATAATTAAGTCAGAAACTATGCCAGGTATGAAAAGAGCTCATAACTTTGCTAAAAAGCATAGAGCAATTGGTTTAGGTGTATTAGGTTATCATTCTTTATTTCAATCAAAATTAATAAACTTTGATTCTTTAAAGGCTAAAGGTTTAAACTCTGAAATATTTAGAACAATTAAAGATAGAAGTGAAATAGCATCTAGAAAGTTACATTCGGAATATGGCTATACATCTATTAGAGAAGGTTATGCCAATACTACACTAATGGCTATTGCTCCTACTAAGTCCAGCAGTTTTATTCATGGTGCTGTGTCTATGGGTATAGAACCTATCAAATCTAATTACTTTATTAAAGATCTTGCTAAGTCTAAAACGGTTTATAAAAACCCATTCTTAGAATGTGAATTAGAAAAGTATGGCTTAAATACAGATAAAACTTGGAAGTCTATACTTAGTAAAGACGGAAGTGTACAACATCTTGATTTTCCAACTAAAGAAGTGTTTAAGTCTTTTGTTGAAATATCACCTAAAGAACTTGTTTTACAGGCAGCACAAAGACAAAAGTATATTGATCAGTCTCAGTCACTAAACTTAATGATTGACCCATCAGTATCTGCTAAACAAATTAATCAATTGTATTTGTATGCTTGGGAAGAAGGTGTAAAAACTTTATACTATCAATTTAGTAAGAGTAGCGCTCAAGACTTTGCTAGAAATATATTAGAATGTTCAAGTTGTGAAGGCTAAATTTTTATTTTTATCAGATGAAAACATGCAACGTTTGTAAAAACAAAAGGCCTGATTGGCTTTTTAAAACAGAGAAAAAGAAAACATGTCGTAAGTGTGAATACAACTGGTGGCGTGACATTCTTAGAATGATGGTGCGTGATAGAAGACTAACACCTATAGAAAGGCTAGCTACAAGAGCTGGTTATATGGGTGTGGGTTTTCTTATTGCTGGTCAGTGGACTGTTGAACCTATACTTTTTATACTTGGTTTTTGTTGTGTTCTTTTACAGGTAATATCAAGAAGACAATGGAATCTAGTAGTTTTACAACTTAATGGTTTAGTTGCTTGGACAATTCATTTTATAAATTCAATATAATCACAATTGCTGCAAAACCAAAAAGGACCATCTATTATTGTACCTTCATAAAAAGTCATAACTTTACCACAGCTACATGTTGGAGCTACGTTAATACTTATTAATTTTGTCTATTTCTTCTTGTAGCTCAACAAGATTTACAGGACATACTAAATCAAGACCTGCTCTATAATCTTCATGTAGTATACCTTCTAAGTATATTATTATGGTAGGTGCCATTCTAACTTTGTAATTTTTTTTTGCTTGTGGGGCTTTTTTGATATCACACTTATAATATTTAACTCCTTCAAGTAAATCCCAATCCTTAAACTCATTATCTTTATTAAAGCTTGCATAAAATTCTACAACTACAACTGCATATGACTCACCATAAGCATTTTTACCACTAATTTTAACATCAAAGTCATCATCTGTTATCCACTCCTGTGCGTGCATAGTATTGCAAACAACGAGTAATAAAATTAACATTAACTTTTTCATGTCTATCTCTGACTTAGTTCATATAAGCGTTCTTCCATTTTAGCTAAGGTTTGTTTAATTTCCTCAACGTCTTCTTGGGTAGTCATTATAGTTTCTCTAACAAGTTCATCTTTAAGATCATATTCTACTCTTTCAATTGGAGGTTCGGGTCTTTCCATAGCTAGAGCTATATCAGCCTTAAGTGTAAACCACATGGTTGACAGAGAAACTACAAACCCTACTATCATGCCAATTGTTTTTAAATCTAAAGTTACTTTAGTTTGTTCCCCTATCTGAGGTGCTTGTTGTGCCATTATTTATTATTTAAATGAAAAATTTAATCCAATGCTAGTTTGGTATAATTCACTATCCCAAAATTTGCCATACTCTCCTTCTACAAAGACACCAAAATGTCTACTCAATTTCCATCCTAAGTTAACTCCTACATTGTAGTCATCCCATTGCTCATGTTCAGAATCTATTCTTAGTCCACCTTTACCCCAATTGTTTCTATTTAGATAACTAAAGTCCTCATCTCCAGAGATGTATTTATGATGTGGTAATATATAGTTTGCATAAGCATGCAACCAAAACTTACTTTTATAATGATAGAAATCAAATCCTACTACAGGTGCTATCTCACCAAATCCACTTAAAAGATCCCATTGTTCATTATTATATGTATTAATTAAATCTCTAAAAACAGTATTTCTAAATTCTAAATCTGAATCAGCAACTCTATTTCCATCAGAATCTACCCAATACCAATCAGATCTTTCTATTTCTTCCCCTGTATTAGGATCAATACTAGTTTCAGTAAAATAAACATCTGTGTATCCATATTCATAACCTAAAGAATACCATGGGTTAGCTGGAAACTCAATAGGATTACCATTCTCATCTAAAAAAGGATTACCATCTGGGTCAAAGAACAGTTCGGTTTCATTAAGCCATATCTCAATTGGATTGTACCCATAAGCACGCTCATGTGTACGGTAGATTGCTCCAGCTGATATGCTAAACTTTTTACCAATAGGTAAACGTAACCTGGCTTCTGCTGACCTATAGTTTAAGTTAATGCTTCCTACTTCTCTTGATTCAGCTTTAATTATATGATATTTTCCAGTATGTTTAATAAATATTCTATGGTTATTAAATTCTTCACCACGTAATCTTTCTTTTTCAAAATGCAACTGATATTCTAATCCTGTTAGAGCTGAAGACGGGGCTGTGAATGCTAATTGTTGTTCAGTTCCGTCATACCAATTTCTTGGCTTTCTTTCATAGTTAAATCTAGCTAGTTTCCTTATTCCAAATCCTATTCTATAATCAAATTCAAAGTATTCTGTTACATCTATTACACGGGGAATAGCATAAAGATCACCATCCGCTGGTCGTTCTACAAAAAAGTCTTGTCTGCTTGTCTGGTAAGAATTGCGTGCATCTCCTGCTGCATATATAGTTCCATACTGTAAAAAGTCTTCGTACAATGCTTTGAAGAATTTACCTTTTTGTTTTACTTCTTGTGAGTGAGAAGTATTAGGTAAACAAAGAACCACAATAAAAACCAACAGACTTAAATATTTTTTCATATTTAAATATTAATATTATTTTAAATTCAGTTGGTTTATACTATAATATAGAGAATATCTCTCAGTTATTAAAACATTTTAACTGTAAATTTGTCTTATTTAATGAAGTAGTTGTTCATTCTTAAGTAAGCATCATACTTTTGTATAGAATATAGAATAGGAATTACATCTTTCCAGTTTTTATAAACTTTAAGTTGTCCTTTTCTAGGTTTTTGTTGATATACATAATTAGAGTTAGTTCTAAACTCCTCATCACTATAATACAAATACGCCATTGGTGTTGTTATACTTAATGATATTGCTTCACCTAATTCACCCATAGTTCTTGTTGCTGCTATTGGTGATTTAAACATTTGATATTGCTGCTCTAAACCATCAGGTAATGGTGTAAACATTACAAGTTCCTTATAAGTTCTATCTGCCTGGTATCTTATTATATTCTTTAACCTTTTAGTTGTATCACTATCATCATCTTCACCGGCTAGTAAACTTGATAATACTTGAGATAAAACAAAAGTAGATAACATAATACCTATCTCACCCATACTTCTATAAAACCCATATAGTTTATTTTTAGCTCTTTGGTCTAAATTACCACCTTCACCTGTATAACCATAGGCTTCTAAGAAACCTTCATCATATTTAGAAAATTCTTTATTACCTTTTACTAACTCACCCTTAACATAGTTTAAAAACTTAAATGCAGATATATATCTTCCTTCCATCCAACCTAAGTTCTGATCAAAATATTCTCTTTGATATCTTGCTCTAATAGCTGGAGCAACCCATTTATGAAATTGAAAAGCTAATTTACCTATGGTAGTACTTTGCATAACAACTCTATCTTCTTTTGCATAGTTACCATGAATTTGTTTATTCACCTCTCTTATTTCATTTCTTATTTCATATCTGAATTCATCAGTATATGGTACCTCTTGTCCATTTCTTTTTATTACAGTATCAAAACCATCTTTTATTTTATTTTTGTGCGTTTTAGAGTCATATATAAAAGCATCATATAAAGACATTGATTCACCCGTTTCACTATTTTTAAGTTGAGTATCCATTAATATTGCCATACCAACTTTAGTTTGAACATTATATTCTGCAGCATCTTGAAGTATATATCCCCATTCACTTGCTTTAGAAAACCAACTCCTGCCAGTGCTTGTATCTGTTGTTTGTTCACGTAGATCTGACATTTTATCCATCATTCTAAACATATCAACAAATGCTTCATATTTACTATTAGGTTTCTTAGCATCATATGTTGAATTTTGTAATCCCGGAACTAACCCAAAAGTTAGTACATCTCCTAAATCACCAACAACATAAGAAGATCTTTGGACTAAATCTGGAACTGCTCTTTTGTTAAACTCCCAAGTTGCTCTTCTATATGATTTTTTGCTAAAAAATCTTGAACCAAGCATTTCTATATTATTGTTAATTCTACCAATAACGTAGTTATTAAAGTTACCAAAAGGGTTAAATGCTACATAAGATAATGAAGATAGTTGAATCAATCCGTCTGATATTTTATCTACTGCCCCTTTACTCATACTATCTTCTTGATAATAGGTCATAGACATCCACTTCTTTGCTTTCCTTAATATATTTGAGTCTGCACCTTTTATTATACCTCTTTCTTGAAAAGCACCATCTATTCTTGTCCCTGTTGTTATAGCAGGATCAGCGGGTTGATATTCTCTTTTTTCAATTACATTTACAAAAGCAAGAAGAGTATCTTCAATAGTACCCATCACCTCATAGTTTTCTGCCATAGCACTAAACTTCATTAATGATTCACCAAGATCTCTGCTAATTTCATTTGTTGCTGGTTGAGCAAGTAGTTTTGACTCTTTACCTTTTAGTTCAGCAAGTTCTTTAGAATAAGCAGATGGTCCAATTAAACCTTTCTTTTTCTTATCTTGTAAAGTAACTATTTGTTTTTGTATATCTTCTAACTCACCTTCAAGCCTTGGTCTGCCAACATAATAAATAGGTAATGAACTTATTAAGTTTCCATTTTCATCAGTTACTATACCTCGTTGTTGTGAAGTTGATTGGAATATTTTCCAGGCCTCATTACCAATCGTTTTTGCATATGCCCTTGTAAAAAAGCTTGGGCGCTTTTTAAGATCCTCTATAAAATTATTCTTTACCAAAGGAGTTCTACCCATCATTTGTGTCATAATGCCCACGGGAAGCTTCTTTAATAAATCATTTTCATATATATCTATATACATATCATAGAATTCTTTTTGTGCTTGTCCTAATGCATCTGTAGGATTCATTATAGATCTGTATTTAGCACTAGCCATATCTCTACCATCAGCGGTTTCTAAACGTACATCTCTATACTGTTCTTTTACAGCTCTAAATGTTTGACCACGCACTACTATACCAGTTGCTTCACCTAATGAATTACGTTGTGCTTTGGTGTAGTCAATTATATCATAATATTTTGCTTCATATATTGAATACTCTTTATCTGAAATAGTTCTTGAGTTCTTTCTTCTCCAAGTTCCATATGGATTATTTTCTGTACCTGGTGTCCAATATTCATATTTTTTTCTTTCTTCTTTAAATTCTGATGTGTATCTATGGTACATTCCGTCAACTAAATTACCATCTTCATCTTTTACCTCAGCAGCAAAAAACTGACTAAATGCTCTTTTATCATTTGCTAACTTGATGTTATAATTAATATCTTCTTGTGATGCTGAATCTAAATCAGTAATATCATTATAAACATAAGGATGACCTTCATTGTCGTAAAGTACACTACGTAATTCATCTTGTAGATCATAATACTGTTGACCAATGGGTTTAACATATCTACCATCAGATTCATGCATAAAATCATAAATCTTTTGTCTATCATCAGTAGGTGAAAGTTTAAGAAGTTTATTTGATGTTTTTGCTAATATCTCATTTCTAGATCCTATATTATCTAACAACCTTTGTTTTTTAGCTTTGAATAATCTATCCATTACAGCAAGTAAAACTTTTGGAGATGTTGCCATGTCTCTAGTTTGTAACGCAACTGTATCAATATCTTTAACACCATTGCCTTCTATTAGATCTATAAGATCTTGCTCAGTAAATGCACTACCCACACCACCAAAATCATTGTTAGAATTAAGCCTTACTTGTTCAGTAACAAAGTTAGATACTGCTTCATTAATAATACCTGCCCCATCAGTTTGGCTACCGGCTAGTTTATTTAAAGAAAGTTGTAGTGATAATAATAAAGATCTTTGAGTTGCATTTAATTCACCAGACTCTTCAATAGAATATAAACCTTCAAATGTTTTGATAAATCTGTCAAAATTATTTACATAAGTAATAAACTCCGGTTTAGCAAAATTTTCAGGATTTTCAACATATTCTGTAAATGCTTTAATTTGTTTAAGAGCATCTCTTAACAATGCTGAATATGCCTGAGATTGAGATACAGGACCTTCTGCAATAGCAATCCCAATATATGCAAGATGACTTGCAATATCTTCTTTCATATCCTTTTGACTTCTATCCATAAAGACACTACTTCTTACAGAATCAATAGCATCTCTCTTTTTGATCAAACCAATTCTATAAGTTTCTAATGCACCTAAAATAGTATTATATTCAGGATAATCATTTATATCTATATTATCTGCTATTTCTTCATCTTTTTTAAATTGATCTTCTGGAACAAATGGTGCATTATATTGATCTGCAATAGCCTCTTCAAGCTTTTTTGTTTTGTTTGCAGAATCTAATGATTCAGGGACAATCATATTTACCATATCTAAGTTCTGGCTAGGCGGGTGATCCACAACACCATCTGCTTGAATCTTACCACCAAACTTTTGATCTTTACCTTTGCCAGTTATATCTGCTACAAAGTGTATAGTTGCAGCTGCATAATCACCTTCATATACTTGATACCCCATATTTTCAGCCATCCTTCTGTAGATGTTAACCTGTAAATTATGTTGCTCTCTAGTAGATAATGATTGAACTCCTTTCTGATATAGTAAGCTTTCAGAACTCAAATCCCAAGATTTATCATATTTTTTAAGTGTTAATGATCCACCTTTTGTTGGTCTAAAGTATTTAGATTGAATTGAATTCTTACTTGTCTTTAAATCTAATATTCTAATTTTACCGTTTTTGTCAATAATCATTAAATCAACTGTACCTGCTGTTTTAGTGGCATCATCAAAAAGAACTACTTGAGATAGTGCTATTGAATCTTCAGGCATCAAAAATTTTAAACTTGATTCTAATTGATTGTATACTTGATTAGCAATTTCAGGTGTAAGCAAACTTAAACTTACACTATCTAAAGCTTCACCAGCAATAATAGCATCTAATAAAGCATCTACATCATTACCTAAGTCAAGATTTAATTGTACATCTTCTTGATTTTTTAGTTTACCTTTTATAGCCGTAGTGACAGAAGTATATTGTTCACCGGTATTTATATTATAATATGTATGATCTTTTTCATTAAGAATAACAATTGACCCATCAGAGGTATCTTTTAGATTTGCTGATAAAAAATCAATATCTGTTTCTGTTGTCTGTGCAACATGAAACATTTTATCTAGTATAATTTTTTGTACACCATTTGCTGAATTCCTTTGTATGTCTAAAGCCTTTTTCTTTTGTGGAGAAAGGTTATATCTAATTTTACCATTTACTCTTTTCTCAAGTTTGAATTGAATGCCTTCGGTATTTAAGAGTTTAGCAAGATCAGTAAAGTTGGTGTCTGAATTTATTGCAGATACCGGTGCTGATCTCCCTGTAAGATATTCATTTAAGTTGTTTATAACATTCATAAACCACTCTAACACATCTTGTATTAAATTTGAAAATCTACTTGTTGGTGTAGTTTCATATTCTTCTCTAAAATGTCTAGCTAATGCTTGTGTAACTATCTCTAGATTTCTGTCTGTTTCACTAAAGCGTCTTTCTTTATTATATGAATCAGTAATTTCTTGTACCATCTCTGGAAAATTAATTCTTGCTTCAGCTAATAAATTATCAAATAATGTTTGATTATCTACTTTAATTGCATCTATAAATGGATGTAGCATTTCTTCTATTGCTACTTCATTTGTTACTCTTCCTTTTATTAAATATGCTGTTCCGTCTACATAAAAAGATCTCACCTTATCAAAAGGAACATTGCTTTTTTTCCATGATGGCATTTCGTTATACATAGCCTCAGCATCAGATACAGATAACATTTGAACATTGACTTGAGGAAACATTCTTTTAAGATGCATTACAACTGCTCTGGCTCTAGGGGTATCCCAAGCCCTTGATGATTCAATCATATCTTTAGTTGTAAACATATCTTCATTTACAATAACTCTATATGATTGTGGTGTTCTTTCAATAGTTACTCTATTTTCTGGAATATTATTTATAGAAAGATATCTTTTAAGTCTTTTTAAATTACTATTTAAATAAAACTCATCATACTCTTGTGTATTAGGATTTGAATTATTTATATAAAATTGATTTTGAAAGCTATGACCTATTCTTTCTCTTCTTAAATTATTTAATAGGCTTTCAGAAAAATTTCTTTGTTTTAAAGCAAATAATAATTTTTGATTACTTACAAAATCAGCAGCTTCAAGCACGGTAGGAAAAATGTCTACATTATTAAGATCTTGCCACTGATTTATAACATTGTTTGTAGCAATCTCTGTTTTGTATACATTCTGTAATACTTTATATTCTGCAGTATTTTTGTTAGGACATCTAGCCATGACTTATAAATTACATTTTTTAATTTGATCTATGAAACTTTCTTCATTTTCATAGATTCCGTTATTATATTCATCAATGAAGTCTTCCAAAGATAGGATATTATTTTCTCTCAAAGATGCCATTGCTTCTTTATTTCCTTGTATGTTAGCATCCCAAAAATTAGTAAGTGTTGGAAATTGTTCTTCTAGTTCCATTTCAAAATCTAAAGTCATCAGGCTTTCCACCTCATCTATTTCAGGTAATGATGTATCAACATTATCAATAACATTTGCTTCTAATTCACTTTGATCTTGTGCATCTTGATTTAACCCAAGTTGCTCTAACAGTAATGCTGTGTCAGCAACATTAGTCATAGTTGCTTCAGGATCAAGTTGTACTTCAATACTATTTTCATTTGCCTCAATATTTACATTATCAGCTTTTAATATTTCCTCTTGTATTGCTACGGCATCATCTATTGCTACTGTAAAATCTGATGGATCTTTTTGTGTTGTTCCATTTTTAGAATCTACAAAAGCTCTTACTTCTTTATACGTAGGTCTAGGTCCAAACATAAAACCAATATGTGTTTGTTGATTAGAACCAAACGGATCTATTTCCTTATATGTTTTAGATTCTGAATCTAACTTATATGTTTTGATTACACCTTGTACATCAACAATTCTAACATAGTTTGGTATAACATCTCTACTTAAACCAACTGCCATCCAGTTTACTGTTACTTCATTGTCTTTTACTTGAACTCCCTTTTTTAAACTTCCCGTTACTGTAGACCTTTTAAAAGTCCAAAGCTTTGATCCATTAATGTTAGACTCAAGAAAACCTTCTGTAAATTCTTTTGTTAACTCTTGTTGAGATATCCCAAATACAGATTCAAAAGAAACATCTCCTCTAACCGCTTGTTCAACAGTATTAATATGGGATAAAAATTTATTTATTGTAAATGGGGCAATTGCTTCTAATAAACTACCATATCTTAATTGTAACCCATCTTTAACCATGATATAGTTAATTATTGTCTGAGCTTGATTTTTAGTATCAAGAGAGCCATATAGTTGTGCAAAGCTATTTTGTAAATCCACCTTTTGTGGAGCAGATAAGTTTCTAAATGTATTAGCCATTGCTATATTAAGACCTGAATTATTACCTACATCGGATGCAGATTCTGGTATAACAAAATTATCAATAAAGAAATTTGATTCATTTTTTGATTCTAATACTTCTTTTATTTCATTTATAACATCAACAATAGATCTATCTGAATTAGGATATATTAAATCATTACTTAATACTTTTTCATTAAGCGTCCCGTTTTGTAAAAGATTATACTGATAACCTTTTATATTAAGATAAGATAAAAGATCCAATGCAATATTTTGCACGTCTTCTGTTTTTAATGTTGTAGGCCTTGTATCTATATTGTCAACTACATTATCTAATATATCTTGAAAAACAGGTGAACTACTTAAAAATGTTACCGGTAATAATTCATCAGTAAGCTGTTTAAACAACTTTAAATATGTACTATTCCATGTATTACTGCTATAAATTTTAGTTAAATCTAGTGGAGCTTTGGGATCAAGCAAAGTTTGTATATCTTTTTTCTTATCTAATACAGTTGCAATATCTTTACCTAGACCTTTAGTAAGACTTGTGGGTGCACTCATTTTATTTGTAAAAGTTTCAAGATCCATAAACTCTTTAAACTTTGACAGTATACTTACAGTATCTTGATCACTTACCCCCTCTGGTTCATTAATGGCATTTAGTAATAATTCATCGTTAACTTTTAATGTTGATTTAGATCCATCTTCAACTAATTCCTTTATTTTGTTTTCTACTAATTTTTCAATGCCCGGATCAAACTTATCTTTTTTGTTTAATGCTTGAGAATACAAATCTTGTATAACGGGATTGTTTATTAATAATATAGATGTTCTAATAGGTACACTTAATGAAGTCATCATTGATACCAAACCTAATGCATGTCTATTTAAACCCAGCTTAGAAAACAAACGCTCTTTAGCATTATCTGTAGCCATAGTAATAAGAGAGGATATTGTATCTTGTTTTCTTTGATTACCCTCATTCTTTTTTTCTATAGTATATTTAAATGAGTCGTAAGTAACACCATCTATGCTAATTGGGCTTTTTAAATCAATATCATATTCAGTTAACAAACTCAGATATAAATTAGGTAATACAGCAGCTCCAATTGAAGCTCCTTTATTTGCTTTGAAAGCAAGTATCTTACCAACCAAATCATCTACATCATTATTTTCCTCTAACATTCTATTCTCAAATAATTTTGATTCTTCAGCTAATAATGATAATGTAGTTTCAAGTATATCTAATGTAGCAGGTGAATAAGAAATAGGATTTTCTCCAGATGCTACACTATCATTTCCAAGTAATGCATATTTATAATCTAAAATTTTGTTATTTAATGGAGCAGCATATGGTTCACCAAATTTAGCAACATACTCACCGTATTGTGCTTTGGTAATAGGTAAACCAAGCATTTGTAATGCCTTTACACCTGCTTCTTTTAATCCTGCATCTGTAACAATATTTTGTTTTGTTAGAAATTGATAGTATGCTTTTTCTTCAGATTCTGAAAGGCTATTTTCAATTTTAGCTGCATCTAAATTTTCATCATAAGTTAAATAAGCTTCAGAGTATATTGTTCCAGACTTACTTACATTAGTATTTACATATCTAATATAATCTGAATAATTTTCTTCAACTGTATTTTTATTACCATACTCAAAAAATTCTCCATCTTTTACATAGAAGTCTTTAAACTGTGCAAAGACTTTATCAATATCAAAATCTGCACCAGATACCTCAATTAATTCTCTAGCAAACATTGCTGATGAACCAAAATACACAGGCATAAAATCAACCCATTTAATATTCATTGCTGAGTGATTATCTTGAGATGGTATTCTTACACCAAACATTTTTGATATTACTTCAGGCATAGTTGCTGAAGGTGTATTTTCAATTAAATCCATTACAGATTTATGATGTGATGGCATCATCATCTCAGTATATCTTTGACCTGTAGGTTCACCATTAGCATCATATTCCATTACACCATGTCTTAATCTATCTAATACAACAACGCCTTCTGGACCTATATTCTCTTGTGTTAAAGAATCAATATTAAGTAAATCATTTTCATTTCCTTGCCAAGCAGCTCTTCTTATAATTTCAGATCTAATTGGTATTCCATCTTTAATTTCAAATACTCTCCTATAAACTTTATTTCCAAAGTCTGATACTAATGTAAGACCTAAGCCAGGTGTTCTTTCTGAAAATACCCCTTTACTAAAGTAGCTTAAAAATAATTGCTCAAACTTTCTTACTGTGATTTGATTATTTAAGTTATAATTTGGTACTCCACCAGTCATAGAAAAGAATTCAAGTATCTGGCTACTAGATTGTGAGGCTTTAAGACCGCTTAATGCAAACTCTAAAAATGCAGCAAGCTTAGGTGTAACTTTACCAGAAGCTTGAGATATGCTTAATTCATCCATTGCACCATCAAAACTAAATATTAAATTTCTTTTATCTTTAAATCTTAAAGTAACTCTTTCTGATACAGCTTTATTATATTCTGTTCTAATTTCACCAACAGTCATATTTAATGCTGGAACAAATTGATTATCATTTTGTTCAGATGTTAATATCTGTTTTATTTGTGTAGGATCAACTTGCTCTAATTTATTAGATGGATTTAATTGTTGTAGACCCATAAATCTAGCATCTAATGTAGTATAACCCTTGGTAAATGGATTACCATCGGCTAGTTCTTCAAGTGAATTAACACGTTGTTTTTTCATTTTAACTGCACTTAATGGAGCAGCAATTGCAATTGTTTCTTTTTCTTTTTCAATAGCTTCTAACTTTACCCTTAGATTATGAAGTGATTCCAGTCCCGGTTTTGGCAACCACATCTTTATATTTCCATCCCATATAGATGTATATTCTGGTGTTAAAGTAAAAGCAGACATTTTAAGAAATGTACTTCCATCACCATAAACAAACTTTTTGGAATTTAATAATGCTTGCATCTTAGCATAACCTTCAGGTGTAGCTTCATTTCCAAATACTGAATCAGAAGTTATTGTTTGACCTGTCTCAATTCTATTAATCAATTCAGCTTGAGCTGCTGTTAATTTACCAAAACCAAACCACATATATCTAAATGCTTTTGTTGTAATATACATTTGAGCATCGGCAATATCAATTCCACTGTCTTCCGGTTCTTCTAATGTAACTAAACTTATATCATCTACAGGATGGATAACACCATGAGATGGAGCCGTTATAGCTGAGTATGCACTATAGTATGCACCGTTTTGCATTTTAGCTCTTTTAATCTGATCTACTGAATCTTTTAAAGAAACAGCTTGATCACCTAAAAGAATCTCATTTATAGAGTATGAATTTATAGCATCATTAAAAAATATCTGTTTAAGATTATGTCTGTAGTTATCATTAAGATTTAATAATGAAGCAGATTGTACAAGAGCAGTTCTACTTACACCAGCTGCTATAATAGGACCTGATTTTACTTGATTAGATATTTGGTCTTCTATTTTTAATTCATCTATTAACTGTTCAAATACTTGAAAACGGCTTTCTAAGCTATCAACTACACCTTCTCTTAATGCTGTCATTCCAGATACCTCATTGGTAACCTCACCAGTTTGTTGTGCAACTGTCACTGTTCCTGCTAAAGCATCATCTAGTGTGATAACATTACCTGCATTACCTGCTTGAATTGCTGCGTTAATAAGAAAAGTCTGTTGTTCTTCAGACATTAATGTCTTAGTGTTAAAAAATGTAAGTGCTCTTCCGTCAGTATATCCTAATATATCTTCTTGAGTTTTTGTTGCATTATTTGCTTCTCTGTTTATTCTAGCAAACTCAGTTCTAATTTTATCAATATATATATCTACAGCCTCTTCAGTTAAAACAGCTTCTCCATTAACCATTTCCACAGTCTTAATTACCGGAAGATTAATCATATCTCCTGTATTAGACGCTTCCATTACTCTTATAAGCACCGGTGCTAATCCAGTAGTAATTTTATTACCCTCATCATCTAAACTTTCTACATTAGATACTTTATAACTTTTACTATTTAATAAGCCTGCATAATTATTTATTAAGTTCAGAGCAAACTCTTGTGGGGTAAAATCACCATATGTTGAAGTTTGCTTGACCCCTTGTAAAGAATCATTTAGTTCTTCTTCAGTTGATAACAGGTCACCTATTTTATTTCCTGCTACTCTTATTATTTGCAATCTTGATTCTAATGATAGCTGATTAAAAGCTGCATTATTTAATAAAAAGTTATTTGCCAAATAAGGATCTGATTTTAATAACTCTTCTAAACTATCTGCATTATTTAATTGTGCTACCTTTTTTAAATGATATGTTGGTAGTTGGTGTGCATAAACTAAATCACCATTAGGATTTTTAAATACAGATGCTCCAATTGTTTCATCAAATGGTGCATTACCAACTGCCATTTTCTTTAATCTAGAATCCATGCCAGATTGATCAACTGCAAAGATATCATTGTTGTCTTGAATTAACTGACTCATTAAAGCTATAGAACTTTCTTTATAAGGCTTGCCGTCTAAATCATGAGTTAATGATGGCGTTTCATTTTTATTTAAATCTAAAAAAACACGTTGATCAGAGTTTAAATTAGATCTGTTATATAACATGCTATACTGAAGATAAAGTGGACTAATTTTAATACCAGAAAGATTAAATAATTGCTCAGAGTATTTTTTAGTATCTTTCTTAAGTTTTGTACTACTAATACCTTTGCTGTTTGGTATTATTTCACTTTGAATTTCAGCAAGTAAAGTTATCAGTTCTGTTTTCAAATTAGGATTAGACAAAAGTTGTTTTCTTTTACTAATAAATCCTTGACTCCATCTATCTAATTGAGAATTAGTATCATCTCTTTCTGACGCAGAATATACTATTGTGTTACCTGCATTGTCCCTTTCATTAAATAAGTAGTCAACTCTAAAGTTTTCAAAACCTTTTAGTATTGACTGAAATAATAAAGGAGAATTAACTTCTAACGGAATGCTATTGTCACTTAACAATTGTTGTTCAGTTATTCCTACATCATTTAGGATCCTACGTACAACAGCTGCTGTTTCTGAATTATCTTGTCCAAAGAAATACATGCTTTGTAATATCTGTTTAGGATCAGTTAAGTTTTTAACAGCTTTAAGTAAACCATTATAAGCTTCTACAAAATCAACAGCTATTATTATTGGCTCACCGTTTGTTAATTCAGTATTTCCAAAATAATCAGTTGCTTCTACAGAAGTTGTTGCTATATAAGCTCTAAGCTGACTAGATAAAGATCTAAATCCACCAATCATTGATGCATCTTTATCATACTCAGATGTAGTTCTCAAACCAGTAGAGTCTTCAAACTCTTCTACTTGAAATTCTTCTTCATTGGCCTTATCACTTATTTGATTAATATACTTTACACTTTGATTTCTTATCTCATCACTATAATTATCAAAAGCTGATTGTATTTCAATTAATTTTTGTTTCTGTAAATCAGTTTTATTTTCATTAATAGGATTATCTATACTATATAAAAATTCAAAATCATCTAGTATAGAATCCATTTGTTCTTTAGGATTATAAGATTCATTTAATTTAGATATACGTTGTAAAAACATAGCTGATATATTTCTTACTAAAGGATCTGCTATATCACTATCTAAATAAATAAACCCTAAAGTATCATCTTTACTTATTGAGTCATGTGGTATTAATGCATTAGCCTCTATAGTAGTTCCTACATCCAATGCTGTAGTAAATTCATTATTAGCTATTTGTGCACCTTTGAATTTACCTGAGTCAATATTTTCAAATAAAGTACGTAATTCATTTTTTGAATATGAATTAAAAACACCTTGTATCCATTCTATAATTCTAGTAAATAAAGATTTAACACTTGCATCAGTGTTTGTATTCTTAGGATTTATTTTGAACTTTTCAAATTCATCTGCTAAATATTCTTCATAGTATTCATTCTCTAGTTGTTTCCTAGTCATGTTACTATATGTATCTGCAGAGTTTTTAAATTTTTCAAGTTCTTTCTCAAAGCTTTTTCCTTCAGCTCTAAGTTTAGCTCTTACTTCTTTTCTTGCTATACTTCTATATTTAGTTATCTCCTCATTACTAAGTAACATTCTAAATACGCCATGAAAAGCCTCATGATATTTGTATGGAGATGTTGCACCAGTATAAATAGTTCCTGATACTTTTTGTCCACCAGCTACATGATTTAATCCTAATACAAACGCACCAACACGTACACCACCAGCTTTTAAATTATTTCCTAATGTTGTTATATCAGCTATATTAATAAAACTAGGTAAGTTACTTGCAGCCCAGTCAGTAAAGATATCTATATCTTCTACATCTGATAAACTTAAATCAGAAGAAGACATAATTTTATTAGCTTCTTTTTCAATTGCTTTTCTTTGAGCTAATAATTTTTGATACTCTTCATTTGTTCTAAGAGTCTTACCTCTTTCTTTAGGTTGTACACCTTCTAACAGCTGTGCCTTAAGAGTTTCAAGTTTTTGTTTTATATCTTCAAGCTTACTAACTTCTTGTGTTGGTTGTGAACCTTCGCCACCTTTTTTAGAAACCATTACATTAATAGTAGCAGCTCTCATATTATAAACTTCTACTTCTCTTGGTGTTAGATTATCCACACCCTCTCTAACAATTTTATTTACTATATGATTAATGTATTCAGAAGGTAATGTAATAAAATCTTTAGCTGCAAATTCAGCAAATGCTGGATCACTTAAATCTAATAAACTAAACTCCGCTTCTTCAGAAGTAAAATTAGATTCTTCTACTACTTCAATAATATCTTCTTTTATGTTACCCTTATCAATTTCAGCTTGAATGGCTGAGGAATCACCTATTGCTCTAGCTGAATTATTTAATACTACTTCTGGTCTCACATTAGTAGTAGTAGCATCTATAAGATCAGCAGCAGATACCTGTGTTGGAAATGATTGTCTAAAGTTTTTATTTGATATTTTATTTCCTGATTCTGCTATATCTGCGTTATTATTAAAATCATTAATTAATGCTTGTATATAACCATTGATAGATGAATCTGATACAAAACTTTTTGCATTTCCAGCAGGTATATCTATAGTAATAGTATCTCCTATTTGTTTACCTATATCTGTATTATATAATTGTAGTTGTAACTTACCCCATGGAGTAACTTGTAAAGAAATATTATAACCTTCTTTAGCTGATATGAATACAGACCCTCTTATATTCTCTTCATTAAATTGAGTGTTATATGCTAAGTCTTTAACTTTACCATCTTTATCTAAGTTTTCCTTTTTAGTTTTTTGTGCACGGTTAACAAGATCTGCTGCTAAATTATCTCTTTGAGATTTATTAAATGTACGGGCTTTTAAATTAACAGGTCTGTAAGATCCATCAGGTAATTGTACTATAGCTATATATCTATCAGTACCATTCTTAATATCATCCCACATTAAATCTTTTTCAAGTCTAGATTTTATTTTATTAGATAGCTTAACTCCCTCACTACCTTCTAGTGAAGTAATAAATTCTACTGATCTAGCACCTCCCTTTTTCCTTTTTAAATCAAAAATAAAATAGTTACCATTTTCATCAGCGTGTTCATAGCGTAAATCTTTTAAAGATCTTGTTGAACTATTGTCATAAGACATTCCTCCTTTTTGAGCAACAAATCCTAATCCAAATGGTATATCATTTAATGATACAATATTTATATCTACATTACTCTTCATTACACCATCAGCATATGAAACCAATAATGCATTCAGAGCAAAATTATTTCTTGCTAAATCTAAAGCTTGTTTTGGATCTAATTTATTTCTTAACTCAGGACTAACAAATAAAGTATTTAACGCTTGTTCTCTGGATATGTTAGATAAAGATTTTATTGTTTTACGCTGAGCATCTTGCATAGTTACATTACCGTTAGGAATATATGCAAATACACCATTTTCATTATCTGTTAAAGGAATCTTATTTTCTTTTAATATTCTATTAATTTTTGTTTTTGTGTCTCCATCAGGAATAGCAAGCCCTATACTATACTTAGATTGTTTTATATCAACATAAGGATTTTCTTCTTTACCTGATACAATATATTTAGATGATTCGTTGTTAACTATTTTATTTGATGTAATAACAAGTTCAAGATTATTAATTTCTTCTTGTGTTAAGTTATCTAATATAATATTTAACCTATCATCTGCATAACTATAGTCTCTTTGTCCATTTACAGTATCTGCATGAGGATACAATTTATTTATATCGGTTATATTAACTCTAGATACATTTGTTGGTAATAAGTCAAATTTAAATTCTTGTATGGAATAAGAATTTTTAAACTGCCCTGCTTGTAATGTAATAGGTTTGCCTTCAAAGTTATTAGGAAGTAAACGTAAGTTTCCACCCTGTATAAATTTAGGAGTGCTGATTACTCTATACTCTTTACCATCTTTATCATAAACCAATTGACCTTGAAATAACATTTGACCATCAAAAGGAAATGGTGTAGTATCTGGTGCACGTTTATCTAATTCTCTCATAGCTGCAATAGCAGATCCAGAATCACTAAAAGCATTAAGTGTAACGCCTATTTGTGATAATAGTTCAGAAGATACATTATTTCCTTTCTTATCAATTAATTTATATAAAGCCTCAGCTTGACCTTGCTGATTTATTGTTATTATTTTAAGTACATCTGTTGTTGCACCTAATTGAAAAATACTTGGTTTAGGTGGATTAGCAGGATCAATTTCATCATCTTCATTACCCACTGCTGGAGTAACTGTACTTGGATCTGACTCAATTGGTTCAGTATAATACATTTCATTTAATGGTATACCCGCTGCTTGAAGTATTTCTTTTACTAAATCATTTTCTAATACCTCTCTGCTTTTTAACCAATTTTCAAAACCTTTTTCAGATTTAATATCTTCATCAGTTAATTCTCCAAATACAGGATTACCTTGAGCATCTAATACTGGAAGTTTACCTGATATCCATAATTTCTTTAATGCATTAAATGTATTTTGCCAGCTCAACCCTTCTTCGTTTCTCCACTCCTCAAAGCTTTTAACTTTTTCACCAAGAACAGTTTGAGTACCAGCATACTTTCTGTACTGTCTATTTAATAAAGCTCTTAATAATGGAGTATTATTAGATTCAGGTAAAATAACATCTATATCAGCTTCTTCTAAGATTTCTTCTTGATTACTTTTTGTTTCTTGTACCTCAATGTCTTTACTCTTTTGTTCAGTTGTTTCTCCTGAGTCATCAGTTTTTTCTGACATCTTTCTATATGTATCAAGCAATCTTTGAATTTGATCATACTTTACTTTATCTAATTGAGGATCTATATCACCTTGTTCATCATAAAAGTTTTTTAGCTCATTTACATTTCCTGTAAGTAAGAATTTCCTTACTTGTTCAGGATCACCAACATAACCAGCTTCAAATAATTTATTCATTAAAGTATTAGCTTCTTTTATATTGATATACTTTTCTATTTGTTGCTTATGTATTTTACTAAGACTTTTATATATATTTTTATTAACCTCTATTTGTCTTTCAACAATTTCATTAAGTCTTTCTGGGTTGTTTAAATACTCAATTGCTTTATCATAAACTTTAGCTCTACCTTTTAATGCATGATAATCAACCATTTGTTTAAGAGCCTCTTGAATTTTGGATCTATCTACAAAAGAGTTAGTTGATTGTGCCATGAATTGAACATAGTCCTGAAATGCTGTAGTAAGTTTGTTTATTTTTCTTCTATCAAAAGAGCCATCTTTGGTTAAATTTTCTGGAGCAGTTAATATTTTTTGAACAGCTTGAAGTTTTTTAATTTTATCTGTTTTCTGTTTAATAACTTTTTTACCGTCTTTGCTATCTTTATCTTGAACAGCAATATCTTGTAATAGCAATCCAATTTCATTATTAATGGAGTCTATGTCTAATAATACTGTAATATCATTAGCTGCCATTTTCTCAAATAATGGATCATTACTTAAGTTAGTATAAATACTATCAGCTCTTTCTGTTGCACGTTTAAATCCGTCTTCAGTAAACATATAAAGATATGTAGCATGTTCAAATGCTTTTTCTTTAATAGCTTCTAAAATATATTGTCTGCTACCTTTATCATATTGTGATCTATCATAAGGATTTGTAAATTTATCTCTGTTGTTTTCAAAAGTAGTTTCATACTTATCTATGTTATTAACTAAATCTTGAAGTCTTTGTCTTGCTTTACCACTTTTAATATCTCTTTTTTGATTAGGAAATGCTTGAGCTAATTCTTCATCACTCATTTGCATAAAATCTGTAAGCTGAGATCTAAAATACTGAGATGTTCCATTTTGAAAAATAGTATAAAGTTGTTGAAATTTACCAAAGTCTTTTTCATCTGTAAAACCAAATCTATCTTGAGCAAAAGCATTTTGCTTCATTGCTGCGGCAACTTGTTTTTGAACTAAAAAGTTTAATTTAGTTGGATCAAATAAACCAGAGGGATCATCAATTGTGCTATTCCATGCTTCATTATGTACTTTAACTAAATCAGC
>Ga0213869_10000069_pt1 | contig 81460 bp, 113 predicted proteins | sample PICome_10_FD_160083 | JGI IMG/M metagenome (GOLD analysis project Ga0213869, IMG submission 160083) | Coastal seawater microbial communities near Pivers Island, North Carolina, United States - PICO132 | ecosystem: Environmental > Aquatic > Marine > Coastal | place: USA: North Carolina... | reverse complement strand
TCTTATTTGGGAAAGCATTAATCAATCCCGGTGTAACAATCCTCATCCAACCTGCAAGAACTACTAAATCAACTTTGTGTCTATTAAGTTTATCAATGATTTTTTGTTCATCAATACTCTTAATACGGCAGTTTGGGATACCCAATCGGTCTGCCCTTTCTTGAGCACCACATCCTTTAATATTGTAGATCATAACTACAACTTCATGGTCTGGACAATTCTCAACGATGTTCTCAAAGTTAGTTCCGTTTCCAGAACACATGACTCCAATTCTCATTTAAGTCACAGGACCAGTTTTTTAGAGTTTGGAGTAATCAACTTACTACCAAACATTTCATTATACTTCTTACAGACATCCTCTTGGACTTCTGCGACATATACAACATGAGTTTTAGAAATCGTAATCTCTGGGTCTTCTTTACTAATCACGGTTGCCCATGGAGCAAATCCAACACCATTATTAGTTGGAAGAACTACAAGACCATTTTGGACTGTAATAGAAGCAGCATTCTCATCTATGAGTTCTGCGATAACTTCTTCACCAGTCACAATTCGTAGCAGTTTTACATCAATCATTTTAATTTACCTCAACTAAACTCGCATTCTACCATAATCTCAGTCAAACATGCAAGTAAGTTTATTTCCTGGTCCGCCACAAATGCCATTTGATACTGATACTTAGCAAGGACAAGCACAGCAGCAGGAATACTATTCGGAACCAAGGAATCATAACAAGCATCGTAAATACGACGCAACAGGACAGTAGTATCATTGTCCAGGTTATTGACAACCCATTTACGTACTTCGGGAAAATTCTTCTCTTTAAGGTTTTTAACCAGTTCATTGACGGCAACATCTGAAAAAGTGGCAAGAATACCAGAGTCGATTTTCCCACTTACGGAATATCTTTGGCATTCATTAAGAACACGTCTCCAATCAGGAAAGTGCTTATTGATTAATTCTACCAGGACCTTGTTATCATATTCAACACCTTCTGCATCCAAGATTTGTTGGATACGTTTGAAGAATTGTGCGGCAATGGTCTGACGATCCTTTCCTTTAATTCCAAACTCGACGACGGCACATCGGGAGTGGAGAGGTTCAAGGATTTTGTTTTTGTAGTTACAGGTAAAGATGAATCTACAATTGCCAGCGAACTCCTCAATAAACGCCCGTAAGAGGAGTTGTACATCATTGGATGTGTTATCTGCCTCATCAATGATGATGACTTTGTGTTTAGAATCTGACGTAAGTGATACGGTCGAAGCAAAGTTTTTCGCATTATTTCTGACGGTATCAAGGAATCGTCCTTCATCGGATCCGTTGATGACATATACATCTACTCCAAGTTCGTTACATAGTGCTTTTGCCACTGTTGTTTTACCGATGCCTGGAGGACCGGCAAGTAGCATATTAGGAATCTCTCCTTTATCTAGGAAAGATTGAAAGGTCTTCTTTGTACTCTCAGGGAGAATACATTCTTCAATAGTTTGTGGTCGATACTTCTCAACCCAGATGAAGTTGCTCATAATCAAATCTACTTGTCCTTTAGTATACCACAACCTTTCGGTTCTATGTTCAAATCCATACCTTGTCCTTGATTGTCCGTTCTTGGACTTCCCTCATTTTTCTTTTCAGTTTTTTGAAATGAAACTCTTTTGTATCTGTTAGCAAATATGTCTGGACACCAATAGGTTACAATCCAATTAACGGTAGGATTAAGTTCCATATGTTTCTCAACACTGTGTTTCATAATACCTATTTGGATGTATCCATCGTGCATAATACATCCACCATCTTCTAATTCGTAAAGGTAAAGTGTTTTTATTTTTTCTTCTTTCACTTTATACCCATTCAGGTTTACGATTTGGTAATTTTAAGTAATTCTTAGATACCCATGGTTTAGAAGCAATGTACATTTTGTACGCTTCAATTGTACTTATACTTGTATCAAACTTAAACTCTTCAGGCATTGCACGAACAAATGGAGTAAGTTTTGATCGATGAATAGCATCTAATGGGAAGATTTTATTTGCATGTGCAAGAGTATGAAGACATGAATGAATTTTTCCATATCGATTAGAATACTCCTCACATAATGCAAGACCGTGCCGGATCAACCATCGGGCATTTGCAGCAGTCTCATTTGCCCATACTGTGCAGGGGTGATTGCGGAAAGCACCCTTATCGGTCGCATATGGGGTTCCATCGGTCTTAGGAAGAGTTCCATATCCATGCCCCCATTTGTCTGAGGCAACGATAGAGAGCATCTGACAGCACTCTAGAGGCATCTTGACGATGTGCTTATCAGGGAGAACCTGAGCAGACTTGACCGGACTTTCGTCCGTCACAAAGATATTCATGTTAAGAGTTTGCTAAAACTGATTGCCAGTAGGAACATAAGCATTATAACGACATCCCAAGATTTTGTCCTTATAAAGTAAGGAACTGAAATCATATCGGCAACGAAGTGCAGCATAACTCCAAGAGTTATATTGATATGGAGAACAACAAAATATGCAGTAATCACTAGGATACTACCAGTTATTCTCATTGGGACATCAACTTTAATCATTTTAAAGGTCGAGTAAAGATTTCAGATACAATATCTGTTGCACCCATTGCTTCATACATGTATGTGGCACCTGATCGTGGATTTGTATGATCTCCACAGGTAAACACATCACATACTGCCATACCATTCTCCGGCCATGTATGAATACTAATGTGAGACTCGGCAAGAAGTGCTACGGCAGTTACACCATGAGGTTCGAACTTATGTGATGAAATATCTAGTAATGTGCTTTCAGATAATGTTGCAGCATTTGAAAGCACATTACGAATATGTGCTTCATCATCTAATAATCCATATGGACACCCCTTAAGGGTAAAGAGAATGTGTCTCATCCGAATGTCGAATCAGGTTCCAGAGCAATATAATACTTGAGATTGTGCTGTGTATTCGTGAATTGTGACAAAAGTTTAGAAGATACTACTACCTCATAGGCACCAGGAATAATCTTGATGTTTTCTACCTTAAAGTTGAACTCAAAATCATCACTGGTCTCACCAACAATAATTGCATACTCATTAGAAGTATCGTTTTTCTTATCACGAACCACCAGTTTGATAACACCATTCTCACCAATTGCAGACATATCAGGAAGTTGATATACTGCTGCTGCTTTGATCAATTTTTCAAGTGTTACACTATCCAACTGGAAGCATACATCTTGAGATGGTAATGTAATTTCTTTCTCTGGAGGAGCAATAATTACATTTGGGTCGGCAAAGAAATACTTCACACGACGTTTACCTTCTTTGATACTCAAGTAACTGTCTTGATTAAAGTCAAGGTCAGGATCCTGATGAAGACTCAATCCATTCAAAAACTGGTTGAGATCATAAATCGCAAAGTCCCGTGGGAAATCTTCTTTGATTTCTGCTTCGGCAAGAATATTCTTTGCCACAGAGATAGTGCGAAGTTTGTTGCCTTGCTTTACAAGAATAGAATTATTGATACCCGCAAAGTTCTTGAGGATAGCAAGTGCGTTGTCAGACAGTTTCATTGTTTGTTCTTTGAGTTTCATTATTATTGAGGGTAGGTTTCACGTTTTGCATTCTTATCATTGAAATGCATTAGAAGAACAGCATAGTGGAGGATCTTCATTATATCACGACGTGCCGTACCTTTCTTATCATATCGTGATGCATACTTAAGAATATTAGATCTACAGAATGGTTCACCATCTCCACAAGCTTCAATCAAATCCAGTGTTTGAATTTTATCGTCACCAGCAGAATAATGTTGTCTATAAGTTCCTCTAATATACTCAAGAAGTTCTTTTACAATCTCTTCTTCATTATATTTGAACGGAGTTACTGAAGTTGGAATAAAATCAATAGGACTTTGTTGCTTATTAAAATTAATGTGGTCATCCATTTTTAAAATTTCATCGTATAGCATGGACCAAGAGTTAGTCATAACTTATTATATCAAATATTTGCTCCACCGTCAATCACATAAATTTTATCACTTTCTGCAGGCATCACAAAGTCGGCATCCACTTTGTCATAGAGTTCCAAGAATGATTGCTTGGTCTCATCATCAAAACGACTCACACAAACTTGAATTGCTTTTGCTTTATCTTTGAAGATGCTGAAAGCACGAATGATATGAACCAAACGACGGGTGCTGATGATTTCATCAATACCACCATCATAGAAAGTTTTGCGAATGATATCTGCCCAATCTACAAGACGTTTGCAGAAGTCAGTATCTTCGACTCCAAGATCCGAAGAAATACCCTCAAGAATTTTCTGTTCTGTTGCAGGAGTAGGATATGACTGCTCAAAGGTTACTGGGAAACGCTCAAGGAATGCTTCGTTGAGAACATTAGTGCCGATAAAACGACCATCTTCAGAACCTTTACCTTTTGTGTTTGCAGTGGCAAATACATTGAAACCTTTTGTTGGTTTTACATACCTACCAATTTTTTTCAGGAACACACCCTTACCTTCAAGGATGGACTGGAGACAGAGGATTTTGTTAGAAGCAAGGTCAACTTCATCGAGTAGCAGGATTGCTCCTCTCTGGAGTGCTTCAGTGACAGGTCCGTTATGCCAAACAGTTGCCCCATCGACAAGACGGAAACCACCAATAAGATCGTCTTCATCAGTCTCAATAGTAATGTTTACACGAATCAGTTCACGTCCAAGTTGAGCACACGCTTGCTCCACAGATAACGTTTTACCATTACCCGAAAGACCCGTAATGAACGTTGGGTAAAAAAGACGGGACTGAATAATTTTTTTAAGATCACCAAAGTTACCAAACTTGACGAAAGTATCATCTTTATCAGGAATCAAATTTTGCTCAATAGTAGGCATAGCAGGAGGTGCCTGATAAGTTTGCTCAAGTTTTTCTTGAATAGACAGGTTCCACTTACCACGACCAACTTTATAATCAGAAATTTTATTCGTAACTGTCTGATAGTTAGATCCATTCATTGCACACCAAGCACGAATATCAGCACCAGTTACGGACTCTCCATAAAGTTCCTGTAATGAAGTGACGATGTATTCAGCAGAAAGAGACATGATCTTGTTTTGTTGGTTTCAACTGAAGTTATTATACAAGAAAAAAGGGGTCTTGACGACCCCCAGTGGACAGTTTAAGAATTGGTCAGATATTCTTTCAACTCTTTAACCATCTTTCTGTGAGAGTGTCTTTTATCCAACTCAATACCAACAGTTCTACCATACTCTTCAAGTTCATCCTTGCTCATTTCATCGATAGAAACATCACTCTCATATGTAAAAGTTTCGATAGATTCTTCTTCAGATTCTTCTTCAGGTTCTTCTTCAGATTCTTCCACAACAATGGAATCAGGAGCAATTGCTTCTGCTGGTTCTGAAGGAACCGCAACTGGAGAAGGTTGTGCAGGTGCTGCTGGAGCTGGTGCCGGAGTTTTTCCTCCCAATAAATCTCCAAATCTAGACATTCTTAATACCTATTACTATAGAAATATTTATCAGGCAACAAGTCCCACAAACTCATTTAGAATTTTCTTATTCATTTTTTTATTCTTTAAACTCTTCATAAAAGATTTTTTGATTTGAGTTTTAGAAGCATCTTCTGACACATCAAATTCAGATTCGCTTGCAAGAGTTGTTGCAGAAAGTGCAATATAAGAATGGTAACCAGAATTTTTGATAGCAAATGATCTCTGTTTTTTCCACTGGTTTTGAATCTTATTTCTCAATTCATGTTCGTTATAAGTGTAACGACTAATAAAACGGTGAGAATCACGAGACTCAAGAACACGAATACCAATAAAATTAGTGTCCGCAAAATTATCTCTCAAATTTTGAATCAAAATATCAGTATAATCATCCCACATAGAATCCAAAGAATAAGTGTTTCCTGTTTTACGATCACGAAGATAACAATTATGACCAATTCTTCCAAGTCCAATAAAAGGTTCAAACTCCCATGAACGTTGAATCTCACGATGATAAGTAAGTCCATAACCCTCACCATCACTCAATACGACACACTGAACTTTTTGGACTTTAGTATTTTTCTTGAACTGTGGAATGATTTGATGAAGTGCAATCATCGTTTCATTCAAGGGAGTTCCGGACAATCCCATTCCAACAGGAATAGGATATCTTCCACCAAAAGTAATATATTGAGCAAGACGAAACATATTCTTCAATTGTTTTTCCAAAGTTTTAGAATTAACTTTGTGTGACAAAATGTTCATCAAAGAAAACTGTTCTCCAACCTGCATCAAACCATCTTTTTTCTCATATGGTCTTTTACGACAAAGTTGTTCTCCATCATCACTTACTAAGGGATACTCATTCGTGAATGCATATACCTCAAATGGAATAGAAACTTTCTTACAGAACCATACAAGATTAAATAACTGCTTCATAGTATCCATCATTACATGGGTCATCGAACCAGACCAATCAAGAATAAAAATCAATCCATGATCTTTACCATCGGCAAGTGTGGTTACTTTCTTGAACAGGTCTTCGTTGTATTTGTAGGTGTGGAGTTTAGAGCAGTCCAAAACTCCAGTCCGACTAGTAGTAGCACGAGCATAGCTATTAGCAGATTTTCTACATTCGAATTCTTTGACAAGATAATTTACCTCTTTCTGTGCTGATTTTTTAAATTTCAGAAACTCACTATCAACATAATCAAACAGATAAGGATCGTGAGGATTGTCCCAGAGTTCATCACATCTCTCATGAATTTCTCCATTTGGTACAATAATATCATCAAGATTAACTTTAGGAAGTTCTACATAAACATTCTCAATTCCATCCGTTGATGCAAGTTTTTTGATTGCATCCTGTAATGAATCCATCGTATCTACTTTAGGTTCGGAATTAGTTTCTCCACCTTGAGAAATTTGCTGCTGATCCTCTGCTGTTCCTCCATAAGATTCAGTATCATCAGAAACTTGTTGCTCTTGAGAATCATTATCTCCATCCTCTTGAGTTTGGTCAGAATCTTGCCCACTATCAGAACTTTGTGATTCCAATGAATCCATATCAGTCTTGGTTTCTGTATTCATCTGATCCTGACAATACTTATAGAGTGCCTGTGCCGCAATCAGAACATCATCAAAGTCCTCACAACCTTCAATCATGCGAACAATAGGCATCTCTACATATTCACCAAAAGGAATATCAACAAAGTTTCCAATCTTAAAGTGAAGATTTACACGGTCGGCAAGATTCATCTTACTTACATCTTCACACTCAACACCAAAGAAGTCCTCATCGGCAAGAACATTATATCCTTTATAGAAGGTCTTAGAGATGCCAGCATAACGACGCTTCATCATTTTCTCAATACGAACATCCTCCACCACATTCACAAACTGTGGAGGAATCTTATATTCTTTTATCCAATCACGATCTGGTGTATAAAGTGCATGTCCCACTTCATGTGCCACCAACATATCATATATCTCATCACCTGCCTTATCCCAGTTCGGCAGTGTCAGCACACGAGTATGAACATTGAAACATGCAGTCTCAACATTTTTGTTCTCTACCACAAGGTCTTCGGTGGCAAGAAGTTTAGCAAGTTGAGATTTGATTTCGTGCCTGACGGTCATTGGTTTGATGCGTATGAATGTAGTATACAAAAGAACCTCCCTTTTTGGGGGAGGTCATGTGGCAGTTCTTGAAGTGTCTCAGTGCTTCCTTTCGGGAACGCATTGCCTGAGGTTTCAGTTTTCGTTTCTGCTCCTTCTTGGAGTGATGGTATCTATTTGGGACTTGCATTGTTCTTTGATGTATCAGGACATCATACGTGAAAAACCTTTGACTTTCTCAAACCTTATGACACTTTGGAATTTGTCATGTAAGTCTGACTTATGAGAGATGACAAATATATTAGCATCCTTTATCACATAACGAATAATTTTTAGGAACTCTTCGGTTCCAAATCCATCGAGTGAAGAGTCAAATACTTCGTCCATAATCAACAGGTTAGTGTTTACGGAATTTTTGAGTCTCGCAACTTCTCTCCAAGTGAAGAGTAGAGCCAAATCTACACGCATTTTTTCACCTTCACTAAAAGAACTATAAGAAAAGTTTTCGTGAATAGGTGACTCAATGGTTTCACCGAACTCCTCATCAAGTTTAAAGTTGATGTAGAAGTCCATCATTTGAAGATAACGATTAACCTGCTGATTGATGAATGGAAGATACTTCTTGATGATTTTTGTTTTTACGCCATCGTCCCGAAGAAGGGAATAGGCAAAATCGTAATGAACGATTTCTTGTTTTTTGTCTGAAAGATATTCAATTGTCTTTTGGAGATTGTCTTTAAACTGCTCTAATTTCTCATTCTCAGTATTTCTGTTTTGTAAGTTATTGGTAATAGTTTGAATTTCATGTTCAAGATCTCTGATTTGTCTCTGGTTGAGGGAAATCCTAGTATTGTTTTGAGAAATGCCATGCGTTAGTTTTGTAATCTCCTTGGATAAGGAATTGAATTGACGCTCTCGTTCCTGTTCAAACTTGATTGTTTCTTCAAGATCTTCATAACCTTTCTTGAGTTCCTTTGCTTTATTTTGAGCGTCACTAATTCTATTTACACGAAACTCTTCTTTGATGTCTTGTGTACAGGTAGGGCAGACCGTATTTTCTATGAAGAACTTATACTCTTTGGTAATGGTCGCAACCTTTTGTGAGATTTTACCTTTAAGATTGTTTAGTTTTGATAACTTCTCATGAGCACCAGTAACATCACTCATCTGTTCTTGAAGAGTTTCCATTCTATAATTCAAATCTTCATTACTTAACATGTATGTGTTTTCTTCATCCAAGAGTTTATCAATTTTTACCTCGTTAGCATCAATATTCGCATGACCACGATTCTCAAGTTCTTCGATAAACTCTTGCTGCATCTGCATCTTATCTTTGAGATTATCCCTCTTAATATTCAAAGATTTAATTTGTTCTTTCTTTGTTCGAATATTATCTTTAATCAGACTATTCATCGCAGAGAAGATACGAATATCTAACAAGTCCTCAATCACCTCACGACGATTGGCAGTCGTTAATTGCATGAAAGGCACAAAGGTGCTACTACCAAGTATAACAATTTGTGTAAATGACTTATAATTTACCTTAAGAATACTCTCCTCAAGAATGCGTTGATTAGCACGATCATCTGCTTCCTTATGAAGTGGATTACCATTCACCTCAATATCAAAGATATTTGGTTTAATTCCACGACGAACCAAATAATCACGACTATTCACAGAGAACTCAATCTCCACTAAACAATCCCTCTCATTTGTAGCATTCGCAAGTTGTGGTTTATTAATCTTACGAAATGGTTTATTGAATAATACAAATGTAAGTGCATCTAACATCGTAGATTTACCTGCACCATTTGTTCCAATAATCAAATTAGTATGGTGTTGTTGAAAATCAATCTCTGTAAATTGATTTCCAGATGAAAGAAAGTTCTTATATCTAATCTTTTTGAAGGTTATCATTCTTAGGAGGGATCACAATGTCATTAGGTGTAATAATCGTATACTTGTATGAATAATGTTTACAAGTTTTTATAGCAAGGTCATCATCAACTTCTACAATATCCATATCAGCATCTTCTTCGTCATATAGCATCATAGCATATCTTTCGGCATCATCTTCTTCCTCAAACAAAAATAACACTTTATGCCCATACTTATCCTGGACAGCATAAGCACCGTCATCTTTACCATCTTTGAGAGTTAGAAGATACATTATCTAATATCCATATCAAACCACTGCATTAATTGTTCTTTAGATAAATTTGTATCATTCTGTTTGATATATTCATTTATAACAATTTCTTTCCAAAGAAGGTTATTTTTTCTTTTAAGACACCACATCCAATCATCGTCCCATTGAGTTCCAGTAAGATCGAACATTTTATTCCACCTCGCAAGCCTGACTATACAAATCTTGGAAGATACCTTTGATAATGTTTTTATCAAGATCAAATTCAGACTCTTCAATATATCGATTTAGAATTGAAAGTGTATTCTCTTCTTCATCAATATCAAATTCTTCAGACTCTTGAATTTCAAAGTTCTCAATTATTTTTAAATCATGAACTCCAACAGTATAAAGTTTATCAATAAACTTCTCAAAATCTTTGGGTTTTGTTTTTTTGCGGACAATAACCTTTACAATTTTGTTTTCATATTCAGTTACATTGAAGAGTTTGTGATTGGTGTCTTCGTAATAGATGTTATAAAATAATTTATAAGGATTATTAACTGGAGTATGAGTGAGGGTTTCCGTATCAAAGATATGAAATCCTCTCGTATCATTTACATCATTCCAATACATCTCATAAGGATTTCCTAAGTAGAAGATTTTTCCGTTGTCGGATCGAGTGTGATAGTGTCCCGAGAATACCTTTTCGAACTTCTCAAATAATTTGCAGTCCATACCGTCTTCCATGACGTGGCCACGATGAGCTCTGAATCCGTTGAGCTCAAGGTGCCCCATCGCACATATGCTAGATGTATTTTTAATAGATTTGACAGTATTCTCAAAGTTCTCTGCATTGATCCAAGGTATAAACAGTATTTTTAATTTATCTAATGTAATCTCTGATACTTCACTATATGTCTTAATATTATTGTAAGTCTGTAGAAGAAGTTCTGGGGAGTTTACATTATTGGTATTCTTATAATAACAATCATGATTACCAATAATCATATGAACATTACAATTTTTGAGTCTGTCAAATACAACTCTCTTTGACCACTCAAGACTTTGATAATCAATTGACTTACGACTATCAAAGGCATCACCCATATGAATAACAGTATCAATTCCTTCTGCTTCTAAAGTAGGAAAGAATACATCATCATAGAACTTCTCAAAATGATCATGCAGGTGCTTAGATCCCTTCCTCGCACCATAATGACTGTCAGTAATAATTGCGACCTTCATCGGTTCTTATATTGAATTGCATCTTTAATTGAATTATACTCTGAACTATGCCCAGAAAGCAAGCTATCGTCAATAACCATAACTTCATCAAATCCAGTCTTCTCAATAATCTTGGTCTTTATTTCCAATTGCTTCTTCTCCTTCTGTATGCGTCTCAGGAAGGCATAATGAATAATCTGAGTAAAGTATGCAAAAGGGTTCTTAGACCTTTCTGGGTCGAAATTATGAATATACTGGACGCAATTTTCTATCCCATCAGAAATCATATCTTCACGGAACATGTAGTTCACAAAGTTGGGTTTATATGAGAGGTGTGTCGCAATCTTAAGAAAACACTCACCAAGATAATCTGGAATACGTGGTTTACCTTCCCATTTTTTTCCTCTTTCCTGTTTCGGAAACTCAGTGAGGTCTTTATTGAAAGTCTTCATGTATGATTTTTCTACCTTAGTTCGATAGACAATCATTGCCTCCAATAACTCTTTATTGTTTACATAATGTTCTGATTTCTTCTTGGGCATAATTCATTACTCTTTAAAGTATAAGTTGTTCTAATTATACCACACTTCACAAGGGCTTGACAAGATGTTGAATTGTATGTAGACTACCTTTGTTAGGGTTGAAGAGGAGGACTTAGCTTTCTTTAGTATCTTCAAGTTTAAAGATATTCTCTAGAGTTTTTCTTGCTTCTTCTACTGTTGATAAGTATCCCATCTTTCTAGACGGAATAATCTTACCTGAAGGTTTTTCATTAGAGGAAGATTGAGGATTGTAAATATCCATATCATCTTCATCCTCAATATAGTTAGTATATATTTCAATCATTCTTTTATCATGTGTTTCTGTCATGGTAAGAATTTTATCAGGTCTTACAATAAAGAAATCATCAGATGCTAATTCCATCCATGACTTAACTTTAACATGCATTCCATGTTGAGAACGTAGAAGTTTCATTGTGATTGGATTCTGCATCACAACCAAAGGATCCCCATCATTCTCATCGATTGAGACCAGTGATAATATTTCTTCCCCAGATACCAATTTTATAATTGCGTAAAATTCATCTCCCATTAGTTCTTTAGCGGTATGTTTACAATATCATAATTAAAATTTTCTTCATTATAAACTTTAATTCTTTCGATTAGATGATTAAGTGTATAGTTCCTCCTGGATTTGTAGGATATGTCGTCAGCAATGTCATAGAGAGTTGCCTTGGTCTTGTTATTACCTTTCCTAAGCACCCTTCCAATAGACTGGAGATTCCGAATTCTAGATTTGGATGGAGAAGCAAAAATGACATTGTGGAGATTTTTAATATTAATTCCTGTACTGAATGTTCCGTATGATGCAACAATAATCGCATTATTTTCTTTTTCAGTAATCTCCCTTACTTGTTCTCGATCCTTTGTATCTACTCCACCATGGACAAAAAATACTTGTCTTTCATCAACCGTATTATTATTTATCATGTGATATAGTGGCTCACCATGACCTTCAACTCTTGCAAAAAGAATGAGAGTATTACCTTTAAGATCTAGTGCAAGATTTCTTATGAACTTATTTCTACGTTCATGATTGATAATATACTGAACTTCTTCTTCAAAGTTTTCAAACTTATGTGCTGGGTGCTTCAGTAGAAGTACATTGATATCCAGTTTAGCAACATGACCCTTCGACATTAACTCTTCGGTACGAATGATTTTATACGAAGCACCAAACAATCCCTCAAGAACCCATTTATGAGTTTGTGTTCCATCAAGTGTTCCGGTAAAACCAAAACGATATTTTGCATCCGCAAGTTTTGACATTATAGATATTAATGACTTTGATTTAAACTGGTGTGCTTCGTCTCCGATAACTACATTAAATCTAGAAAAGTATTTGCGGGGGAGTTTGTAAATAGACTGCCAGGTAGTAATAATAACTTGAGAATCCGTTTCTCTTTCCTTCCCCGCATAGATTTTGTGACAATATGAACCTACATCCCAACCATAGTCTGCAAAGTCTTTATACATCTGCTCTACTAGCGAAGTCGTCGGAACGACTATCAGAATATTTTGTTTCTTCTCAACGTAATATCTCACAAGAGAATATATCATCAGAGACTTTCCAGAAGCAGTTGGGGATATCAACAACTTTCTATTATGTTTTAAAGCGTCGTATACTCCCTCAACTTGGTAATCTCTCGGAGAATACTTGCAAATAGCATTCATATAATCTTTTACACCTTCCTTTGAGATAAAGTCATTCGTCTCAAAAGGAAGACCATAATACTTATTATCTACAAACTCATAAGTATATCCATGGTCATCACAAAACTTTGTAACCTTATCCAACAATCCAACGTAAATCTCTCCAGTTTGGGTATTAAATAATCTTATCTTTCCATCCCAGTATTTACTACGATATGAGGACATAAACTTTGCACCAGGAACCTCAAAGGTAAACTGGTCTGATAATTCATAGTATACATGAGGTTCTGCCTTAACCTGTAAATATACTTCATTCTTTTTTGATATAATCAAATGAGACATAACTCATAGGTTCACCTATAAGTATTTAGTTCATGTTGTCAAACTGATGCTCTAAAATAAGTCTATAAAAATTATCTCTCATCGCAATCAGGTTCTCCTGTTCTTCTGGTTCTCCTCCAGACCATTTTTGTACTGCTTGACTAAGTCCTGTGTGAATTAACCTAATTCCTCTAATATTTAATTCGATAGAGTAATATTCATCGTCCATTAGTTAAAACCTGCTTGAAATTTGTGCCAGTCGATTGAGTTTTTAATTTGGAAAGTTCTATTCGAAACTGTCTTAATAATTTCCTCCAAGAACTTGAGCATCACATCATAATAACGAACTTTGAGGTCAATAGTATTTAACTTCTCATCAGCATCCATATACCTCTGTAGTGCTTCTTTATCTCTAACCTTATAGGGAAATGGTTCTTCGGCATAAACCTCTGCTGTTGCCTTTCCTGTGTAGTAGTTGTATCTTTCTAACTTTACACGATTATAAGTTCCTCTTGCCTTCTCTCTCAAAAGAGTAATGGTATTATATAAGGTATAATATTTTGAATGGAGTTGTGGAATTTTTAATGATTCATCATGTAGGTTATCAGGATCGATTTGAGAATCTTTTTCCCACATCTCCTGAATTTGATCAAGGTTCATAGAGGTGTTCTGTTATCAGCAGATAATACATTATACACAGTATACTTGAAAGTGACCTCTGCTGTAAAGTAGTTGATGTCCGTATCACTTGCTTCAAATTCTAAAGAGGTCAAATAAACTGGAAATAAATCTCTAAATTTTACAATAGCAACATCTCTAAAGTTGCTATTTAAAATATGAAGACTTCCGTCACTAAACTGTTCTTTTAAATCTCTTACTCCATCAGCATTTGTTGTTAAATCTTTAAACTCTTGTGCTGTCTCTGGAAAACCTAAACCTGTCATCCAATTATGAATTGCCATATAGTTGACCATATTTTCATCAACTAAAAATCTTAAAGAAAAATCTCCATAAGTAAGTTTTTCTCCAGGAACATCAATATCCTTAAGATAAGTCGGTTGAACTGCTGTTCCTAGACTTATATTGGGAATACTGGCAGAGTTTGAAAAAAAATCAACCTTTGGTTCTTTTGCTAATGTGAATTTAAAACCAACAGGTGATAAAAAATTTCTATTTCCTATCTGCTTACCAAATGCCGTCGCCATTGTTTTATTTGTATTTAGATAAAAAAAGAGACCCTTTCGGGTCTCTGTGAGAAATATGTGAACCGTAGATCACATGAGGTTTTGAACCTTGACTCTTCTGTAGTAACGGTTTGCGTTAGTCTGCAGTCTACCAGGATTGACAACAGGAGCAGCACCTTCTGCGAAGGGGTTAGCAACAATGCCGTAACGAGTCTTGAATCCGATTTTAGGCTGGAAGGTGTTCTCTCCAACTGCACGAACCATCTGAAGAGGAACGTAAGGGCAATAGAACAGACCTGCGTCATAAGGTGAAGAACCTTTATAACCAGCAACATAGTATTGTGCAGCTGCTTGGTTTGCAGAATAAGGATCGATATAGACCTTATACTTACCAGCAAGAACACCTGCGAAGGTGTTACCGGTGTCATCAACGTTCAGGTTTGCATTGAGTGCAGGGGTGTAATCAAGTACACCAGCCATGGTCAATGCGGAAGCAACGTCTGCGGAACACAGAATCATGTTGCCCTTTCCTCTACGAGTTCTTTGTGCGATTGCGTTCGCATCTCTCTCGATTTGGAAAATAAGACCTTTGAACTTCTCAACAGACCAACGTCCATTGGAGTCAACGTCAAGGTCAAAAGTACCGGCAGTAGCAACGTTTGCTTGAGCACCGGGTTCAGCAACCTTATAGATGGTTCTGATGACTTCTCTGTTGATTTCCGCAAGGATTTCAGTGGAGAGAATGTTGGCAAGTTCTGCCTCGGCATTCAATCCGTGGATTGCCTTGAGGTCTTGTGCCAGTTCCAAAGAATACTCTGCTTTCAGAGCACGGGACTTAGCAGTAACGGTGACTTTCTCAATCGAGAATGCCATCTCGTTGAAATCAACAGCACCACCGTCTCCAAGAGCTTCGGAGTTTGCTGTGGACATACCCTGACCGACGTTATATCCGGTTTGGGTTTGAGCAGATGGGCTGAGAAGTCCTGGATTAGATCCACTCTGATTTCCAGTGGTTCCTAAACCAACGTTTGCTTCCTGACCAGCAACATAAGAGTTGGTGCCGTCAAAACCGAGTCCGCTGTTAGAGAATCCGGTATTTGCTTCGTCGAAGAGTGCTTCTGCACCACTTTGATTCGTGAAGCGTGAACGCATTGCGAAGATCAGTCCAGTAGGACCGTTCATCGGTTGAACGCCTGCAAGGTCATATGCGACCAGGTTAGGCATTGCGCGTCTGATCAATGAGATCAGAACGGGGTCGAAGTTAGCAACTCCGGAACCGGTTGAGTTTGTAGGTGCTTCTGAAAGAAACTCACGCTCCTCACTAAGCATTTTTTCTTGGTTCTCCAGAAGAACTGCGGTAACCATTCTCTTATGAGCATCATTGATGCCTCCGAGACCCTCGTGGTTGAGGATAGGTGCCCACTTCTCCTGAAGGTGTTCAGCATTGAAACCTTGCATTTGAATTTACCTTGTTAAAAATTTTAGTTTGATTTATAATTAAAAAATCACTTTTGCGAAACTCTAGTCAGAGTATCGAGATAGGATTCCATTAGACCAGTAACTGGTTGTGCAATGGACTCTGAACTCTCGGAAATATTCTCTGAGTTGTCTCTTTGAGATCCGACATTTTCTGGGAAATAAGAATTTCTCAGGGTTGCCAGTTTCTCACGATAGTTGTCTTCACTATCAAACTCAACATTTTCTGCAAGAGAAGCGAGTTTATCCTTCTGCGAAAGTGCTAGACCTTCACAGACCTCGGAGAAGATTACATCAGCAACCGACTCAGCTAATCTTTGATTAAGAGCAATATTAGATTTAATTTGCTCGTTGAGTTTATCTTCCATTTCATCTAATTTCTCTACCATTGCGGTAGTTACATCATATTTCTCTTCAGGGATGTTTACATAATGATCTTCAAAAAGACTTCTCATTCCAGTGAGGAATGATTCGGTCATTTCTGCCTTGAGACCTTGCTCGATTGCGAGTTGATTTTCGGAAATCCACTCTTCGGCAACGTACTCAAGATATGCATCAACTCTATCGGTCAGTTCTTCCTTAATAGCAGAAACTTCTTCTTCAAGAGTTGTTTCGTATTGTGCCTTCAGTTCTTCTTGAACTTCGGCAACTTTTGTTTTGATAGCAGTTTCGAAAATAGTACGTGCTTTTTCTTGGAAGTCTTCAGAAAGTTCTTCACCTTGAAGTAAGGCATCAACATCTTCTTCGACGTTATATTCTACTTCAAGTACTTCCTCTTCAGATACAACTTCTTCTTCAGAAGTTTCTTCTTCGGCAACTACTTCTTCGGCAGATGCAGTGGTCTCTTCTTCTTCGACTACTTCACCTTCAACTTCCTCTTCTTCCTTCATACCAGTAGGCATGGGTTCAGCAGGTTTTGCGCCCCTGTTCACAATGTCTTTGACAGTTGCGATTTTGGGTTCTGCGAGTTTAGCAGAGTTGTCGTCTACTTTATAGTTTTCTGGAGTAGGACCACCGAGATCTTCGTAACTGCCAGTTTGACCAGGGGTCGAAACACCGGAAGCATTACTTCCAGATTTTGGCATTACCTCAGATGCAGCAGCTCCTTTCGTTACTACGTTTTCCATTTCTTGTAAATTGCTACCAACGGACATTTGATTTTATTAGATTTTTTATACTAATATATTTATTTATAATTTAAAGATTTGATAAGAATTCGTTGAACAAGTTTAACTTATGTTCTTCGAGAACTTTTTGGTCAACGAGAGTGTTAATTCTCTTCTGAGTTCTTTCTGCGAGTTGCTCACGAAGAATTCCTCCTTCCCAAACCCACTCTTTTCCTTCCATAATTCCTGATACAAAAGCATCAGGAGCAGAAGGATCGGCAACGATATCAGCAGCAGTCGCTAACATGAAATCTTCACCAACAACTTTTATACCACCACGGTCTTCTTTTAATGATCCAACACCACGAGAAGAAACTCCAAGCATCACACCTTCATCTAAAAGTGAAGATGCAATTTTACCCATAGGAGTATTAAGGATTTGTGCCTTACCTCTAAAATTACTACCCTCTTGAGTGAGTGAAGTAATCTTATGAGAAACACGGTCAAGATTTACGGTAGGTCCATCAGGGTGACCAAGTTCTCCAAGAGCACGTCCCTTTTGGACGAATGCTTCATTATATCTACTTACTTCACGAGAAAGAGTCTCCATAGGATACATTCTTCCATTACGATTTTTGAGATCACCTTGTAGGAAAACTCCTTCAATATAAAGTTTCTTATTAGAACCTTTACCTTCGGTAATAATCTTTACGTTTGAAATTTCTTCTGTGATAAGTTTCATTGTTTATCCTGTGAATCCTACTTTTAAACCTACAACTAATGCATTTGATGCTGAGATTTGATCCTGAGGACCTTTTTCAAAAAATTCAACATGGTTTTGTGGCAGTGTTACTGATGCAGTATCTGCATATCCAGTATTAGTACTTTTTGCAATACTGACAGTTGCGACTCCACTAACACCATTAAAAACTCTAACTACGGTTGCATTATCTAAAGTAGTTGCCACATTAAGTGCAACCTCATTTCCAACACCAACTAATAAAGTTCTTGTCATTATTCTTGATCCTCGGATTGTTGTTCGTCACCAAACATGGATGCGCCAACTGTTGGACGAATAGTATTAATACGTTCTGCTGCTTTTGCATACAAAACGTCTTTAATTCTGTCACTAATATCAGATGCCGACGAATCGGATCCGACTAAATTTACAATTTCTTCCATGAAAATTTAATATATGTATATTTTCTATTTATATCTCGGCAGCTTTACCGTCTACTTCAGTCATTCCACCATCAATTTCGGGTTCCATCGGAACATCACCCATCATTCCTTGTTCACCTTCTTGTGGTAATGGTTCTCCAGTTATAGGATCAACAGCACTCGGATCGGGAATAATACCATCTTTGATTTCCTGTTCAATCTGCTCATCCATTTCAATCATTTCTCCATCAGTCTGACGAAGAACTTTACTACGAACCCATCTCTGCGAATAATATTTGCCGATATATGGTTCAATAGATGCAAGAACGCCAAGTCTCTCATTCAACATTTCTGTTTCTTTGAGTTCTGCAAACTGATTATCATACAAGAAATCATATTGAATATGATCACTAATTCTATCCCAGTCTTCTACAGAAACAATATTCTTAAGAATGAGTTGAGTCTTCAGCATATCATTGAACATCTGAGCAAATCTTTTTCTCAGACGACCAACAAACTTGGCAAACTTAAGTTCATCCCTTAAAATTTCAGAAGAACGACCAAGATTAAATCCACCATCGGCAGCAATTCTTGATTCTGGAACACCGAGTGCTCTATAAAGTTTCTTTTGGAAATACTCAATATCAGCAAGTTCTCCTAAGTTCTGTCCACCTGGAAGAGTTGTGATTTCAGTTCCTCTACCACCTTCTCTTCTAGGAAGCCAAAAGTCTTCCATCATACTCATAAATTTACGATCATCACGAACTTCACCCGTATTTGCATCATATACAAGTTTGTTACGATAACGGTTCATAACGTCACGAAGATATTGTTCTGCCTTTACTTTAGGGAGATTGCCAACATCAATATAAAAAATACGACGTTCTGGTGCTCTTGATAATCTATAGATGACCAAAGAATCCTCAATCATTCTTAGTTGATTAAGTGCTTTGATTGCTTTGTGAAGATAGGAAAGAACATTTCCTTTATTTCTATCTACAAGACCTGAAGTACAATATGTAATTGCATCCTTTGCAATTTTAGTTCCTTTATTTCCACCACCACCGGTTAGGTTTCCAGTTGGATATTGTGGTTTTGGAGTATAAACAAAATACTCTTCAATCTCTGGGGCAATTCCATTTTTTTGTTCGTCACGACCAGGAATGTTTGGTCCAATAACATTTTTATCTTGTTTCTTTTCTTGGCGGACAAACCGCATCTTCATTGGGTCGATATACCTCAGTTCCTTAATTCCTTCCTGAGGATTTTTGAGATCGATTACCTTATGATAATAAAGTCTTCCGTCAACATACCAATTTCTAAAAATTTCGTGTGACTTCTTATCAAAATCTAAAATTTCTTTGATATACTTAAATTCTTGTCTAATTGCTTTCTTTAAATTGTCCGTAGCATTTAGATTGGATAGTTCAATTTCAATTGGAGAATCATAAAGATCACTCACAATTGCTTCATTTACAACATCTTCGATAGCACCATCCGCTTCTGGATGTAGTGACATCTCTCTGTATCTTTTTATTAGATCAAATTCTGTTCTATACTGTCCTTCAATATCTACATACGAACCATAAAATCCACTTGAAATATAGTTATCAACCCCGTCCTCATTATTCACGGGGACGGGGGAAACTACAGATTTGGATTTCTTTTCTGTATCATCAATAGAAAAACCAAAAAGTTTTGCCATATTATAAACTAACTTAGACTACTATTTTATTATTTAGGAGATATCTTCACCACCAGATTGTAGAGTGTTTCCTTTAAATGCTTCCCAATAATGGACTTGCATTTCTACGGTAAACTCCTGAATAGTGTCAGTTGTCTCATAACTTAGGTCAATTGTAGAAATATTAGTCGGGAAAACATCCTTAAAAGTATACTTTCTAAGCACTCCACCAGCACGATCAAGTTGATGAACTTTAGCATCTACTTGATAAAGTGCAGGATCTGTTTCACCAGTTCCATTATCAAGTTTATTGATGAAGTTCATCCACTTCTCAAATGCAGATCTAATATTGAATGAAGTATCATTCATTACAGTAATAGTCCACGTTTCGAATGTTCTATCACCTGCAATTTTCAGGATTCTTCCTCTAAAAGGAATATCGATCGGTGCTACTGTTGAAGAAGGTAGTGCTGCTGCTTTTACTAAAAATCTAGCATTGTCAAGAACTTCGTTTTCATCTTGAAGATTCACACCTGAAGGGAACGCTAATTCCACTTCAAATAGATTAGGTCTTGCACCACCACCCTTTAATTTACTTTTAAAATCACTAATAGTTCTTAGTGGTAAAGTATTTACTTGTTGACGAGCCATTGTTTCTTAAACCTCTAGATTAAACGTTACCGATTACTTCATCAAATGAAACACCAGTTCTGGTGGCAACAAACGTAAGACCGATGAAGTTGATTGATCTTGCGGGTTTGATAAAGATTTCTGCTACAAACTCATTATTATCTATAATAGCAGCAGTGTTATTTGTCTCATCACAAATAACTACAAAGTCGAAGATTCCTCTCTTTGCCTGAACATCACGAAGGAATGGTTCGACAATATTCACAAAGTTAGTTCTTGTGATTTCATCATTAAACTCAAAGAGTTGATCTTTTGCAGCAGCAGAGATTGCGTCCTCAAGATAGATGAACAAACGACGAACGTTAATACGATCAAATGCTGACGACTTACCAAATCCAGTCTTATCTCCAAAGAGAACAATACCGGCACCAGGTGAGAAGATTACTGGATTGACTCTATTAGAATACAATCTATCTCTCTGTACTTTAGATGGAGTATATGCAAGTTTAACTGCATTTAGAATTCCACCACGATTTGTTCCTGCTGGTGAGAACCATGGGAAGTTGTTCGCATCATTTCTGGCACAAAGTCCTGCAATGTCTCCGTTTAGTGGAACATATCTGAAGGTATTTGCAAACCTATCAAACATATACTTGTAACCACTATCAAAGATTCCATAAGTTGATGAAGTGATAGGAGCATAGAAACTGATTACATTCTCAGTAATCGTCTCATCTGAATTGATAGTTACTGCTCTATCATCAGATGTATCAGTAATTGCTGCAGCTCTGTATGGAGAGATGAATGCAATTGCATCCTTTCTTGCTTCGGCAACCGCAATACACTTATTCGCAAGTGCTTGTGCTTCTTCCTTAATATATCCTGCAGATCCCATAAGAATGAAATCTACATTATACTTTTCAGTATTCTCAAATAATCCGTAACCAGTAGCCAATCCATTTAGACCTGGACTTAATGCACCAGTATTTTCTATGTTACCTGCTCCATCATAATTCCAACCACCACCTAATGTGTTGTTAGAATTACCAGTTGCTCCAAAAGTAATACCTTCTGCATTTTGATTCCAAGATACATCAGTTTCAGGATCGAATCCAGTTCCACCACTAACGAATCCAGTGGTCACAATACCTGCTGGTTGTGATCCTGCAAAAATATTTGGAGAACCATTTGCAATATACTTTCTCCAGTATGAAGGAGATCCAAGAGAGAATTCTGCATCTTTTGCTTTTGATAGTGATAGATGCTTCTCAAGAATTGTTCCAGAGTTTCCAGTGATATCTCCATCACCATCAACTACGACAACATGGACTTCATCAAATCTAGAACCTCTTGATGCTGCATATTCAGAAGTTCCTGGACGATCTGCAAGTTGATTCCACTTAACAGTCGATGAAGAAGTTAAAGTAAGTGATTGTTGATCGAACCAATCTGCCTGTGCAGTAATTGAAGTAGTTGCATATGATACTGCTTGTCCACTAGTGTGAATTGCTACATTCCCAGTTCCGGAGAATGCATAAACACCTGATGGTTGATAATCAACTTCAGTTACAGTTCCTGCTGCAGAAACGTGCTCAAGAACTTTTACATAAGCATCCGAACCGGCAACCTGAGTTACAATACCTTTTAAATATCCATCAAGAACTGAAGTAGTTCCTGCTCCGGGAAGTACTGCTGAAATTGTTTGAGTAACTCCCATTCCAACAACAAGTCCTGCAGGTGCTGCAGAAAGTGTAAGAATTTGATCTGCCTTGGCATCAATAATACCAACTCTTAAACCATTTGACCAAGAACCGGGATTTCTCGCAGCAACAACTACACCTGCAATTGGATTTTCGTTGTATCCTAGTTCTTCGTAGTGCTCAAGACTCTTAATCTTGATACTTGTGGTAGCTGCGGAAACAGCAACAAAACCGTTTTGTAGATCAGTGTCATCTGCTCTTACAACACTAAGTGCTCCACCATATGCCAGATAAGAAGAAGCAACTAACCAGTGCTCATAGTGCTTATCTGTTCCATATGGTTTTCCGAACACATCTAATAAGTCTTTCTCGCTTCCGATTACTGTAGGAAGATCGACAGGACCTTGTGCAAAAGGTGCAACAATTGCACCGATGCCACTGGAGGTTGGGTCAACCCTACCGACAGTTAAGTCTACTTCTCTTACTACAATACCAGGAGATGCTAAATTTAGTGGCATCTTGTTTTTTCCTCGCATCCAATTTACCTAAAAATATTTAGGAAAAGGGGCATTTCTAGTGGGGAAACGATGCGTGAATACTTACCAATCAGGATATTCCCATACTAAAGTGCTTTTTCTACCTCTACTTACTCTTTTGACCGTACATTCCTTACATTCATATGAATATGCTGACGGTAATGTTTTTCTACCTTTTCGAGTCAAATAAAAATCATCTATTAAACTTTTAACTTCTCCACAAACTCTACATTTGCGATCAAAAAATAATAAATGTTCCAATTCAATTTCATCATCAATAGACATTACCTATAATCCCACATATATGAACGATCTCCATATTCATCTGCATACCATCTATCTCCAGAATCATCTACAAAAGTTGTTTCACCGTTAATTCCATCCTCAATAAATCCAAATGGAGCCATGTCCTGATCAATTTGATTTTTTTGCTCTTCATATATTCTCTTTCTTACATCATTCTCTGTCATCTCCTTAAAATATTCTTGTGCTACTAACCAGGAGAATATTACAAGACACATTGCCAAGTCATCATTACATCCTTCTTCTGCTTCAAAAGAATTTCCTTTTTGTGAAAATGTAGTTAGTTCTGATATGATTTCATAATCAGATGCAAGTAATTTATCATCTTCTATAAGAGTTTTAAGATTTGAACATCCTAATTTTTTGACTGCTGAAGTTGTACGAACTCCAAGTTGAGTTTTTTTACCAGAAAATCCTGTTCCCACTATCTGTCCATTTCTACCTCTCATAGTTGCCATTAAAATATTCTCATATTCCAAATCATATTGAAGAATACTAGCAACTTGATCACCGATATCATTAACCTCTATCAATAGCCAGGATTGATTATATCCTTTTGCTACATCAAATATGATATTAGGAAACAACATTGGTTTGATTTCATTGTTCCTATATTTTGCAACTACTTTATATGGAAACTCTGTGATATCAAAAACAATAAATGCCGAATAATCATTACCAAGACCACGGGCAACATCAACCGTGATTAGATAATTATGATCCTCAATAGGATTTTCATAAACATCTAATCCGGCATTTCTTTGTATCGGGTCTTCATATACTAAAGTTTTGAGTTTTGATGGATTGATAAGAGTATTAACAGAACCCAAGAACTCGCAGTTGTGTGATACTATATTGTTTGAATAGTAAAGATTGTCTTCGCCAACATCAAGTAAATCATAAAGATAAATTCCTTCTTCTACTATTTCATTATATAATACTTTCTTTTCTTGTAAAATATCATCAACTTTAATTGTTGATGCCTTAATTTTTTCTTTTCCGAAAGAATGATTATCGGAGCATTTTATTTCTGATCCGTCATCAAATATTATCCAATGGTAAAAAGGTTTATAAACTTTTTGTATTCCTGAAAAATCTTTAAATCCATCAGGTGTTTTTACTTTAATATTTTTATTAATCTTAAACATTTTTCCAACACTCGTTTAAAATAATCTTCTTCAATCCTTGAGGAGTTAAATTATATTCTTCGGCATATTCTCTACAAAATGCCTGAACATAAGACATTTTTTTGCCATTTTTCATAGTCATTCCAACATTCTGTAAATATGGTTTTTTATTATATAGTTTTCTTATTGTTCTTATCGTATTATCATTAATTTTTCTGCTAAAAACTCTGCCTTTTCTAGAGTTACTCATTTTCACTAAAGTTTCTTCAGAAAAGCAATTTTTAATTCCTTTGTTCCAAGGAATATTACCTTTCTTAACTCCGCCAATTCCTTTCCTTTCATAATCTCCAAAACCTTCCCCACCAGTGGACTTGTTCCATCCATTTGTAAAAGTATTAAATTTTTCTATGTAAAAAATTTCTTTTTCCTTTGCTTTTTCTGGAACATCTATTTGCTCTTTTATTTCAAAAGTGTGTGGGGGTTTATTTCTTTTATGTTCTCTTTTTCTATCATCTAAATTTTGGGTTTGTCCTACATATTTGACTTCGTTGTTTGAATCTTTAAGGAAGTATATATGATACATTTTATTATTATTTATAATCCAAAAAACTCACAATCGTTCATATAAATTTTCCATAGAAGTTTTTTGTACAATTCCATTATCATCCAAAATTTCAATCTCTGTATCACCACCCAAACATTCAAACTCAACCCGAAATTGTTGTTCAGATGTGTTTGCAATTGTTTGTTCTTTCCAAACTACATCTCTACCAGGAACTTCTGACCAATGAACTTCTGTAGGAATATATTCGTTTTTATTTCTTTCCGCATCGTGCCACATACGGTAGAAGTGATTCATACCGTGTGGTGTGGATACAATAATTACCTTTGTGCTTTTGCCAGAAGTAATAGTAGGATAAACAGATGCAAAGAAGGAGTCAGCGACGTGATTAGGGACGAATGCGAATTCGTCGAGAAATAAGATATTGAACGACATGCCTCGGACAGCACTCGCAGATGTAGATGATGCCAATATCTTACTGCCATTTTCGAGTTCTATATTTCCTTTATTCCATACCAAAATACCTTGCTGCATCCATTTTGGTAAGTTTTCATATGCAGTTGATAATCTTGCTAACAATTCTCTGGCAGTAGATGCTTTGTTTGCCAGAATACCAATGTTTACACTGTCATTAAAAAGTGCATAATGTAAAAGATATGATACCACAGTAGTAGACTTACCAGTCTGTCGTGGCATCTTACAAATATTGAATCTGTTATTGTGGAAATTGTGAATTAGTTTCTCTTGAAAATGATATGGATGAAACTGTGTTAAACCTTCATCAAGAGAAACAATTTTAATATAGTTATTTGCAAAATAAACCGGATCTTGTTTACATTTCAGAAATTCAATAATTTGATCTTCTGTAAACTCAATCGCAGTATTTGCTTTTTTTAATAATGGATTACCAAGATATACGTCACTCATAAAAATAATTACCTTTGTTCGATCCAGTTAAGTACTGCAAGTGCTTTCTTGTTAGTATTAGGTGAAGCACATGCTAAAGTGTATATATCACTGATTGTTCCAATACCACTTCTACCAATTTGTAGTTGTGCCTTTTCATCAATAGGAGTTAGAGCCGCACCACCAGCAATTGTAAATCCACTAAGGATAGTATTCCCACCAGTTATAGCAGTAGCACTTGTATCATATTGCATAAAGGAGTTTGGATCTGAACCATCTGTCCAATTTGCACCAGTTAAGGTTGGGTTCTCAATTAATCTCCAATAGACATTAGTATTATCATTCGTTGCTGCTTGTAGAGATCTAATCAGAGCAACAGCACCTAACTGACTAGCTTTCAATCTGAGACTTATAATTGGATAGAATGTATTTGCTGCTGACATCGTAGTCCCTGTAATGGGATTAGCAACACTTTCAAGAATACCAAGTTTCTCTGGCTCACCTTCTTGAATTAGAGAATTAGAACCCTGATAGATGTAATGAGTTCCAGCAACACCAGTTACATTTTCAATCTCAACACGAATGGGTAAGAACGGAGTGGAACACCAAACAGTATCCAAAGTATTTGAGTTCTCAAATGTATGAGACGGAATTGTCTCATTTTTCATTAACCATGCAAACTCAACAATACCAGCACCATACCACTCATAGTTGATGGAAATCATCTGCTGTTTTGTTGGATCAGCAGTTACACCAGTATATCCATTACCATCAAACTTTTCACCATTCCAATCGTCTCTGGTTACTCTTCTTTCAGTAACAATACCTGTCGTATTACTACGAATTACATAAGAATAAGTGCCACCATCATCCTCAAAGTAAGCACCATTATTTTCATCAAATAATCCAAATCTTCTACGAATACCAACTTGTGGAGTATCAAGACGAATTGCAAATGTAAGAGTTCCACTTCTACCAGGAATGTATCTCATTACATTCTTGGTCTGACGAACTACACTACTACCAGCAGCAGAACCAACTTCCATTACTACATTACTGGATGATGCATTAAAGGTAGCAGTTGCACCGACTCCGACTAATCTTTCATCCCATACATCAGCTTCTTTGCCATACTGAAAAGTATTGAAAAATACTGTTTGGTATGGAGCAACTTTAAGTCTATTACTATCGGAAAAATTAGGTCTCCAATCTGTCTGGTTTCCCCAGTGATCTGCAATATTATATACCTCAAAGAGACTTCTCTCTTGATTTAGAAAGTCTTGAGTAGTCTTATTCCACTGTGCCATTAGTCACTCCACGATAATCTTTCAGGTTGATACCTTTGAGAATTTTTAATCCTTGAAGTATTTACCTCACCCGGATATACATTATGTACCATTGCTCCGGGATATTCTCCTTGAATTTGTTCGGCAAGTTCTTTATTAGAAAGCATTTTGCCTTCTACTTCTAAACGATACATCTTACCTTCCCACACTACATCGGCAAAGTAAGACTCTGATGCTTGTTCTGGTTCGGAACCTCCTACATTGAGAGTTCCATTAAAATCACCATTAATAGTGATGCTTTCTGAAAGAAATTGTTTAAAGTTTTTCATATCAGCAATTCCAGGCTCTTAGGGACTTATTGATTCTGCTATCTGGATCAGAAGCAGTTTTTTTGGATGTTAGTTTCTTTTTCATACCTTTCATTCTTGCACAGAATGATGTTCTTCTCTTATTACCAACTTTTTTACTAGGTGCTTTTAGATCACTACCAGGATTTTCTGCTTCATAAGACTTTCGACCCTTTTCATTTAGGCCACCTTTCTTATTCTTACCTGATTTTTTAGTCCAGGCAGCACCTTCTCCAAGTTTACTTCTATTGTCTTTTTCTTTTTCTGCCAATTTTGGATTTGCTTCTTTCCAATCGTTGTTTATGGGACTTAATTTTTTTCTTTTAAACTTTGGAGGATTATCAGATTTGTTTGCTAATTTTGGGTGATTTTTTCTCCACTGGTCCATTGGACTTAGTTTTTTTTGTGTAGTTTTTGAAACTATTTCTGTATTAGAACGGGAAGGAGATGTTGTTGTTTTTTTATCGGGTGCTTTTTGACCACCCTGAGACATCAGAGCAGCAGCAACACCTGCACCAGCAAGAGCACTTTTCCATCCTTCATCAAGTTCATTTCTCCAATCAGAGAACTCTTCTTTTTTAATTTTTGTTTTGAACTTTCCAAATGGTGTGGGCAGTTCCTCTCCATAATCTCCAGTCTTCTTCTCTACTTTATCATTAGGATCTACATCACCATCGACATCATAATCTATTCTTTTTACTGCCTTTACTACAAGTTTTTTTAGATTTCCACCACCAACTTTTGATTCTAAATCAGATTTAGTTGCAGTATGCTTTGCTTCATCTACAAATTCTTCCTTCTTTACACAATTATTTACAACTTTACCGAACATCTTTTTGGTTCCTTTCTTCTCATATCCCTTCCAACACTTTTGTCCTTCATCAATCTGTTCTTGTCCACCCTTAATAGGTTCTGGTTTAATAATATCAGTGAACTCATATTCAGTTGCCTGAAAATCATTTCTCCAATCAGAATACTCTACAGACTCTGACTTATTTCCCCAGTTAGCAGCACCAACCTTACGACACTTTACCAGTGCTCCGGATGCATATGCAGAAGGCCAAACACTGTATCTACTCTTGACTTTCTTATAACAGGCATCTTTCTCACCTGCCTTTTCTATTACAGTTTCTTCTGTCTTCACGTTGATTGCCTTCCCTTTTCTATCTGGATTTGGATCTTGACGTTGCTTTCTATTAAATGCTGCTCTCTCTTCATCTTTATCTAGATTTCTTTTCATTTTTGAAGAACCACACTTTGGTTTTGTAGTTTGTCCTGGTTGTTTGGCACAGGGTTTTCCGGCATATTTGCCACCCAATTGAACCCAACCAGGCTTGCCATCACTAGACCTACTCTTGCCAAACCAGTCACGCAAAGAACTATCACCACTTTTCGATTCACTTACTCCTCCACCATTTCCATTACCACCATTTCCATTACCGTTGGTGTTTTCTCCATTTTCACCATTTTCTCCAGAGTCTTCTCCGTTTTCTTTACGGAGATATCCACTAGATGCCACACGATATCCCATCGGAATTCGTTTACATTTTTTGTCTGTATAACAATAATAGTATCCTTGCTTACACTTTTTCATCAATGAAAAGTAGTTTATTCTTTATTATTTAGAAAACCTTGCTTGAGCATTTTTTGAAGTTCTGATGTCGATCCAACAAACACTGCATTATTAGTAACATTATTTGTAGTTTTCTTAGTTTCGTCTTCTACATCCTTAAGTTTCTTCTGTAAGTCAATCAACTTATCAGTAGTATCCGCAACACTCTTAATCAACTGTCCTGCGACCTCATATGCCCTTGGACTGCCTCCTTCCCCTGCTACCTCCATAATGCCGTTGATTGCCTCCTGACCCTTCTCTATGAGGGAGTAGAGGTTCGCACGACTATAGACATAATCCTTCTCTATATCATCATCCTTCGATTTTATAATCTCTGGTTTTTTGATTGGTTTTGACTCTACAATATCACTCTCAATATTCAGAGCCTCATCGATTGAATCATAATTATTATTCATAACAATCAAATATCCTCTTGTCTAGTAGGACTATAATCTTTAGAGTCTGGTAAGAAAGTCCATTCTTCGGTAAATCCAAAATCATCACCAGGTTCTGCAGTAATCGGATCAGGAACAGCAGTATATCTCATTTCACGTTTTGCGGTCTTTGTATTAGTATCGGCATAAACATCTGCCTGAACTTTACGAATGAGTCCATCAGATGTATCGGCAATAGAACCAAACAGATAAGTTTTAGCAGTAAATCTTAGAGTATAAATTAATGCTCTTCTCGTTTGGAATGATCCTTCATAATCATCTTGAAAGTCTATACTATCAAGAACAATTGGAATATCTCTTTTCTCTCCAATAGAACTGACTAAATCAACTGTTAAATTAAATGATGGTTGGAAAAAAGGAAGTATTTGTTCAATAATTTGAAGAGCGTCATCATTCAACTTACTGAAAATATTAAGTTCAAATCCAATATTATATGGAACCGGCATGTATACTTTTTTTGTTTTATTATCAGTAGTATCGTTTGCCTTAAATGTTTGAGTCACTCCAGTTTTTCTGGTAGAATCATATTGAATTGTAGTCATCTCAAATGACATTCTCGGAAGAGTGATTGCAATAGATTTTGATAATTCACTCTGTTCTTGTATTTTTGCAAGAAATTTTTGCATTGGTCCATAAGAAAGACCAACTTTTGTTTCATCTAAAATACTACCATCACTTTTTGTATGTCTGATGGAAATATCATTGAACAAAGTTCCAAAACTAATAATAGTTTTTCTTATGATTTCGTGATAAAAGTAAGTTCCTAACATTAATAATTACCAAATGGATTTGATTCTGAGAAATCTAAAATATCGTCTGCTTCTAATTCTATTTCTTCATTAGTGTCATACGGATTATCATAACTATCTGTATCATAATTTAATACAGTATATCTAGCAGATGAACTTGATCCCACAATAACTTCACCATCACTAAATTTACCAGTATTTATTGATACTGAAAGACTGGTCAGTAAATTTGTATTTGTAAAGTCTTTAACTACTGCCGTTGTGCCTGAAGATTCTCCTGTTATAACTTCATTAAAGATATAAGTCCCAACACCAATAGTGGATAATCCTGCTATAGAAACAGTGGGTGCTTGAGTATATCCAATACCCGGATTGAGTATTCTTATATAATCAAGTTTATTATCAGTAGTAATTCCGGCAATTGCAGTCGCAGTCACTCCTACTCCAGGACTGCCAATGGTAATTATTGGTGCAACAGAATATTGATTGCCAGGATTGCTGATAGATATGGAAGAAACACTAAACTGCGTTCCTCCGACAGAACAAGTTGCCGCAGCACCTGTTCCACCTCCACCAGTTATTGTTATTGTTGGTGGAGTAGTATATCCAGATCCACCATTTGTCAATTCTAACCTCAAAACAGATTGTATATTTGCTATACTAGTTGTAACTGCAACTGCTGTTGCCGTATTTATTCCACTATTTGGTCCTGAAAAAGTTACTGTAGGAGCAGAAGAATATCCACTACCATCATTATTTAAAAATATTTCAGTGACAGATCCGGAAGAAATTCCTGCTGTTGCAGTAGCAGTTACTCCAGATCCAACCAAGGTCATATATGTAATATATCCTTCATCCTCTACAGTAGAATCAATTTCTTCAATTGTAGTATCAATAAGTTCATTTTCATATTCATAAAGTTCACAACTCAATTCATAAACATAACTAGATCCTAATTGATAAAATGGTTTTTCATGTTCTACTCTCTTAATTTCAAATAATCTTTCCCCAAGAGGAAAATAAATTAAATCTCCTTCCCTTGGTCTAGAAATTACGTCGGTAAAATCATAATCAGTAATTCTTCCTTCTTTAATGCCAGAACTAATGTCTTCCAGAAATGGGGCGATAAATTCTTCATATCTTTCCCTTGAGATAGTTAAACTTATTTCATTTTTTAATCTTAATCCAAATTTAGTCATGATATCACTATCAGGAGCATATCCGTCATAATTATTCAGATATGCTTCTATCAGAAAACTATCATCAAATTTCGAGGATTGTATTTCACGAATTATATTATCAGTTTTAAAAATTTTTCTTGGTAAGTAATAAACTTCTATACCATAAATTTTTAATTGCTCATTGATTATATCCTGAACAAGAAATTGTTCGTTTGTAGATCCTTGAAGAAAAAACGGATTTAATGCCATAATAATTATCCAATAAAATCTAGAGGTGGCAGTTCATATTCGGAGGACATTCTCTGTTTAATATCTTCCAAATCTCTTTGTCCATCTTCTAATATTGCACGACCATTTAATTCAATTCCTCCAGGAAGTTTTACTCCTTGAAATTTAATTAAATTTTGCCCCCACTGCTTCTTTATTAATGCGGTAAGATACTTTTTAACAAAACTATCATTATAAACTTGAGAAAAACTTTCAGGATCAAGTGCTCTATAACATTCGAGAACAAGATAAGTATCTTTAGTTTGTGCTTTCCAATCAATATCTAAATATAATCTATCCTGTCTCTTATTGAATCTTACCTGTTTTTCTGTCGTCAGTAAAAAATCAATATCTTCCAAATAAGATTTGGTCATTGCATATGTTAATAAATCAACTGAATTGAAATAATAAAGATCATTCAAAAACAATTGATACTTAATACTAAACATTCCTCCAGAGATTGTGCTAGTATCAAACTTAAATATTTTTTCAACTCCTATAACAGAGTTTGGAACTTGAATGTAGTTTGAAGTCTCATAAAAATTAAATGTTGTTGTTCCAAAACCAACAACATTTGCAGTTCCAGTTGTTGTCACAATACCTACACCATCTGTTCCCGTTGCCCTTCCCCTATCAATATCATCTTGAGTAATTTTATACTTAAGATACATCTTCTCAACACCATCATAGTGTCTCTCATTAAAATATTGGAGAGTGTCGTCAACTAAGTCATCGACTTGCTCATCAGCAACATTTATTTCTAAAACCGGTGCCCCAAGTTGTCTAAGGCAATAATCGACAAGTTCTTGTCTAGTAGTGGGTTTTGCCATTAATATTCTCCTCCATCAATAAGTCCGGCATTGAGTGTTCCTGTAACAAAAACATTAGTTGAAAAAGTTGCTACTCCAACAAAAGTTGATAGACCTGCAACTCTTAAATTTTGTGTAGTAGTTAATCCAGTAACTCCGAGAGTTCCTATCGTTGCAATACCAGTTATATTAGCATTTCTTAAGGTAACTTCGTCTAGAGTTATATCATCACTTACATATAGGTCACCTCCAACATATAAGTCACTTACAGTTGTAACAATACCAGTAAAAGTGGAAAGACCAGAAACATTTAGTGAATTGAGAGTTCCTACACTCGTAAGTGAAGAATTGGTAACTCCAATTCCTAATGTAGTTGATGTTAAAACATCAGTCCCATTTATCTTAAATGATTTACCAGAAGTAAGATCCCAATTCTCACTAGATTTAAGAGAAGTTGATGAGTTATTCCAAAGAATTGTCTTTAGAATAGCAGCAGAACCAATTCCAATACCTCCACCATCAAGTAGAATATTTGTTCCAACAGTGGTAGCAATCCCTACTCTATGGTCTGCTAACTCAATTTTTTGAGAACTGATACTGGTTTCCGAACCCAATACAAATAAATCACCTTTAATAGTAACTTTTCCTGTATTATCACCAACTGCTGCTGGATCAAGAATAAAGTCTTCTGGTCCTGTAATAATTGCAGTATTTCCAGTTCCACTTGAAATCGATACGCCAGTTCCAGTTGTGATAAATTTAGTGGATCCTGCGTGTTTTAATGTAGTTGACTGTGTTACTTCCAGTGTGTTGATTGTAGCAATACCAGAAACATTTACATCATCTAATTCCGTATTGCCATCGATATCAATGTTTCCGTTAAAGTCGGCAGCACCAGCAAAAGTTGATACTCCAGAGGCAAATAAGTTAGTTGTAGTTACTAGACCAGAAAATTTTCCGTCTCTCCACCTTTGCGTTGTAATTCCAATATCATAAGTATTATCAGTATTTGGAACTAAATTTGATACAAATTCTCCACCAACATCAATATCATCACTAGTCGAATCACCAATTCCAATTGTACCACCTCTAAATGTGGCATTTCCGATAAAGTTGGAAGTTCCTGCAACTTCTAGATTGGTGCCGACATAAAGTTGTCCTCCAGTAGTAGTAATACCACCAGCAGAGGCAAGAGTTGTAACTCCTACAGACTCAAATGTTGAATTTACTGTTAATCTATTTAATATATCAACAGCAGCATTTATATCTAAATCAGAAGCAAATGTTGAGATACCAGCAATTGATACATTTCCTCCAATATTTACTGCTTTACCAATTCCAATTCCACCTTCAATAACCAGAGCACCATTCGTTGGTAATGAAGATTCAGTGGTATTTGCAAATGTTACAATACCAGTAATATTGAGAGATGACGAATCAATCGTATCCGTCATGAAGAAAGACTCTGTTGCCAGATCCCATACCAAAATCATTCCATCTCTAGATTTTAGAGTGGAATTTACATCAGATAAATCTAGTAATCGTGCTGGTGCACCAGAAGCATTGGATAAAACACGGATTACATTTTGAGAACCAACCCTGGCGATGATATTGGGCATTACCTAGTGACTCCCCCTCTTATTAGTGCTGCACCTTCCACAACTTTAAATTCTTTTCCAAGATTTGTTAATTTCACATCAAAAACATATCTACCAGGTTTAATATTCACAGTTTGTGATGCATTCAATGAAATAGAAATAATTCCTAATTCAGTATTAGTTATTGTCGATGCAAAAGATACAGATGTTATAGAACCATAATGTTTTCTCAGTTTAGCTTCGGTAGAAGCACTACTCAATATCAATGGAGAATTGGTTCTGGAATCTTCTAGTTGAAATGAAGTATCAAAATCAAATCCTTGTTCGATAACAATATTTGATACATAAACAGCCATTATTTTATGATTCTAACATACCTTTAGATATTTATATGAATTATTGATAGCAACTATTTACTCAAGAAATCTTTAAGTAAATTTTTTATTTCTTCAATATCTTTTTTCATATTATTTAACTCTTCTTTCTCAGAATTTTTTCGTTTCACTCTATTCATATATCTATCATAAGCAATATCGTCACAATTAACAATTGCTCCAGTATCCTCATCTCTGTAAAGATGAGGATGATCTTTAACTCTTATTAAATTCTTCATGCTAATGCGATTGTTCGAAGGTCACTAATAATTGGTGCATTTGCCTGATCAGTTCCTGACATAATAATTTTAATTGAATATCCACTAAATTCTCCCAAATCATTAGCACTAAACTCATATTCTAAGAACTGGTTAGCAGAACTTGCAGGAACTTTAACATCAGATTTCCCGTTATTTAAAGATGGATCAACAACTCTAAATCCACCGTCAGAAGTTGCCTCAAGATTCTCATATCCAGGGAACAATTCAAATTCTTGTTCAATTTCTGATGAATCATCTCTAACAAGACTATAAAGAACTCTAATGTCTGAAGATGCAGGTCTATATGCTCCAAGTATAACTTTTAAGGAAGATGCTGGTTTGGATAAATTGACAGTATCAGAAACATAGATTGCTGAGTGTGGATCATTTAAAATAGAATTTACTCTAGAATCTGAAGCAAAATCGGTAACAGGTCTATTTAAATAATTTGATGCAAATTCAATAGTAGAATTTTCAAGATTTATAATTGGAGATAAGTTTTCATCTGTACTGTTTAGTGTAATTGCTGCAGTAAATGATCTTCTACCAGAAACATTATTGAATACTGGTTGTTGTAATTCATTTACTCTAGAACATACTATTCTGGTCGATTTTAAATTATTGAATGAATTTAACTCTACAGGTTCTACTTCATTTAGAAGTTGGAAAGAAGTTTCAGTACCATCAATACTAGTTCCAGTTGTTGTTCTAATTACGGCACTTACTGAGGTTGAATCTCCAGGTGCCTGAACAAAGAATCTTGGATTTAGTGAATTAAATTGGATATTCTCAGTTGCATAGACATCATTTCCACCACCAACAAATTGTCTATTAAATGATAATTGTGGTAAAGTTGCAGTATCTGCAGATCTATTTACTCCATATGTAGCACTTCGATCTACTTCAACATAATATCCATTAGAGTCGATTCCAGTATCAGAAATATCATAAATTACATTATTAATTCTTCTTAAAGATACTCCATTAAACTCATATTTTTGAACCTTAGAATTAACTTCATGTGATTCAGTTTTTCCTTCAATACCTCTAACAAGAGTTCCTAACTCATTTGAAGATGCAGTTTCGTATGATATAACTTCATCTCCAATTTTTACATATCCTGGATTGGAATTGCTAACAGGAAGACCTTCAAAAGTTTCAAAGACAGAAGAATCTTCAACAAATATTGTATTTAATTCTGTTGATAATAAACCAGCAGTAAGAATTGTTGGTGAAATATCAGATTCAACACCACTCAATTGCAATTTATTATTATTGGCATACATTCCATGATTAAAATGACTTACCTCTAAGTAATTGCCAGAATTTGTTCCTGTTCCTTCAGTTACACTTAAAATGGTGGTAGATGCCAGAGATACAATAGTTGTATCTGTATCATAATAACTTACTCCAATACCAGTTCGGAATGCTTTTGGTGAAGAATCGCCTTCACCTTGAACATTAGTCAGATAAAGTGTATCTCTTCCATTGATTGCATCAATACTAATTAATGCACCTCTACCTGTTGTGTTACTAGTGATAGTCACTACATCACCAACTTCATATCCATTTCCATTAGCAGTTTTTGTAAGACCGGTGATTGCACCATTTCCATCTACACTATCGATAGTAAATTCTAACCCACTACCATTTCCGACAATATTAGTTGTTGGTCTGTTAGATTGAGTTGTATAATTTACACCACCATTAGTAGTTGTAATACCACTGACCGGTCCACCCGCATACTCAATATATCCATAACTATTTGGGATAGAACCAGCAATTTTTCTACCGGTAGTCAAAATACCAATTGTTGCTGCATCTGTGGATGTTGTAATTCCAAGATTGATAGTTTTTGGTAGACCAGTAACTGGATTTGCAAGTAAATTATTTACATATCCATTACTTTGATCTAAAGGTGGATTTCCAAAATGAGCAATACCAGTATTTGCGGTGAATTTTGCTTTGTAAAGTTTAAATTTAAGATCTAATTCTTGTGTAGGAGTCCAAATAGATCCATTTTGAGACTTAAACAAACTACCAAGTGCGAATTGCTTACTATAAATGACTGCTTCCGCATCAGGTAAAGATTGTGTATTAACAGTTCTCTCTCCCATTTTTGCAATCCAAACTTCATATTCATCTGAAGTAGGTGCAAGTAAAACTACAGCATATTCATTTCCTGGGGCAAGATATTTTGGTTCATCAAATGTAACTCTTGTTGCAATTTCTCCAGTTGCTGATGTTGTAATTTGATCTGGATATAATGTTTTAGATTCTCCAACCAGATTTAGAGTTGGAATACCAAGTTCTACTGTTCTTATTTGAACTTCAAGAGGTTCACTACCTGCTGGTTTGTTGGCAAAAAAGATATCCAATTCGGTAAGAACTACACCCTTATCATCACTACTAAATCCATTTAAATCTGGAGCATCAATATCTCTACCAACAACAAATGATTGCGCAAGAGGATCAGATCTTCTTGCTCTTACAACTTCACGTCTAGTTGTTGTTATAGTTGTAGTGCGTCTTACCGTAGTGTCAATAGTTGTCGTTACTGTGGTTTGTATTTGTCTTGTTAAGAGAGTTCCAACAGCACTATAAGATCCTTGACCGGTAGAAATTAACTTACTTCCAGGTAATGGTTTGGTATTTGTAGAACTACTAGTCAATAAGTATGTCTTTTTACCAGTAAGAAGTCTTGGATTTGGTGCCGGATTTGTATGAGGATTCTTGATAAAGAATGAACCAAAAAGATCTCCATAATTATCAGTTATCAATCTTAAATCTTTTACATATGCAATTGCACCACTCGTTTGTCCAACGATCTTTGCACCTTTGGTAACATACCCAAAAAATCTTCCTTGTGCTTCATCGGATAATGAATTTATATCAATATTTAATGTTTTGGATGATTGACTATATGAAGTTGGTAGGTTTTCAGACCTTATATAAGGATTGATATTGTATGTTCTTGATGGAGAATTAAAAGATCCTTCTTTATGATTTGATGTTGCAAGTCTAAACCGACCTGTTTCTTGTCCACCTTTATATACTTTTACTGTTTCACCTGACGTAAATGATCCTTGTAAAGTGCCAGATGTCTCTAAAGATGTGCTATTAGCAATTTCTATGAGTTTCGGTATAAAATCTACATTACTATGATTATCTAAGAACTGATAATGTCTTGTTAAAGGTTTCAGTGATCTTCCGAAGAAAGAAACATTTCTAGATCTAATATACTGCTCATCACCACTTGAGATTAGAACATCTCTGGATCGTACATCAACTCTAGTTCTAGAAGTTGTTGAAGTCTGTGTTCTAGAGTTTGTACTACTTCTCCAGTCTGTTCGATCGACTCTGGCCCGATTTACGAACCCTCCACTCAAGTTAGGACCTACTCGTCCCCAAACACGTTCCCGTGTAACCACTAATCCGTTTATTGCACCGGATAGTGGTATTGATACTGTATTTCTAACAGTGTTAGTAACAACATTAGTAGTTCTTCTTGTTATATTCTGTACAGAAGGGGGAATATAAATGGTTCTAATCCAAAAATCATTTTCTGGAGATAATTTTACATTTCCAACATACTCTATAACATGGAATGGATTAACATTTTCAACACGAGTAGCAAGTGGTTGCTCCAACCAACCGATAGAATCATATTTTAGAGTAACAACATTTCCAGTTTTTTGAATATTTGGGTCTAATAACTCAAAGTTAGTTGTCAAATCCAAATCTTCTTCGGAAATTTCTGAAGAAGGTAAAACTCTTTGTCTTAAAGAATTAGAAAGAAGTCTTGGTCTCAATTGACCTTCACTAATATCTGCTGATGTTAGATTTTGATCACTGTTCGTTTGATCAACAAAATTATCTACAAAGAAACCAGACTTAAATCTATTATTACCATCTTCATCTTCAATACGCAATGCTTCAGTACTCACCTCTAATAAACTTAAAGATGTGACTCTTTCCAAGTTTTCTATTCTATCTTCAAGTTGACCAATATCCCTCATAGTATATCTTCTATTATCAACCAAATTAATAGAAACATCATCAGGATCATAAAGATATGGTGGAAGTATAATGGTTGCCAATTCCATCAAACTTTGATCATTACTTGGAGATGCTTTTGGATCTTTTGCCGAAACACCTTTACTAACGATAAGATTTTCAAATTTATCAAGATATAATTTATCAATTCTTGGGAGATAAAAATCAAACCCAATCAGTGAACTTTCTCCAGGTTTTAAGTTATAATCTGTAGTAAATGTTCTTGAACTAAAATCAAATGGTGAAGCAGTTGTTGAAGAATAATCAACAACTCTTGGTCTAAAGTCTAATGTATCAGAAGCTCTAACATCATTAGGTCCAATTGTAGGAATATCATTTAAAAATCTATCATCATCATAACTTAAAACCGTAAATACATCTCCAGTGTCTGATGCAGGAACTATATAATGATCATAGACAACTAACAATCTCTTAGATGGTTCTGAATCTGTTGTTCTGATTAATCTTGAATAATCATAATATTCATTTTTTTGTCCACCATCAAGAACAAAATTGTCTGTTACGTTATTATACTTTCCTAATGTAATAGACTGAACGGTAGAAATAATATTAGATTCTTTGAATGTTACAGTTTCTCCAGCAGTAAAAGTATTTTGATTTAGATAAACTACACCTAATTTATTGGCACCACCTGATGATGGTGAGGAACTATTATTTGTTACGACTCTTCCAACTGCTCCACTCTCAGAACCAATGATATTTTCTCCAATAATAGCATCTGTTCCAACATTGGATATTGAAGAGAATTCAATTGCATCTAGTGTAGGATCTGCAGTATTCGTTGATTCATATACTACAAGAACTTTTGCTACATCAGGAACATTTAATGAAATTTGATCATCTTGAACTCTGAGTCCATAATATGGATTATATGTTAGTCCATCATTGATTGATATGCTAGATGCAGATCCAGATTGTGCTAATTTTGAAAGATTGACTACTTCTATTGCACTTCTAGTAAATTTTTTAATTTTACTTTGAATTCCATTCTTCTTCAGTGTTACATTTACAACTATATTTGATTGACCAGAGGTTAATCCTTCAATTTCGACTCCAGTTCCCCCTCCAGTAAGAGTAAACGCATCAGAAGTTACTGTTCCAATTCCACCCCCAGTATAATGAACGGAATATCTTTCCTGATCAAATGACTCATAAAATGCGCTTGTAATGCCGGTTGGTAGTCCAAATACTAAATCACCAGAACCATCAGTTGCTTCTCCAGTTATTTGATTTGTTATTAATAACTGAGAACCTGAGAGATCAACAGAGGAAATATTAGATTCTGGAAGATTTGCATAAAGAAATCCATTTTCACTATTTTTTATTTCTGCTACTCTAAGATTTGCCGTATAATTGCCATTAGAAATTGCGGTTCCAGTAAATACTCCACTAACACTAGAAATACTAGCAATAGTCAGTGATGCCAAATCTGAAGAAATTGCTGTAACTCTATTATACCTTAAACCACTTCCTTCTACGACACTAATTACATCATTCACTTTGACTCCAGAGAATAATTTTCCTGGACTTGTTACGGTTGTTCCATTAACATTAACTTCCGAAATTCCATTAGAGAACTTTTTAGAACTTAATACTGCATCTGCATTAAAATCTGGAAATCCTGATACACTAGTTTTCTTAACAGATTTTAATTGATTAATATTATTTTGAACAAAACTCTTAATTGTTAATGCAGTCTCAACTCCGTTAACAATCAATTTTTCTCCAGTTACAAACGTTCCCGAAGTTTGACTGAGATTTAACGGTCCAACACCACCAGCGACAACAAAACCACTCGCACCACTACTCTTTCCTTTTATAAAAGAAGATGTTGGAATTTGATCTGCGGTTACACCTACATTAAAGGTTATATTTGTATAAGTTTGAATATCATAAAGATATAAATCCCATTGAGTTGCTGCACCAGAATATGCAGCATCAGTCAAGTTAAAGGTATATACTCTCGCAGCACCAATTATCGACCCCCCTCCACCAAGTTGATCATATAAATCTAAAGTTTCATTTTCTTTTGGAGCACCACTGACATTATTAACTCTAAGTAAATGCCCCATCTCAAATGGGATATTAGCACTACTTATACTTTCAGTATCTCTTGGTTTTTCTACATCTATAGCAGTTTCTGTATCTAAAGTAACATCATAACCATCAACATATGCTCTTCCAGGACTTACCTGTAGACACATTAAATCATCCGATGGAGTATTTCCTTGTTCTGTAGTTTCTCCCTCTAAATATAAACCATCATTATCGATTTGATCATTTAACGAATTGAGTGCTTTAACACCAAACTCATCTACGGCATAATGACCAGATTCATCAAATGTTCTTTCTGCAATATAATCTCTTATTAAATTATAAACAGGTCTATTTTCGATTTTTTTAATTTTTCCTTCATCTACTCTCAATATCTCTACAAAATCAGTATCTGTATTATTAGATATTTCTTTTTTTGTAAGTGTTAATGCTATCTTTAATCTGTCTGCTCCTGGTGCTGCAAAATTAGTGAAACCACTTGCATTATCATATAAAGACGAATCATCCTTTGCATTTACAATCGTTTCGGATATTTTTAATCCTACTCTATACGAAGGAGTATTGGTATAATAATCTAATATAAGTGTTTGCTTAGAAACTTCTACAAATGTTCCTCTGATAAAATAAACACCATTATCAATAGATGCTGCTGAACCAACAAATGTTGCATCCTGAGAGATTAATGATGCAAATGCGGTTCCTGCGGCAATTGTAGTATTACCATACGTGACATTTTCACTTGCAAATAACTGTTCTCCATCTTGAAATACATCTGTTTCTGCATTATCTCCAGACTCTCCATATTTAACATAAATTGTAAGATCACTTACTAGATCACTATCAGATGTAAGGGCAACTTCTTGAATAGATGCTGTTACACCCGAAAGTTGTCCTGTAATTTTCTTTCCAATAAAATTCTTAATATAAACAGAGACATCTATACCTAAATTAACCGCATTTAATTTTACTGCAGAAAACTGATTATCAAAAGTTACAGATCCTGGAAGAACCATAGATCCTTCTTTAAAAATATTGCCACCAAAAGACTCTACTTGGTTCTGTAAGATGGATTGAAGAGTTGTTAATTCTCTAGCCTGAACTGGATATCCTGGTTTAAATAAAACTTTATAAAAATTTTTATCCCCATCAAAATCATCATAATATGGGCTTATATTTAAGTCTGTTTTTTGTGCCATCTTTTTTTAGAATTCCAGAATAATTTTGATGTCTTCTTTTTGTCTAGAGTCTCTCTGAACTTCGGGTCGGTTGTCAATATAAATTATATCCCCCGTCTTTTTATTTATCTCTGGATTTGAAAGACCATTTGTAAAAGTAACTCCCAGATTAATCTGCTTATTATTAACAACTACAACACTACCGTTTAGATCTGCAATACTTGCAGAACCTCCACTAGTATTAAATTCAATGTCATTAGTAGAATTGAATGCTATTATATCTGTTGTACTGTCACTAAGTGTTTGGTCTATTTTATTTCCAAAACATAATGATCTGTCTTGATAATATTTCAAAACTTTAGTATCTTTATCAAATGATGCTACATATCCTTTTGCCCCGGACACACTTTGAGTTATTTGTTCACCAATAGTTACGTTTCTAGACTCTGATAGTCCGATACCAGAAAGAGATGAGAATGTATTCCCAGTAAAAGTTACTCCTGCTCCAGAAAATGTTTCGGGATTTTTTATAATTCCGACCTGAGCAAATTTAGTGTCTATTGGAAAATCTTTAGTTGAATCGTCGAATCTTGCATACATTAATACTTTATCTGTTCCCAACTCCTCATAAATGTTATAACCATGACCTTTTGATGGAGGAATTATAGGTATTAATTTTGCAGTATCAGTGGGGGAAGATTTGGGTAAATTAAGAATTCCATATGTATATCCTTTTCCGCCATTTATCACCGTGATATCGGTTATTGTACCTGCACTATCTACTACAATAGAAACTGTAGCACCACTTCCGTCACCTATGATAGATGCTACTGTGCCATTAGTATATCCAGTTCCACCATCTTCGATATATACTGCCTTTATTTGATTATTATTAGTATCAGAGTTTCCTCCTTCTCTAATAGTTTGAATACTAGAATCCGTTGTAGTCAACCAATCATTAGGAACTGTAATATATTCTGTAGAATCAAATTTAATTACATCTGATGGAGGAATACTGAATAGATATTTCCATCTATATCCATCAGACCCTGCAACAGATGGTTCTACATCAGTATGTGTTGGTTCTATTGTCGATCCTGTAACCGTAGGATTAGGTCCAGAAGAACCATTATCTATACAAATATAAACTTTAAATTCACTTGTAATAATATAATAATTTGCATCATATAATCTTACTGTTTTAGATACGGGAGATTCATTACCTTGACGATAATCATGACGATACATGTCATAAGGAGTATTTGCAACCCATTCAACCTTTCTTATAACTCTTCTGGCATTTTCTGTAGTAATCTTTTTACCAAATAAACTAGTATCTCTATAATGAGACAAATATTGAAAATTATCTACAGGATTATTAGTTGTGCTTGTATTCCAATTGTCGGTTCTTCCAAATCCAACTGATCCCGGAGTTGGATTTGATAAACCTAAGAAAGCATAATAAGAATTATTACTGATAGACTCTACAAAAGAACCAGCATTCAATATTCTAAATTGATCTGTTACGAATGCGGACATATTAATAGTTTTTTATATATTTATAAGACAATTTTAGTTTTCAATTATACTTCTCTTTTAGGTAATGCCCCAGTTTTTCTAATACCAATACCTCTTCTCTGAATTGTTGGATATGTTGTCAATCCAGATACAGTATTGCCAGTAACACCAATTGATATTGGATTTGTAGATCTTGTTCCTCCTTCTAATAATCCCCATGAGTATTTTCCAACGGGATTTAATGTACTTCCAGTAGTTCCAAGACCAACTACATTAGAATTTGAATCTACATTACATGTAATAATTCCAATTGTAGTTCCAGCACCCGTATTATTAGACCAAGAAGAAACATAGTAAACATTGTCCAGGAAAGTAGTTCCAATTCCAACAACTGCAGAATTTGAATCATCAATTGAGGTGACTCCACTACCAATTTGAGTATCATAGATATAAATTGGATAACCTGTCGATAGTCCAGTAAAGTTATTACTGTCAATCAATGTAAATTGAAGTGCTAAAGGAACACCAATTCCAGATGCTGTTGTAATACCAGTTACTATTCCAGAGAAACCTTTAATATTACTAAATCCTGTAATTTTTTCAATAGATCCCAAAGATTCTGTAGAAATACCATTAATAATAACCGCATCTAATGGAGTAGAAGAATCGGTATATCCATTATCAGTTTCATAATTAAATAATTCTATATTATCGACAAATATTTCAGTATCGGTTGTAGACACATCTTTGATAATTCTTGCAGTTGGGAAGATTAACGGTTCTAATACATCTCTTGATTTATAAACATATTGGCCATTAATTTTCTTATCTGTTTTTTGCTTAGTCCAAGATAAAGGTTTGTAATTGATTTCATCAACTCCTAATCCAGTATATCGATTAGTTTCAAATTTATCAGAAGTAGTTATGTTGTAAACTGTTCTTTCATCTTGTGTTATTGTATTTGGATAGATATTGTTACTTATTACTTGAACAACATCACCAGTTTCTATAGTTGGTATGATATTATCTACTAGTGTAGAATCAGTCCCATCAACACCTTTATAGAAGTATATTTCAATTTCTTCTTCTGGTAACGGTGCTCTTGTAAATGCAAATGATGTCCCACCTTCAAAGATGTAATTTTCTACTGGTTTTTGTAATACTCCATTAACAAAAATTATAAGAACATTGTTAATATTTTCTTCAATTGGAGAATTTTCTTGAGGTTCAAAACTCAGAGGTGTTGAATTATAATTAAGTGGGAATCTAGTTCTTGATCCATCTTGTAAGTTTTGAATAGAATCAATATAATCAAGTTCTCCAAATTCCCAAGCAGCAAAATTATCAGAATAAGTATCAACTACTGTAATTTCAAAATCTGATATTGGAGAAGATAGAGAACCATCAGTGACTAATCCAACAGGTTTAAATACATCACCTCTTCTGAAATTATATCCTGGTCTTGAAAATTTGACTTCAGTTACTTCGAATAAAGTGGATCCTATTCCCGTAGATCCACCAACTTTTAAATCTACTAATAAACCATTTCCCGTATCAGTTGTTGCTCCAATTCCTAACCTAGAAACACCAATCACTGGTAGATTTTTATATGATGGATCTGAAACGAATATTTCAGGATTACTATATCCAGTTCCTCCACCAACAACATTAAACGATAAAGTTCCTCCAACACCAATATTTGCCGTAATTGTTGCTGCAGCACCAGAATGTCCACTTTCATATACGGATATTCCGATAGAAACTAAACCATTATATCCAGAACCATGTCCTGTAGTTCCTAGTCCAACAGATACAATAGAACCTCCAGCACCAACAACAGCAGTCACAGAAGCACCTACAAGTGGTGCAAATCCAAGTCCAGGTGTAGATCCATATGAAACTATAATTCCACCTCTAGGAACTTCATTTGCATTAGTATCATAGTCAGAAACAAAATATTCAAGAGGAAATTCGTCCGGTCTAGTAATTCCAGAGAATTCAACAGTAGATATTCCTGCACTAGAGTCTTCTAAGATTTGATAATTAAATCTTGTTGGATTGTTATCAGTTTTGGGTGATTGGTAAATGTTATTAATAAAAACTAGACCACTTGAACCTTCTGTTCCAATTCCTGTAGTATTTGCACCACCAACTTTTAGTGTGAATGTTCTTCCAATTCCAGTAAATTCATCAGATAAATCATCATAAACTTTGTTATTATCATAATTAGATTTAAAAAATACTCTACCAGTAAATGATGAGGTTTCAGAATCTAAATTATTTTTTGTTTTTGCGATTTGTGGATTACCTCTTGGTGCTTCTGTGAAATAAATTTCACTATCTTCAATATTAAATGAACCTTTATGAATTCTTACTAAGGTAGAATCTGTATGAGTTGATGCAGAAGAACCTACAAATCCTCTCTTGACTTCAACTAAATTTATACTCCCTTCATTTGTAATCGGTCCTACATTGGTTGTTCCCAATCCAACATTAGTTACACCCATGTATTCATCATCAACTTTCAATATATCTCTTGGATTTATTGTTGAAATTCCACTTAGTGATACAATACTTGTACTATTGTTTAGAGAACCACCAACATTTCCACTCAAAGTATGTGTAATCTTAGTAGGTGCTATTGGATATTGAACCAATTCATCAACAGTTAAGATGCACTTACTGTTTTTTTCTTTCATAGTGAATCTATGAGCATTTCCTTCTCCAAAGGAAGTAAATGTTGTTCCAATTCCTGCAGCAGCTGCTGTAGTTGTTATTGCTACTTTGAAAGTATTTTCGGTTAATTTGATAGCATAAACTGTAGATGGAAGTTCTCCACCAGGAGTAACAATTGCACTAGTTCCAACACCAACGATTGTAGAGTTTGGAGTATAGATTAATTCTTCTCCAGTTACAAAGAAGTGATTTTGAATTGTAAATATTCCAGTAGATGCATCTAATGCAGATGAATTTGGATTAAATTTCTTTGAGAAAATTGGAATGCCATTATCAGTTAATGTGAAACTATCTTTATTAATTCTACTAAGATTAATAGCATCATAGAATTTTTCATCAATACTTTCGGTTACAGCACCATAAGATAAATCTAAAGGTTCATTAACAACATCTACTTCAGAATAAAATAATTTACTGAATACTTCAATATCAATTTGACCTGTTTGATTTGCATCTGGGAAGAATTTAAGTATTAAATCACTTCCAGATATTTCTCCACCAAATGTTCCAATACCAGAAGCATCATCTAATTCACTATCATCATTAGATACTGAAAGGAAAGGTAATTGCTGAGTATAAGCATCAGTTCCTTCATTAATTATCATAACCTGATGAAGTGCTTTTGTAGAACCTATACTTACTTGAATTAAAGATTTTGATGCATTAAATAAAGATCTATCTAAAGTTTGAATTATTGTAGAAGAAGCACCTACTGTAGAATAATATCCAGAATCGTAAATTACGCTTCTTTCTTGACCATCAAATTGATCCGAAGATTTAAATCTATATGTACCAATTCCAGTAGATGTTGTTCCAAATCCAACAATATTAGTTCTTATCTTAAGTTGATCAGAAGAAGTATTTTCGTGTATTAGTGATAAAACTCCACTTCCCAAGTCAGTGCAAGTGAATATACCTATTTGATTTCCTGTTGAAGAACTTAAAACATTGCTATCAATATAATATTCTGACATGAAAGTGTTTGTCCCTGCAATAGAAACATACAATCTCACATAATTCATATCATTAGTAACAGTATTAGTTACTTGTGCATTAACATAAAGAGATTCAAAATTATTAGCATCTAAAGAAATAATTGTTGTAGTTCCAATTCCCACACTAGTATTTTCTATATCTACAGAACCTGTCAAATTGACAAAACCTATAGACTGTGTTCCAACTCCCGATATATCTGTATTAAATATTTGCTTAATTACTTTTAGATCATAATTTGTATTCAATGCATCATTAGGAACGAATCTTAAGAAAGTTTTTTCAGTTTCGTCTGTAAATAAGTCAAAAATACCATAATTAAATTCTTTTCCAGATATGGACTCATTTTCAACAATGACTGATTCTAATTCATTTTTTAAAATAGTAATATCTGTTAACTGAAGTTCAGTGTCATCCTCACTAGACACTCTTAATAAGTAATTAAAATATGTTCTATTATCAAGTTCGTCTACTAATAAGTATTCAGTAAATTCTGATTCTGAATTTGAGAACTGATTTTGAAGATCATCAACTGTCAATACGTTAAGATTTGTTAATTCTGTATAATTAGTAAGTTTTTTAGTTTTTAATTTTAAAAATTTTGATTTTGAATCTACAACATCAACATCAATAACATTATCAAAATTATTAATAGTATCTACTCTTTTCTCATCAATTACATCATAAATTATAGTAATTCCATCATTAGTAGTTGTTAAACCTGCACTCGTATTTGAAGATATTCCAGTATCTGCAAAATTTTTCAATCCACTTGTATGAACTAAACTTTCTACCGGAGATTGCTGATCTTTATATGTTATTGAACTTTTTACGGAATATGATAAATTTTGATAATAGTCATTATCTGGAGTAACTTGAAAATCTTCACTTAATTTTCCAGTTTCAGTATCCCAACCAATATCTTTTGTGTTAGAGTATCCAACATTAAATGTTCCTTCATTTAAATTTAAAGACTTAATTGTTGCGACAGTGCCAGATTCATTTCCAGTAACAACTTCACCTATTGACAACTCATATGATCCAGAAACTTTTAAAGAATCTCCACCACTTCCTGTAACTTCCAAATCTCTTATTATCTTATTTGAAGATAAAGTTTCTCCAATGAAAAATTTGGATGGTTCTTGAACTACCTTAAAAGTAGGATAATCATTTTTATTAATTATTACTCCACTAAAATCTTGAATTGTTTTTGCAATTCCAGTATTTGTGGTGAATTCGGATACACCAATAGAGACTGTATCATTAACTCCCGCAGTGCTATATCCCTTTACCTTAAAGAATTTGTATCCATAATCAGAAGAATTGAATCCATCTCCATCTGAACTATATTTTACAATACCTTCAATGAATACTTCATCTCCAACAGCAAATGGTGGAGTATTAAAAGTATTTCCAATACCAGGTGTTGATATTGTGCATGTGAAAAAATCCGTATTTGATGACCCTACCTTTTCAATTGCAACACCATTATTATTATTTGTTGCAAAAACTTCTACAGTTTCATCAGGTAAACCTTTTGGTTGTATTTTAATATCTAAAGAAGAAATTGCAGATCCTGTTATTTTTGGTTCAATCAATCCAGAATTTATTACATTTCTTGTTGTGGGATTGACGAGAGTAATAAATGGTGGAGATACATAACCTTCACCTCCACTAACTATTGATATCTGACTTAATGCATTTGAATCTTTTGTTACAATGTTGGGAGAAACATTGACCTTAGGTCTTAAAGTTTTATCTGAAGAATAAGTAAATCTGTTATTGATGACTCTACTTTCTTTTATAGATCCTACATTTATTGATTTTGCATTTGCAATTAAATCTATTCCAGAAACAGAGTTTGTAGATTTTAAAGAAGGTAATTTTTTATATCCAGTTCCTGAAGATATAATACTTAAAGATTTAACTGGACCAGATGGAGAAGTTGATGTCGTTGAGTAATCTAATGTATCACATTCGGTTGAACCATAAGAAAGTTTTTCTGGTTTTTTGTCAAGATTTACATTGAACGTTGTTGCTGCAACACCACTAATAACATATGAATTGTTATAATCACTATCAATATACTTAATACTTGAATAGTTATTAACATCAGTATCGGATTTAACTAATACTCCATCTTTTTCTAAGGTATAGAATAATTCATCAATTTGTGAGTTGTAATCTAATGTAAGAGTTGCTGTAGATGTTACTCCAACAGTTCCTACTCCAGATACACTGAAAGTATTTGTAGAGCCAGTAGAAACAAATTCATTATTAAACTCTTTGTCCTGATATAATCTCAGACTATAATTTATCAGTGAAGAATCTGAAAGGTCGAATACTAAATTATTATTTTTGACTGGTTGTAATTGTGGATTAATTAAGGATATTGTTTGTGAAGAACCTCCTGTAGAAGCAAAACTTACAACTGTCGGAGGATTTTGTTGAGAATCTATTAAAGTTTCGCAGAGATTAATTCTATTTCTATTAACTTTATAAACAAAATATTCATTATATCCACTATCTTCATAAAGAACTTTATCACCAGTTACTAACTCATGATCTGTAATTGTGATTTCATTAGTTACTGTATTAATTCCTGTTGAATTAAATCCAATTGGATTGACTACGATATTATCAATTTCTGATTTATAAAGAACACGAACTGCTGTTGAAGTTCCAATACCCACTGAAAGATTTGGTTGAACATCTAATGTTACCGTATCTCCATTTTGAAGTTCATGAGATGTTGATACTGAAACAGTCACTACATTCTTATCCACATCTCCCAATATTTGAGTATAATTGGATTCAAATGAATACTTATCACTATCATCTCCATTATCATGGAAGAATAATTCTTCACCTGTAATTGCAGTCTTTAATCCAATAAGACTTGGACTTTTCTTAACAACGAAAAGATTACTTGATATACCTACTGGGACAGATGTTCCATCAGTAGAAACATTTAAGGTTGTTCCACCATTAGTATTAAATCCAACCGGTTGATTTGTTGTGAAAGGATGATTTTCAATGTAAATTCCTTTTGTAGGAATACTTCTAGTTGCAGTTGAAATACTGCCAAATGTAAATGATGTGCTGTATCCAACACCACTTATAGTTCCAACACCAACAGATTCTCTAGGATTGAAGAAAGCCTTATCATTTACTTTTGAATCAAATTTATCTACAGATTTGGAAATTGTAAAAGAATCTGGAGAGAAAGTTACTGCAGTTCCAACAGTATGTGATACACCTGCCAACCCTCTTTCAATTCTGAGAACGTTTTGATTTTTAAATACTTCAAGAACTTTTAAAGTTTCTGTTCCAATATTAATACTACTACCAATAGATACTTGTTCTGGAATTGGAGAAACATAAATTTCTGTCGTAAATCCTACAGATGCAGATGTTATAGTAGAAAGACATCTTCCATTTGCATAAGAAGGAACTGTGATTTGATGTGTTCCATTAAGTACCGATAGATTTGTGGAAAATCCAGATATAGTTACATAATCTAGATTTAAAAGATCATGGTTGGGTAATATTGATACTTTTACTCTACTTGTAGATTCCCATGTAAAAATAGAATTTAAATATTCAGTTGAATTTGTATTTAATTCTACGAGACTCTTTCCTTTTACGGAAGCAACACTAACATCTAAACCACTTCCTGAAGTATCAGTATCATCAAATGTTAATTTATCTCCAACTTTGTAATTATTACCAGAATTTTCAATATCTATAGATTTTACAGAGTCTGATGTTACAGACACTACTTCTATTTTTTGATCTAAAATATCACTAGTTTCATTAATAAAATCATAATCAGCCTTTAATTCTGATACTTTGTAAGGAAAAGTATTTCTCAATAAATTTGAATTATTGAAATCAAATGATTGATCCAAATCTGAATTGGAAATTAATTTTGATTTATACTTATTACCTATAAAATATGGAAATTGGTCTATTGTAGCATGATATACATAAACACCATTCGGATACTCTACATTTTTTTCATATCTACCATTATATTCATCCAAGTCTCCAACATTATTAAATTGATAATCCTCAACAAAAAATCCAGCATCAAATCCAGATGGTCTATCTTCAACATTCGATGTATTTGAGATATACCCAGATTCTAATGATTTTAGTCCTGATGATGTATCTTCAGGGTTTGTATATCCATAGGGTCCATAAATTGGATTGCCATCATAAGCCCATCCAATTATGTTTGACCTGCTTGTGGGATTTTCTTTAAAAGAATTTCTCAAATTCTCAAAATACTTTGATACTGAATATTGAAGTTTATCTTTACCTTCTAATAAAACTTCTCCAGTAGTGAATCTTGTAATATTATCATTTAAAGTTAATTTTCTTATTTGTGGATCAATAAAGGAATTTTTTCCTGATGAAACAACTTGAATTTTTGTATTTGATGCTGAATACCCAATACCAGTATTCAGAACCTTAACTTCTGATATTTCCCCATTATTAATTATTGCTCGCAATTCTGCACCAGTTCCAGAACCAGAAACAATCAATTCCGGAACAGAATAATATTCACTTCCAACAAAACTTGTAAAAACATTAATTATTTTTCCATCAATGATAGATGGTGTTAATTGAGCAGATTTACCATTCTTTATAGAGATTATTGGTTTTTTCTCTAAGTTTAAAATTGTAGATCCATATCCAGTTCCTGATTCGTAAACATAAGCATCAACAATACTTCCTTTTACTACTGGACTTAATACTAAATCTTGATACTCTTGAGTAGTAGTGCCAAATCCTACAGAATTATATTTAATAGAAACTGAAATATTAGGATATTTGAAATATTGATATCCACTTCCCGTACTATCAAATGTTTTATAATCTCGTCTTTCATAATTAGAAACAACTGTTCCCCCAATTCCGGCATCACATAATCTAAATGAATCGTCGTCAACTTTTAAAACAAAGTATTGATTTGTAGTTGTAATTCCAGATATCTGCCCAGATTCATAATCATATTCAATAATTTCTCCATCATTAAATCCATGATTTTTAAAGGTAACGGTATTGTTTGTTGTAGATATTCCTGTAGGTTTTACAATTAACTTTCTATTAGTGTATCCTTCTCCTTTATTAATTACTTTTACATAAGAAACTTGTCTTGAAGACGAAAGAGTTGAGAACTTATGCGTTCCAACAGAACCTGTATAGATTCCTACGACATTGGTGTCCAATTGCTGATCACTTAAAGTGTTATATAATTTTATTGCTTTGTTGTTAGTAACACCGACATAATATACAGAATTAGTGGGAAGATTAATATTATTTCCTGCCGTTCCAATTGCTATTGGATTATTTCCTAGAGGATTGTAAATTACTTCTTGACCATTGACGAAATTATGATCTGTTAAAAATAAAATTTGATTAGTTGTCTCACTAACTCCACCACCACTAGAAAATTCATCTGCATTAAATAAAACTTCTCTAGGTTTTTCAATTATTACAGGTTTGATTACAGCACCACTACCATTTCCTCCTGAAATATTAATAGAAGTTATCTCTCCAATATTATAATCTTGCGAATCTACATATACTTTTTCAAAACCTCCACTAATAACAGGTTGAATTTTTGCGGTAATACCAGCACCAGTAGAAACTTCAACTAATGGAGGATTAATTACATCAAAATCTTCTCCCCCAGAAAGAATATCTACATCTTCAATTGGACCATAATAAATTGCATCTTTAGATTTATAGTTACTAATTTCAACACCATTAATTAACATTCCAGTAGTTCCTGGAGTTGTTAAGGTTCCGGAACCATTTTCAATATTTTTTTCTAATGGAAACTTTCTTAAAAGTTTTTGTATTCCTAGATCAGTTTTTCTTTGAGAATCTAAGGTAAAAGTGTGAGTTCCTATACCAGAATTTGGCACTTGAAATGTTACATTATTGTCAGAATCTAATAAAGAAGGTGTAGTATATAATTTAAATTGATTTGTAGATGTTACTTTTACATAATAATTACCAGTTTGCAATCCAACTAAAGGTTCATTTTGCGGAAGATAATATATTTTATCTCCTGTTAAAAATGGAATGGAAGGATTGAACTCAATAAAGTTATAGATATTCTTAATTTCAGAAAATTCTGGAATATTAAAAGTACTAGCAATACTTACTTTTTTAATACTAGTTTCAATATCAAGACGATAATCTACAATATTATTTTTTTCTTCTGATGGTAATGAATTTGATGCAACATATGCATAATCATCCTTATCAACATATAAATTAAGGATATCTGATAATACAGAACTACTCCCAAAATTTGAACCGGAAGATTTTGTTTTATTTAATTTTCTTCTTACATCATATTCTTTACTGTCTTCTAAAGATGGTTTATTTGCCAATGTCAAAGTATTTGCAGTACTATCGATAGTTGTAATACCAATTATACCATTAGAGGGTACTACACTCTCACTACCTCTTTCTAATATTTCAACTTCATCTCCAATTTTTAAACTGGATCTATCAATAGTGGATCCTAACTTAGTAGAACCATTATCTACAATTTCATATCTCGCACTTGTATTGTATATAAAAGAATTTGCAAAAATTTCTTTCCAATTTGAATTTGTATTTTTAATCTTATCCCCAAGATTTTTAACTGTAATTATATCATTTTCATCTACTTTAAAGTCTTCATTTTCTTCTACTAAATCTTGTATTACTCCGAGTAATATTAATTCAACCTTCTTAGAAGTATCTCCATCTTCATAAGAAAAATAAGTATCATCAGATCTAATATTTGATGATGTAGTTATAGTATCATTAATACCAGTACATCCAAAAAATTGATTAATACTTTTTCCAGTATAAGAAATAGTATTAGTTCCTGAAATTAATGTTCCAGATTGCGGAAAACTTACCGTCGAATCTACTGTTAAAATAGAAGATCCTACAGATACACTTTCAATTAACTTTGTATTTGGAGTAATTTCAAAATTTCCTTCTACTGATGAGGAATTTTTAGTATTTCCAATATAAAATTCAATTCTATGAAATGTTTTTCCCTTTCTTGAAAATGGTTCTATTGCCGATATTGAAGCAGTTGTGTTCTCATCAGTAGTCTTTATGAGAGTTTGTCCGACAATTTTTGAGGGTTCTCCTGATATTATTTCTGCTATTGCAACTTCTCTTCTTACATAATTTGCAGAAGATGGTTTGATTAAATAATCTTCTAAATTTACAATAGAAGGAGTTTCTCCAAAAATAACTTTGAAAAGTATTTTTATTGCTTCGTCTGTTCCTTTAGAAGCATAAAAATCTTTTGCTCTTCTGATGAAATTTCCAACGTCAATTTCATCTACAAATTTAATATCTTCTAATCCTGGAGTAAAAGTATACTTCAGTTTTTTATAAAAATCTTTTAAGAATAGGGAACTTAAATTTTGAACAGATGAACTATTAGAGTGTTCTGCTGCTGTTGATGTGGAAAAAACAAGTTCTCCACGATTTAAATCTTGATGATAATCGGTTACTCCACTAAATCCGCGCACACAACCAGTAAAACTATTCGTAGTAATTCCAGTATATGTAATTACTTCATTATCAATTTTAAGAAGTCCATACTGATTTGGAAATCCTTTTGTGCTAGAAACACTAATTGTAGTATCGGAGGATGTAACACTAGCACTAGTTATTGTGCTATCAACAATAACTTCTGGTTTTAAGTTATCTAATTTTAAATACTGATCTAGATTATCACTAATATCAATAGGACCACCTTGATATTCTTGAGAAATATAATATTGTTTTAAAAATTCTACCGCATTCGGACTTTCTTCCAAGATAAACTCTGGAAGTTGATGGTCAATTAGATCTTGTACTTTGATTCTAGATTCAAAACCAGTTTGTATCATATTACTTTCTTACTAAATTTCCGTTTGAATAACTTGATGTATAGAAGTCGGCAACAAATCTGGTTCCAGATATCTCATCCCCAGAAGCAATTACATCCCTGACAATATTTATTGTACTTTTAGGAATGTTTAATGAGATATACAAGTCTCTTAATCCAACAACATCATTAGATTCTGGGAATGCTTGTATTTCGATTAATCCATTACTCAATGAAGTTGATGTGATATTAACAGTTCCTAAAATTATTTCTCCTTTTACATAATCCACAGTTCCTGCCGATTTTACAACCACTCTAGTTTCATCAGATACTTGCTTTACAATCGATAAAGTACCGGTCTTTAAATCTGCATTAGGAATATCTGTAAAATAGACCGTATCAGTTTCTCCCGAAATTTTAAATCCGGTAGATTTTATATTAAATCCTTCAGAATTTACATGGAATTGATTTCCATAACACAATTCATATTGTGCAAACTTATTAAGTATAGGTTTTAAATCTCTACGAATAATAATTTTTGTAATATTTGATGTAATTGCAGTATCAGTATTATCAATAACTTGTTGAAGTTTACTATATCTAACTCTACCTCCAAATTTGTTTAAATCTAAAGATTCTGAATATTTTTGAAGAGAATTTGTAACAGAGGTTTTTAATGTATCTGCACTCGATACTTGAGAATAATTATAGTAAACAGAACTATTAAGTTCGACATAAAGAATCTTAAGATCTGTTATCTTTTGATTTATTCCAGATACTGTAAATTGCTTTAACTTTGATAAAATTTGTGTCTTATTGAAATCTGAAACAAATGATCCGTTTTTTGGTTTAATACTAATTTGAACTGTACCGAACTCTGGAGGATCCATTTCTTCTCCACCAACTACTGATACAGATTCAGTATCTGGATATATTCTTTTTACAATTGCTTCATAGTCTCTTGATGTAACAGCTCTGTATTGAGACGAATATAATCTTGGTGCATAATATTTGATTGAATCTATTGGTTCAATATCCCCACCATTGATTGACGATTGATTAGTTGTAATCGTAACAGTTCCTGGATCAATAACCGTACCAGTCGCAGTTTCTAGTGTTCCGGAGAATGAAAAACTAGAAGCACCATTACCATCTCTTCCATCTGTAATAATATAGTTGGCAGTAATTATAGTTCCATCAGAACCAACAGCATCACCAAGTTTTTTACCAATAAGACCATCACCAAATCGTAATTCATATTTTTCATCTTGAACTTCATTAATGAAGAAAATTCTAGAGTTTTTATCTACATCAAAAATATTTTCTGAAAGGAAATATTCAATACCAAGTCCATCTTGTTCTGTTTTTTTAATGTATACCTTAAGTGTCGATGTATCAATAAAAGAATTATTCAGAACAAATCTTTGATCCAAAGAACCATCATATTGAAATTGTTTGGTTAAAAATATTCCTTGATAAACATTGAGGTTATTAAAAGATGCTGTACCGTCCACAACGTTTGCTGTAACGTCTTCTGGGATGGCAAAGGTGTATGTAGTATCATTAGTACTCCCTACACACACTATACCTGCCTTCAGGGTCAATGTAGCAGTATCTGTGCTAGTTGTTACATTAAATGATATTTGTGCCGTTGATGCAACTCTGGAACGGGGGACGTATCCAATGTTACCTGCCAGAGAAACTACATTCTCTCGAAGAGTTGCCGAATCCAAAAAGGATTCATTCACAACCATATTCGAATTGAATGCGGTAATATAAGTATTATATGCTAACGTATCAATTAAAACTGAAAAGTTTGATCCCTCAAAGTCAAAGTCCGTGAATGTAGAGTTAGCACGGAGATAATCTTTGATAGAAGTTTTTATCTGATCAAAATCTAAATTTGTATATTTTGTAAAAGGCATTTTATCTGGTTGCCTCTAGGAGGAATGAATATTCTTGTGTCGGAAACTCTTGACCAATAATATCAAATATAACTGTTACATTAAATGTATTTTCGTCTGCTATTGGATCTACCTGAACGATCAAATTTTCGACTCTATCTTCAAAATTATTAATTGCAATTTCAATTTGATCCTGAATAACTGATGCAGTACCAAAATCAACGAACTCAAATAGACTTCTTCTTACATCAGAACCCAACAAAGAGTTAAAAAATCTCTCTGTTGGGATAGTTTCTACTATATTTCTTACGGAACGACGAATTGCGTTCTCATTTTTTAAAACAGGAAGGTCTTTTGTCACAGGATGGGGCTCAAAAGATAAACTAATGTCCTTAAAAGCCCGTGATATCCTCTGAATTGCCATTGTTAAAGAGTTTTCTTAATTATATTTATACTCTATTCTTGAAGATTCTTCTGCCCTTCCTTTAAATCGTCGTGCATAATCTCTTGAATTACTCTTTCTTCTGGATCATTTGTTTTTTTAGGTAATGACCAGTAATCTGTGGTCAAACTTGTTGTTCCCCACACTTCTTGCATATAATTTTTGTTTCTATCAACTGGTGAATTGCCCATTTTACTCCTATTTTGTTAGAATAGAACTTTTTGAGGGGTTTCTATCCCTATTTTTATTTATTTTTCACCCACTTTGGAATTGATACATCGAGGATTACATGGATTTGACCCACAATTGTCGCATAATTTACGTTCCTGTGCAGTCTTCCAGAAATATTCGTCTTCACGTCCCATTCCAAGTCTTTCAAATCCATTTTCAACTTGATAATATTGAGTCGAAACCTTAAAATCAGGCATTTTTGGTTCCACAGGTGTCAAACTATTGTCAAAAATACGTAATCTATTATTTGGATATAGTGCATACTGCCCATTCTCAAGTTCAATCAGATTATGAGACTTGTGTTCGGCAGGGTTCTCACTAGTAGCCCAATCAACATAGTCTGGATCATGATGGTAGTTATCAATAGTACAAATATAAGTGCCTTTTACATTGCCAAAGTCCCGTGTATAACATTCAAAGTCCATTGAATTAATAAATTTCTTATCCACCGAAACAACCCCATAGTCCATACAATTCCAAAACTGAAGGTTTGGTAGGTTCATGTCTGGACTTGGTGTCTCAGGGTCTGCTACAAAGGCACTGATAGGCAATTTATCATACATTGCCGCATATTCTGGTAGATAGGTCTCAAAATAAAAAGCACGTCCAGGAATCGATTTAACCGATACCCAAACGCCCTTTACAAATTCACCATGTCCACTCTGATGATCCGTTAGATATTCCTTACGAACCCATACTTCCTGTGATGGAAGATTTGCAATCAAACATGCCATATGGTGACAATAAAACTACACCTATATATCAACCTCGTCCTTGTCCACGATACATTTTCTTCTTCCCGTTACGAGAAGTCGCGGCATACTTCGTGTGCTTCCCACTCCCTTGACGAGTTTTCTTCGGCTTTCCTTCTATAAAACCATTACCACTTAATCCAACCTTTGAACGTACTGCCATAATAACTCCTAAATTTTAAAAATCTTTGTTTCTAAATCTTGTGGTCTTGGAAAACCTTTCTGATAATACTCTATCGAAAGGTCTTCTATCTTATCAAAATACTCCTCCTCCGTCAAGTTCTTATACAGTACTTTCCCTTTATGGAGAATTGTATATTCTGTCAGCTCCATCAGATCACTCTTGTCTTCTCATGTCCAACACGAATCCGTGGATCACACCAAATCTGAAACCCTGCTTCGATAGCATCGAGACAGAAACTTACATCCTCTCCACACATATCCTGTACCTCTCCACTCTCAAAGACTTGCATCTTTGGTGCAAACCATGGATACTTTATATCAGAATGCTCAAAGACTCCGTGCTTAATCAATACCCATCCGAAACCTGTATAATCAACAGTAAACGGTTTACGACGCTTCGAAATACTTTCCCCAGTCTCATGATTCATAACTCCACCATTATTACGGAAATCATCCTCCTCCATCCAATGTGCCACTGAAGTGGTCTTACCATCTTCTGTCATATACCATCCACTTGCAATGTCCTGGTCCATTAATACTAATTGCCAAAACTTCTCTGTGTTAAACACAATATCACTATCAATCCATAACTGCCAATCATACTGTAACTTACCATCCCATGGAATTTGATCCGGTCCTCGCAATACATTCGCACCTAAACATTTACATCTGGCAAAATTTACCATCGATGAATAATCTTGCGAAATCTGGATGCTGGCACCTGCTTGCACTAAATCAAAACAAAGTTGTACAAAGTTTTTGAGATACGTATAAGAAACTCCTCTACCTGGTAAACAAAAGACAATGGACTTGCCTTTTACCATTTCCTTTGCCTTCGCATAGTCCCATTCTTCAGTGCTCTCAGTTGCTTTGGGTGTCTTTGCTTTTACTGTAAATCCTTTAGCCATAACTGTAAATGAACTTCGTCACTATCATAACACTCTATCTATACGTCGTCAAGACCTCGGTTCTGCAAACCTCAAGACTCTTCGAGATCCTTAATAATAATACAGTCATTCTCTACCTCGATGTTTACTTCTGTTCCCTCATACCACCCCTTCTCATCACATATCCATTCCGGTATCGTAATAATATATTCCCCACTTACTGGATCGATCTCTACAGTCGTAAAATTTTCCTGCGGATTTTTTTGCATATCTTTGAACCCTGATGCCATTTTTTATATATGAAAATTTTTTTTTATTACAGTGATATCACGAACGGACTTTGGGTCGTTTATAGCTTAAAGTAGTAGGGGGTTTTTATATACGGGGCACGGCAACGCATAACATAAGGGGGGCAATCACCCCCCACTGCTGTTTACGAACGAACGGCATAAAGTCTAAGTTCCTTCTTAATGTCTCTGCCTATGTTTTTCATAGTGCGACAATCACTAGGAGTTCTTGATGTCACTACCCGTGCCTGTTTGTATACATTATGATTCCAAATGCAATGCTTACCATTACATCGGGTTAATGAAAAATTAGCGGTTGTCATTTTGATTTCAATTTGTCTTTGTAGTTTCATAAGGAAAGTAAAGAGAAAAAAACGAAAGAGGAATCAACCCTCTAGAACCCAGGTTCCCAGTTCCCCGGCATCCAGTCTCTGGTTCATCAGTGCCCACCATGGAGAATCGATGAACTCATCCAGCAACCCCAGGTGATGAACGAACCGCAACCCCTGTAACCAGGAGACGGTGCCATCCCATTCAGCAGAGGTGAGGAACTCATCCCAGATAAGGTCGGAACGCATGAGGTGCTTTGCTTGGTTCCTCCATATTCTACAGCATCGCACCCCCCTGCCAACCCCCTAAACGATAAGGGTTGCTGATGAGGGTGATAAGATTATTTGTCTATACTTTGGAACTTATTGTTGTTGAAGTTAGCATAACTGAACTGTTCACGATTGACTAACTTAAATGTACCGAACTCATTGGAGTAAACATAACCCTCACCACCGATTGGAGTTTGTCCGATGTATGCCTTTGGACCATTATTGCGGCAGAGATATATTGCATCCTCTTTAATCGACTTAACTAACAACCAGAAACTGATGAGTTTCTCATTCATAAAGTCAGATGCAATCACGGGACGATTCTCACGAATGCAAGAATTGAGTTCCTTTTTAATCTCCTTTGCTTCCTTATCTGATACAAACTCAACGTTCTGTGCCATAACCTTAGCAAAACGGATTACGTCGTCTAAGTCATGGAATCTCTCCAGTCCATCATCATAACGACCGGAGAAGATACGGGCACGGGGTTTCACAAACTTACAATAGAATGTGTCGGTGATAATGAAGTTCATCGGGTGTGCGATTGCATCCCTTAAATCACTCTCTGCTGTGTAGTAAGTATGAGGGGCAACGATAATCTCCTCTTCTACAATGTTATCGAACTGATAGGTGATTGTGTTCGGTGTATATTCATCATTACCACCGAAACCAATAAAATCACCCTGAAAAATGCCGTCGGTTGGGGGTAACCAATCAAAGCAAGTATGCAGAATTCTTGCAACATTGCCCGTGTGGTTAGCATCAATATCCTGATGCGATTCGTTGATTTTGATCTTTACTTTGTTAAAGACTGACTTAGTACCCACGAAGAAATTACCCGTCGCAGGATTAGTCCCCCATACGATTGCAGGTGCTCCGTCCATCTTTACAGATAGATTGCCCTCATTACGTAGACAATCAAGAGCACTTAAATCACCAGTGAGAATTGAATCTTCGGGATGTTCGATGTGCTTGTTTTGCATTTAGAGAATGATGAGAATGAGAACGATTGAGTAAAATCGGGCATAACATGATGCCCACTCTTTTTTGGTTTTAATCATGCAAGACGCATTCCGTTGCTGAACTTTACTGTCTGCATTTCGTCAAATGTTTCATTAAAGACACGAACAAACCACGTCCAATTCTGTTGAAATACCTGCTCATTCTTTGTTCCGCAGGTATATCCAAATTCGTTGAGAAGTGCATTTAGACGGGATTTTGTGGTCTTTGATTGATAACCACCATCATAAAGTTTCAGTGAATCTTCATCAATCTCAGCAATCAAGTTGCCATGAAGATAAACCTTTGAGATACCATCTTCAAGGGTAACTGATGTGTTCGCAGATGTCCAGTTAGTGTTATCTTTGATTGCTTGGATCATCTGCTGTTCGATTTTGCGCATGAGAGGCAGGTAGAAGGGTCTGAGAGGTGTGGTGGGGTGCTGTCCCCTCCACTTCTATACAATACACGATTTTGGGGTCTGTGCCGTGACCTTGTGACAGTTAGTCAACCGCCACCGACGACGTAGGAGACCACACCAGTTTGATGATCAACTCCCTCGATGACCTTATAGTCACCGTCTGTGATGGCAGAGTCAAACTCATCAACCCAGAGTTCAAACTGCGTAGGAGACCACACCAGTTTGATGCTCAACTCAGCGAAGATCTCCCTACAAGTATCTAAGGAAGGAGCGGCAATAACTGCCATTCCAGGGGTGTAGTCATAGAGTACTTCGCTGATTATGTAGAGATTGTTCATTGGGTTCCTTTGTTTAGCATGTATACAATACAGGATCTGAGGCAGAAATCAAGCGATAGTGGACAGCATGTAGATTGTCCTGTGGAAAAAAAGTTTTCCACAGGCAGCTGGCCTGAGTATCATTTAGTGGGGGAATTAATCCCCCTAAGTGTTACTTATGCAAGAAGATTATCAATCACACGTTCAACATCTGCCGAAATTTCAATGCCTTGAGATTCACAATAATCAAGACACATTTGAAAGTCAGGTTGCATCTCCTCTACGAAATCATAGAGGGTTTCAAATACAGTTTGAGAACAAGTCATAATGTTAGTTAGTGAGTATTATTCAGGACGAAGTTTGACTGTAATAATCTCAAAGTTTGGATGCAATTCTTTGCATCTTGCATATGCTTCGGCAGCAGTTTCTCTCATGTAAGAAAGCACATCGTGCATTTCTTTTTTGTTGTCGTAACCGTAGCAATTCCAGATAGGCATGTGATTTAGTGAATGAATGAATAAGTGTTAATCAGTCTCCCAATTCGATAACAGTATGTCCGAGGTAATCTTCAACCCAGACAGTGGAATTAGACTCACTATACATCGAATAAGCAACGTCGATGGCATGATCCTGAGAAGCACAATTCTCAGTTTCGTTGAGTGCTGGACAGTGAACAGTGTAAAGCAAAATTGAACTCGTTTCTTTGACCCTTCTACAATACACGGTTTTGAGGTCTGTGCCGAAACCTTGTGCCACTTTGACCAACTGTCCACTCGCGGCTGACCGGTTTGTGTTACTTAGTGATTTTCTTAAGTGTTAAAAAGGATTTGTCCATGCATGATGTTTAGCAGAACTAATCTTACCGTCTTTGAGTAATCCATCACATACACGACAAAATACTTCAAACTTTTCTAATCGTGTCATGTTAGGATCAACGTCCCTTGCAGTTTCACCGACGATTCTTAAAACTTGTCCTTTGAGCATGATGTTACTTAGTGATGGATGAGTGAGTGTTACTTAGTAGTCTATCTTACCGTTGAGATATTCTTCTACATCAAACTTCTTATCATCTTCTCCCTCTTCTTTATATTCAATCACATCATAAATCTCACCCGGCATATCATTAATCTCAGAGAAAATGTCAGTGTCGAAAGTGTCGTAATCCATTTTAAAAAAAGTGTTAGTTAGTGAGTGAACGTTCGATCAGAGTTTAACCCACTCACGAATTCCGCAACGTTCAACAATACCTTCCAGTTCAAGTTTTTTCATTTGATATTCAACTTGTGTAACTCCTTTGGTGTGACAGGGACGGGAATCATAACGTTCCATAAAATAGTGAAGATCATATTCTTCCACCAGGTTCTCAATAATATTACCCAATTCATCAGCAGTAAACTTATGTCCTTGGTTCACATTTTCAATCAGAACGGCAGTGATGGATTTGATGCGGGTAGTTACGCCAGGCATTTTAAAAAAAGTGTTAGTTAGTGAGAGTTGAGTAAGTGTTACTTAGTCTATAAGTTCTTTCATCATTTCATTTACTTCTAATCCGTTGATATTAACATCGTCCCACTTACAACTATCTGGGGTTTCTTTACTTCCGGCATCGTGAATCATACTTACCAAGTGACCGTAAGTTTCACCATGTCTTGCAACATCACAGGCAAGTTCATACAAACCAGGATCATTTCCGATCCAGAGAGCAACATTCCAGGTCTCCCAATTTGTCCAACCGTTGTAACCTTCCATTTGGTGAATTCCTGATGACTTAACTACAATACACGATTTTGGACCCTGTGCCGAAACCTTGTGACACTTTGCCGACTGGCACATATTCTTGTTAGTTAGTGGGGAAATTACGACAGACAGCATCACATAAGATACGGGTTAAATCTTCTTGAGTTTCAGGATACTTACCCTCCCACATTTCCCAGCAAAATGTTTCAACAATTGATTCAACATCCTCAATCAATTGTTCCCGTGCTGATAACATCTCAAGTGTGTCGTTGTTAATCATTTTTGGGGTGAATTCCTGATGACTTAACTACAATACACGATTTTGGACCCTGTGCCGAAACCTTGTGCCACTTCCCCGACTGTCACACTCATAAGGTCTCTCTATGGGTCTTATAAGGTCTTCTAATGCCCTCTCGTGCCAGTCGGGGAAGTGGCACACTAATACACGTCTGCGGTCTCTCTGATGCTAATATCAACGTTCTCGTCACCTTCTAGTCCTAAGATATCATTCCAATTGATATTCTTAAGGTCTAGATCTTCATAACACTCAATGTCTAATGTAACACTTACAATGCGTTTCTGTGCGTACATGTGTATCTCGTGTGATGTTTGCGTATTATATCATGCGTAATGCTTATATGCAAGCTCGACGTAATCACATGTATCTCGTGCATACTCATCATCATCGTCATATGCATCTAGTTGCATATCTCGTGATGTATTATGCATGTATGTCTCACACATCTCGTCGAGATCGTATACATTATGATCATTGCTTAATGATGTATAGTCGAGATTGTGATCGTAGTAATACATGGGTCTCGTCGAGATTTGTATGTTACTTTGTTATTATACTGTTATCTCGTCTAGATGTCAAGTGCATGTCTAGTCGAGATCCATAAGCATTATTTATAAGTCTCGACGAGAAAAAATGTGTGGGTCTCAGAATTTTTATGCGGGGGTGGTTGACAAAATGCTCTGAGTGTGATAGCCTGCGGGTAAAGGTCACAAGGACTGAGAGGTTTATAAGGGGTTTATAAGACCTTTAGAGCAGGTTCTTTTTTCCACAAATAAGTATTCAATTCTCATAAAAATCAGAGTATTTATAACTCTTTTCAGAACACTAAATCAAATAAAAACAATAATTAAACAATAATGTAATAATCTTTACCACTAAATAAAAGCAGTGGTAAACTATAAGCAATGCAATCCAGATTTATAAGGTTTGAGAATACAAAACATCTGAAAGATTATGAAGGTTATGGTATTGATGTGGAAGGTAATGTATGGTCATTTAAGCAAAAGAAACCAAAGATGCTTTCCCCCGGATGGAAAAAGAAGAATCATGGATATAGATCTGTTGTATTAACACCTAAGGATAAAAGCAAACCTTTAAAGAATTTCTTAGTTCATAGATTAGTTGCATTAGCATTCATTCCAACTGATGACATCACAATGCAAGTTAATCATATCAATCGTAATAGTACTGATAATACATTAGAAAACTTAGAATGGGTAAGTAGAGAAAAGAATATATCTCATAATGATAAAGTGAATGGATTTAAATTAGATTCTTACATATTAGCAAAGATAAAAGAAGTTCACTCTGCTTCTATAAGAAAAGGTCTTCCAGTTCCTACTTCCTATGAGTTTATGAATAGTATAATAGAAGGTTCATTAGAGCAATATATCAATCAGTATGGTTTGCGTAAAGTAATGAATCAATTACCGAAACCAAGTTAATCACTTTACCTCTCCAAATAGTTTGTCCATACAATCAAGCACTTGTTCATCTGTATCTTCAGTGATAGTTGCTTCTACTACATCATCATGAGTATAGGGCATCTAGGTGCCCTATGGGAGTTCAGTGGTCATCTTATGAATTGGCAAGAATATGATATTGCATAATGGTAAGAAATGTTATAAGAGGAAGAAGACCAATAATTCCTTGTAAGACATGATTTTTAATCATTTCCATTACAAGAATAATCCATCCAACAACAAGACCGGTAAAAAACAGGGCAACTGCCACATAACCAATTGCCTGTAGAAGAATTCCGAAATCCATAATTGAGGTTCTTTGGTATGTAATGAGTATAAGGCATCTAGGTGCCTCATGGGAGTTAGGTGGTCAGTTCTTAATCTGTCTCATAAACACTCTTTCGACTCTTTACATAAGTAAGATCCTTCCACTGATGCGGATAACACAATAATAAAGTATGAATATACTTATGTTTCTCCTCACGGGTATACTCACAATTAGGTTTAGGTTTGACTCCTATCTCAATCGTAATATACAAACTATCAACAAAGTATACCCATCCTTCATGTATCACACCATGATGATTCCATATTACATAATCATTAACCTTTGGTACATAACTCATGAGTATAATAATGCTTCTAATAAATTTAAGTTCTTCTTCATTGCACTATAAGGAGTTGTATCCTTAATCAATACTTCCTTACCTACCTTCTTTGAATTAATTGGTGCATAATACTTTTGCTCTCCGTAGGAACCCTTCTTTGATGAATAGAATCCCCATATTGACTTAGGTGGTGTATCTCTATAAGAGAACTCTCCATGATTGGATATCCATATGCGCATATACCTAGCATTAAATGATTCAAATGAATAAGAATAACCTTTGGGTGGTAGATGTGGGAAATCAATCATTGGACTCTTACAACCTTTAATCGTTTTGGACTTGTACCTTCATTTAAATGTGCATCATAATACTTCTTACATTCTTCCTTTGTTAATGGTCCCGTGATATCAGTCCATCCTGAGGTTTCTTCCTCTTGGAGTTTGTATAATTCTTCCATAGAAATTAAGTGCAGAATACTTCTATTATACCACTTTCATAATCATTTGCCAACTCCAACTTAGTCGCAGTTATAATCTTCTCCATAATTAAATGACCATAGTCTTCATTAAATAATTCCTCATCAGATAACAATTCAAGGGCTTCTGTATCATTCTCTGCAATCAATGTAATTAAACCCCCATATTCTGATGATGGAAATGGCACCCAGTAATCAACAACATACATATACTTTTTCATAATGGTCTCACCTTGATGATGTCTTTGTGTTTTGTATTACCATTCCCATTATACAGGTTTCGGATTGACGTTGGCACATATCCATTTGCACTCGCCCAAGTTTGTAATGATTTGATGCATTCAACTCTTCCATCCTCAAATGTGATTTCATAATGTCGTGCGCGGGGATTGTTCTCACCAATAGCAGATTGTGCTTTTCTACGACCTTCATTCATTTTTTTTCTTGTTTCGGGTGATGGAGAATGACCCTTTTTACCCATATTTGATTTACTTATTTTTCGTTTTGTTTCTTCAGATAGTTTTTGTCCTGTCTTGCTTTTGTTCCCTTTGTTTGCAATACTGATTGCCTGTTTCATTTTATCGGAAACTTTGGGAGTTTGAATAAACTCACTAGGGTCTGGTTCTTCGCACACAAAGTTGCGAAGGTCTATCAACCATTGTTCTTCCATCTGCTTTGTTTGTTTGGCATAGTTATTTATAAAAAAGGGGATATTTTTATCCCCCTTGTTGCTTGTGTCGCCAAACAAACAAGCACTATTATTTATCATTCAATAATCCATTCGGCAAGAAACACATCAACTGTGATTTCCATCTTGGCAGCAGTGTTTTCAATAAATTCATCCAATACTTCAGGAGCATCTTCTTTGACCACATTATACCATGAATACCATAACTCTGGATTCGTCTGTGGTGTCACTGGTTCAGAAAGATGGTTCAACATAAGGTTCATAACTGAGTTCAACGTTTGTTGTGTCTAATGTAACATAATAATCATATAACCGATCATATAAAGTATCAATACTACCTGATGATCGATTAATCTGTATCTCATCTCCGTTCTCTACTAATTCAAGTGCCTTGAGTATAATATCTAATTCATGCACATTCAATTCAATATTAATTTCAGTCTTCTTCATTCATTAACTCCTTTAACATCCATATGGTTTCTTTCATTGTAACCTGAGCATAACCAGTCGCATAAGGATAACCTTTATTTTTATCCTTACCAACATCATAACATACTTGAATCGCATCTTCAAGTCTTTCAATCATATGAGATACATTCATGATAATTCAACTGGTTGTGATTTGAAATACAATCCGGCAATTTGCATCATATCAATTAACTTTGATTGTATCTCCTCCAATTGCTCTGCATCTACATCATCATCCCAAAAGTCTACAATCTCAAACTCATCAAAGTTTAATACTAACTGGTCAAATGGAACACGGAATAATTCACCCTCACTACAAACCGTATACATGCAATCATGTTCCTCAACTGTTAGAAATACACCAGAAAAAGTTAAATCAGTCATTAGAAGTCAAGAATGAGTTGTTCAAATTCAAGATGGTCACAGCACGAATCATCATCGTGCAAATCAATCATGTCCGTGTCTGTGTGCTTAAAGAGTTTGTCAAACAAATCATTCACGAACTCTTGATTCGATTGTTGTTGATTCATCATAGTTCTGAAACAGTTTGGAATCACGTTGTGCTAAGAATAGCAAATAAACACTGAGGGCAAATGTAATACAAATGCCACTCAATACATACTGAATTACTTTCATTTAGTAAAGTTCGGTGGGTTCGACTGTTTCATTCACAACATCCAACCATTCAGACCATACATTCATTGCATGACCACTGGCACCATCCTTTGTCCATTGTGAGATAAACTTGAAAGCATACTCTGCACGGGATTCGGGTTGAGCAAGACGTGCTTTGAGTTCGGGTGACATCTTCATGGGATCGGTTGCGTATGTGCTTATTATAGAGCATCCTGAACGGGTTTCAAGATGCCCTGTGACACTTTACCATCTGGTCTGAATCAGTGCTGAATTAAACAGTTGTGGTTCAACATGCAAATCGGTTACTTCATAACCATAACCCTCAACACGATTATTAACCTCTTTCTCAAATGATTCTTTGTTGATGTAAGACTTGGATTGCATGTCATTACTGAATGTGACGGTCTTATACATCAGACGCTCACTAATCGTATTATCGGCATACTTCACAGGATAGAAGTCAACAACCATGTTTCCGTGCTTGGCGGTGAGTTGCATGTGAGTGGTGTTCCCTTGATTACCTCTGTATTATAAGGCATACAGAGCACTCTCCAAGGGGTTCTGTGCCAGTTCCTCAACTGTCATACGTCCTCTTGCTATTTCTGTATAGTGTTCACTAAGATCCATACCAACAAAGTTCCTATATTGTCTTATGGCAGCGACTCCAGTGGTGCCACTACCACAAAATGGATCCAGAACAATAGAACCGGCAGGAGAATAGATCTTAATAAGATATTCCATTAATGATACTGGTTTAACTGTAGGATGATCATTATTTTCTCCCTTTTCTTTCTTTGTTGCTCTTGGTGCATAAAAATACTTTTGCTCAGAAGGTTGTACTTCACCAATAATATTCATTGGATAACGTCCTGCAGCATTACCACCGGTAGTTTCTTTTGGTATTGGTTCATTTGTAGATGGATCAATCCAATATTCTTCTTTGGTTTTAATATCACATGCCTTATTCTGAATACCACCAAATACTCTACGTTTCTCACCACCTTTAATCCAACCTGTTGGTGGTTTTCCATCCCAAGGCACGCGAGTATTGTCGATATCTATCAATCCACATCCCCATTTCTCATGATTCTCTTTGAGAGAACCTTCATAAGGTTTTTGTCCTACTACAATCGGTTCATGTGCTGGTTTCAATCGATTATATTTTGCCATCTTAGTTGTGGTCATCCACATAATCTGATCTTTGATAATAAAACCAGCATCCTCTACATTACATGCCAGACGATGATACAACTCAGGAGAACAAAATGCAAGACAAAAAGCACCTGGTCGCAAAGTCCTATAAACTTCACACCAGATGTCTACATCGGGAACAGAATGATCCCAGTGATCCATACCCATACCATATGGGGGATCAGTGATACATGAATGGAAATAGTTCTCCCCATAAGTGGAGAGAACATCTTTACAATTACCTGTTACAATATCAAAGGTGGAACTCATCAGGGATTTCTTCATTATTATCTTGGTACACCCAGTTGAACATTACACTAGACATTTTACCACTGGACTTCTTTTTTGCCAACTTACAAGCAAGAGCAACAAACTCACGCCATTTTCCTTCATTACGCAGTCGAAGTTCAGTGATATTTTCTGAAGTCACTTCTTCATCACGACCACTACGGTTGCCAAGTGCTCCATAAACTTCAAAGGAAAATTCATTATACTTTGGATTTACCATATCTTCCATGATTTGCTTCATTAAACGAACATCAGTTTCAGACTGGTTCATGATAGAAACATAACGAATGACTTTGTTCTTGTAGTCAACTCCATCAACAATATCGAAAGTCTTAGGATTGCCAATAAATTGACGGATTTCTGCTTGTTTCCATGTACGAATGGACTCACGATGACCTTCAAGTTCAAGGATCTTGACGGCAGTATCAACACGATTAGAAGGTGTGATATGTGGATATGTTGCCTTAAGATAGTCTTTTACAGCATCAACATTTGCTTCCAAACGTCCTTTGCGAATCCAATCACGAATAGCAGAGGTAGCATCTGCCTCAGAGGTAAAGTTGCAGAGGTGAACACCATCAGGATTGTTGGAAGTAGAACCAAACTTCTGCAGAAAATCCTCATGTGGAGCACTAATTACAGAACAAGGCAGATAATCACCATCAGTACAATAACGGTGACGACCATTACGAAGAACGTATTTCTTCATTTTGCCGTCAGAACCCATAATAGGTACTTTCAATTCAGAAACTGAAGGTTGTGGTACATTATACATCCAACCTTTGTTCTGAATACTCTCATTGATTTGAGCAACAGTGTCGTGAAAAAGATCATTACCATCACGCTGCTGATAATACTCTTTCAGACCCAATCGAACTGCTTCTTCATGATCAATAACTTCGTCTTTACGGATATAGTCCCAACGATCAAAAGTGATATGATCACCTTCAGGTTCAGGTGCTTTTTGTTTCAGTTGATTGATCACAGAGAGAATATGTTTTTCTGGATAAACTGTTTCAGTGTTAAGGCAATCGTTAAGATTTTGAAAAATCATTGGATTAAGTCGATAAGTACCATCATAATCAATAAATTTAATACAATTTTCATCTCTTAATATTTGAAGATCTGCTCTTACACATGCTTCTCTTGAATCTTCACTTGTTCTACCATCATAAACAGAATCCCAAGGATCAGATAGTTTAGAAAGTAATTGTTGTAATTCAAACTTTTCATTTGGTTCTACAAAATTACGAATAGTGTCTCTTAGAAAATTAACTGTGGCAGACATGATAGGTTTGTTTGATAAAAGTAGTATAAAGGAAAAGGAGAGGGAATTCAATCCCTCTTCATAATTTGTTACCAGGTGTGATTCAGGACATTGGATTCGCACTGTTGACGTTCAAAGTGCTTGAAGTAGTCTTTCTTACCAGCACCGTTCTGAACATACATGTTGCGAATGTAAAAATCAAAACCACGGGAATCTTCCTGCCATTCTTCATCCATTTGATGAAGTTTCAGAACTGCATTCAATTCTTCAGTTAGATTATTGAATTGTTGACGTTTCTTGGTAGAAACAACATCATCGGCAAAGAAGATTGTTGTTTGATTGTAACGATTACTGCTGAAGATGTAGACAACACCTTCTTTCGGCAATCCACCATTGTAAGTAGGATAAGTTTGCTTACTTGACTTACATTCAATGTCAACGGTTTTACCGTCTTCAAGGAACACTCGAAAATCAGGACTTGCTTGAATACCATTCGGTTGAGCAATATATCGGAATCCGTGCTTAATCAGCAGTTCTTCGACTTGCTTCTCATGAAGTGGGTTGTCTTGAGAATTGGACTTGTAAGGGAGGAGCAGAACCTCTTGCCAGAATTTTTTCATGTTGAACTCGGACTTGATTGCCCGTTGTTTGTTTACCTTGTTATTATAACCCCATATTGCCCGGAGGTCAAGGGGTTTTTGAAAAATTGACCCGGTTTGCCGACTGGCACACTCTATTTCTCATTTAACCACTGATCATATAACCTTACTTCTTCCTCCCGTGCCTCAATTTCATGTGGTTGATCCCAATAGTCGTAATTCTCCACCGGTTCTTGACAATATCTCATTTTTCCATGATGAAACCGCAGAGAACCACGTATCCACTGTGCCATATGGGTCAGTTCATGAAAAAGAGTTTTTATATATGTTTCCTTATCCATATGTGTGTGAAGTTCAATCAGGAAGTGTCGTGGTCGATAATATCCATCAATCACAGCACAATAACCAACAACACCATTACGTTTCAGTCCTTTATGAATAATGTCCACACAAATGCTATGTCGTGGAAAATATTCATTCAAAAACCAAGAGGTAACATCCTCACAGATGATCTTAGAATAACCGTATCCAAAATGGTAGATGCTAGACATGTTCCCCAATGTAAAAACCAGATAAATGATGAGATGAATAAAAGTTTTTCCTTAGCAGTCATGCCGGTGTTACACTCCATTCATCTGTTGGAACTATTGTGTCAATGACATGCTTAACATTTTCAATTCCATAAACTACAACTTCCTGTGTTGAAGTGTAACCATTTTTCTTCTCACGTTTCCATGAGACAATCCATCGATCACATGATACTTTCATCATCCATGATTCTCCATAAAATCGTCAAGAGTGTAAATTTCGTCAGTTGATGTTTCTTCAATCAATTGTTCGATTGTAAGTTCTTCCATCTCTTTACGATATTCTTCTGGTGTTGGATCTTCTGGGTCATAATCATCATGGCAGAGATAGTCCCACTCATGCACCAAGGCATCAATTAATTGTTCTTTAGTATAATTCATATCAACCTGCTGTAAAGTATGCATTACGATACAAATATCCTCCAGCCCAATCACAGTTCTCCAATACAAACTCACGTTCTTGGATGATTAAGAGATTGAAACGCACTCCTTTTGCTGGTGCTTTGATTGATGCTGGTTTGAATACGGAACCAGTCTTCTTATCAATGAAGGCATGAACTGATTCAGTCTGACCATCTACACACTGCATCACTTTGTGATACTTACGACCAGAAATCAGTGCATAAGAATAGTTGCGACCACTATTTGGATATTGACGTTGATGAGATTGTTGCAGTGCATCACAGAGCATCAGGCAATACTCCCTCACTTTGAGTTGAATAGTATTCTGTGCGTCTTTCTGAGCAACGTAGTCGGTGAAGGTGGCAGTCATGGTGGTTTCCCTTGTATGAATGTATTATAGGGCATCCTGATGGGGTTTCAGGATGCATTGGGACACTTAGGCAAGTGGTCCAGCAGGGATTTCCACAGGTTCTGGTGCTACCATATCTTCAAACTGGTGCATATCATAGGCAAACCAGTTACCATTACGGAAGATATAGGAGTATTCTTCACCATCAGAGAAAAACTCTTCCATATCTTTATCAAGACGTGGTGCATTATCTTCGATTTTTTCTCCACGGGAAGTATAATACAGAGCACCAGATTCAGGCAGAGTTTCATTACCCCAACCTGCATTAGTCCAGGTGCAGGACATATCACCACCGTCAATCAATTCTTTTACTTTCTCAACGGTATCATAGTTGTCACGCAGAACACGGCCGTTGAACGCAGGATATCCATCATAATGACAATAAACAGAAACGATGCTCTGATCTTGAAGTTCGATGCCGATGCGGGAACGGGTGCCCATGGTGCCTTTGCTTGATTACCTTGTTATTATAATGCATAAAAAAGACCCCAGGAGGGTCGGTGTGACACTTCTTAAACTGTCTCAATCAATCCTCATAAACTTTACATTCAGGTTCTGATGGGTTAGCATCACAATACAGTTCTAATGGTGTCGGGTCATGATGATCACCTGCCTCAATCTCTGCCTTGTGATGTTCTACATAATCTTCTAATTCATGTAGTTCACCTTCAATATGTCTCCTTTGTTGTGGAGAAATTGTTGGGTTTTCAAGGATTTCTTTATCCTTTGCGATATGGGTTTCGATATTTTCCATTGTGTTATTGTTTTTCTGTTTTTATTTATTTTGTCTTTTTGCTTTTTCTACCAAATAATCAGCAAGAGCTTCCATTCTTTCGGGATGAATTGCACGAATACCTGCCTCTTTTAGGGCAATTTTCATACTTTTTTCTTCATTTTCGGTCAATTTCCTGCCGTTTTTTGGTAAAGTCATAGATTTCTTGCGGTGTGTTGATATTCTAACATTAGAATTCAATATTATCTAGGAATTTAAGATTTTATTCAGATTTATTCATCGGTATTGAACCAAGAATCAAACATACCACTATCTCCGGGTTTACGATTTTCAAGTTTATCAAGAATTTCATCAGTATGAATGACTGATTCTATTTTACCAATCATCTCTGCAATAGTGCTACAAACCATTGGTCTTTCTTGTCTTGCAGCAAATGCGAGTGCATTGCGAAGTGATAGTTCTGCTTCTTTAAGTGATTCTTCGACTGATTGTGAAAGTGCCATAATTATTTTTTCGATATTAGTGGTTCAATTTTTTCCATTTCATTCCATATCTTTTCAAGATCCTCATAACTCCATTCATCATAAGAATTCCAAAAGTCTTCCCAGTCTTTTTGAGAATTGGTAACATCTTCATGCATGAGAATTAAGTTCATCTTGGATTGCTTTTTCCATAAAAGATTGAATTTCTTTACTTGTCATATTATTTAACCAACTCCAATTAGGATCATTTTTATCCCATTCAAGATCAAATGAACCATCTTCATTCTGATGGACTTTAAGAGAATCAGCACTCATCTTTCTTAAATTGTTTACGACACTTTTTTACTTCCTTGAGTTCATCTTTTATCATTTTATATGCATCATCCGGACTAATGCGTTTTGATACTTCCATAGCAGTAATGATTTCTACTCTTGTACCAAAATGTTTTAATGCTTCTTCAAAACAATTAAGTTCTTCATACATAATCACAAATCCTTATAGGATCCTCCACTAGAAACAACTATAGTATGATCATCTAAAGTCCCATCCTGCTCACATTGGAGATGAAATCGGGTCATGATGATTACATTATCTTTGATAGCACCAGTAAGCATTTTACGACCTTGTTTGGTCATCGAAGAAAACAAACCATAACGAGTTTCCCAAACATAGAAACACTCATCAATAAGTTCGGCACCTTCAGGTATAATAACTTCTGGTTTTGTATCAGTCTGAATCATTGTTCTCTTCGGGTGGTTTTTTATTGAATCCAAAAGGTCCTACTTTAGTTTCAGATCTTTTCTTCATAACAACACCAGCAAGAGACTCCATAATTTTAAGGATGTCTTCTGCTTTAGCACCTTCACCAAGTTCTTTCGCAACATAAAAATACTTATCAAAGAACTCTTGACTGTGCTCTTTATAGTCTTCGACTGTGATTGGTTGATCTTTCATTTAAATTTACCGAGTGCTTCTTCTTCAAGTTTAACAAGAATTCGTCGTGATTGTTCTTTTTTGATTTTATGGTAAATGGATTCATGACGACGGATCTCTCCACCCATCGAACAATTTTTCTCCATTTCACTTACATAGAACTCCAATTGAAGAAGTTCCATATCTTCAAAATCAAGTCTTTCTTCCTTGATATTGTTCATTTTTTTCTTGTACTTTTCCTGTCCACTTTTCAATAACTGATCAACATCTCCCATTAATTCATCAAATTGGTCGTCATTCATAAATTGATCGTTCATTTTCCTCCTGTATCATAGTTTAGTTGATCATCTTGCTCTTTGAGTTTAACAAGTCTCACTCTATCATGAAGTTGTTTGAGTGCCTCAGTAACCTCAGGAGTTTCTTCCCACTCCCAACTTTCACCACCCTTTCCGGTAAATTCTTTTTTAGTCATGGATTTAAAGTTTTGTAGACAGCAGAGATGCTCATATGCCCGTGAATGTATCCTGCAGTGATTATAGCAAAGACGGACAGAAATATCAAGCCCATTGCGATTAGGTTAGGCAACGGTGAGATCATTAATTGTGTATTTGTTTTTTCTAAGTTTGTATCGTTTGATGTATGCTTGTCTGTGTTCATCACAATCAAAGTGGCAAATTCGATCTTCGTTTCCGTCCTTATATTCTAATCGATAAGGGAATGCTTTAAATGGATGCATTTCTTCAGGTGTTAGATTCTTTTTCTTGGGAGTTTTTGCTGAACTCTTTACCTTCGCTTTGCGAGTTGTAGTAGTCTTCTTTGCTGGCATTCTTCTCAATCATTTTTTCATGTTGTTGAGCACCTAAGTTGTCTAGAAAATCATTAATCATTTGAAACCTTTTGCTTCTTGTTTATCTATTACATCAATATGAGAGAGAAAAGATGATGGAGTATTCCACCAGATTGATTGTGCTTCTCCCCATGATTCTACTGTAAGAGACATACCATCAGTTTTTATAATTTTATAGTGATGTCGATCATAAGGTTCACTGGATGATTCTGTGAAAAATAGTGGGTCAGAAGGGTCAATTAAACTCATCGCATTTTCATAGTTTGGACTGTAACTTCTTGATGTCTCAAATATAATTTAATGAAGCATCTTGCCATTACTTTAACAGTATCAAGATCTTCACAGTTCTCAATTTCTCTGGATAGTTTTTCATATTCAAAGAGTTTAGATGTGGTTTCTAATTGTATACTATCTGGATCCATGTCTTTTAGATATTCTAAACTACTATTTACCCCAGAATGTTTTAGTTTAAAGCATACTGAGTTAAACCATCCCACTTTATTATAGAGTTTGATTTTTGTATGTTGAGAATGAACATCTACTTTCTCAACTGTATACTCCTTACCAATTATAAGATAGGAAGTAGGATCATCATTATTTCCCCATCTTATCTGCTCTTGAGAGCATCCTATGTACTCTACAACATTATTCTTTTCCATTTGCAATCATGCGATCTATTGCGATTAAAGTATCATAAGGAATCCATGCAGGATTTTCATCATCAAATTGAACCTGAACCTCATTTATATTCCTCTCTAATAATTTAGAATAAGAAGTTCTGGTGTTCTTTACATAAGAGATTGGATTAATCATATTATTCAAACAAAGGAAAGATAGGAGGGACACCACCATAATATCCCATATTATACCAATAACAATCAATCAATCTTAACTTTTGACTGACAGTGTTTTCTTCATTATAGGGATCAAGTGATGTAAAATCCTCACAAATTCTCACAATCTCTTGTGGAACCTGTATTGTTGTCCAGGTGTTAGGATCATCGACAAAAACTGGAATCATACTACCACCTCTTTCCATGCTTTCTTAAAGTTTTTATCCCAGTTTTCAGTATAAACTGGAAGGAAGGAATTTAGAGCATAACAAATATCAACAATTTTCATTTGATTTTGTTCATCTACAGCCTCTTGCAATTCATCTAACATAAATTCTACCGTAGAAATACGGGAAAATGATTGCTCAAGATTGTTCATGACTTTCCAAATTTCATCAGGCATCAGGTTTCTTTTGAATTATACCCATATTCTATCACAATTTCCTTGTGTGTGCTCACTGTGTCTGATAAGGATCTCTGATGTATTTTGTAGTCATGACCCTCATCACCTAATTCTTTTGCAAACTGATGCAGTAAGTTCCAATTTAAGTTCTGATCCATTGCTTCAGTCCAACTTGTGTTATATTTAACACTATGGATTTCTTGGGTCAATACCTAAACTTTCAAGATAATCAATCCACCAATCAGCATCTTTCATATATTTCCAATTAGGAACGGGTTTACCTTGTTCTACAGTATAATACTCATATAAGGCATCATCTATAATCTGTGCGGTCTCCATACTCTTCTTCCTCCGCATCAACATCCGCATATGCATCTGCCACATATGGTCCGTGTGGTTTTCTGGATTCTGATCGGACATAATTCTGTTCTTGATTAACAGCTGCAATCCATAATGAGAGTTTCATAATAATCCAAATTAATGCCAGAGGTAAAAAACAAGCAAAAAGGATTATAGGTTTCATACAAACATCCCTTGCTCATTCATATACTGAAGTGCCTCCTTCATACTACCAATATGATGATATCCAATTGCAACCTGAGGATATGTTGCATTTGATCCAAATTCTGCCTCAAATGCCTTATCATCAAAGTCAACACCTAAAACATATTCATGAAAATCATCACCAAGAGATTTAAGAAGAGATATCATTCTCTCACACTCTTGACTTCCGTTGCTGTAAATTACTGCTTGCATTTTAATCTCTTTGCCTCCAATCATCTCTTTTATCTTGATTAAACCAATTTACAATATCATCAGCACCATTAAATCCCGTTTTATAATTGGATGGGTCCGGGTCTCCTAATCCCATCCTATTCATAAAATCATCCATACTACCTTCCTCAATATCTTGAGAAGATTGTCTTCGTGCCTTCTTTAACATTTCATGAGCAGAAGTATTTGCTTTCGCAAGTTTTTGTGCCCATACCATGTCTTCAAGTTTCACTTCTTCATTATTTGCAATACATTTACAAATAAATTCTAACCGAAGACGGTATTTCGTAGACAGCATATTATTCTTTTGCCTCTAGATGTTTATTTATTTTTGCTCGCAATTCCTTCGCAAGCTTGAGATTTTTACGGTACATCATATATTTTACCACAGGATTAGAAGGATTATTTTTTAACCACCACAATTCCTTTCTAATATTTGTATTCACTAACTTTAGAAGATAATCAAATGCTTTTGCGACATTTGGATCAACAACTATCACATATAAAATAACTCCAAATACCAAAAAAAGCATATATTGTGCTGTCATTGGTGAAACTCCTGATTTCTACGATTATCAAGATACTCTAAAATTTCTGCTCTCCATTCCATCAACTCAAAGAAACATTCTTGATTGTGAGCACATTTTCTAAGTTCAGAATCAGGTTTTAATACACTTTCGTAAAAAAGTCCAAGTGCATCTTTGCGTTTTTGTTGTTGGTCAGTCATAGAAATTTTTCAAGAGAGGAGGTTGCTTTCTTTTTAATTTTAGAATACTTTTTGATATAATCAAGTGCTTGTTTATACGTTTTTACACTATGCACTTGACTACCATTATGTATAATACAGAACCCTTTCTTCTTTCCTGCTAATGGTATAGCAGCCCACATTCCATCATTAGATACAAAACCATCAGGGTCTCCTGGTTTTACATTCAGAAGACTCTGATTATGAACATGTGGTTTGAGAAACTTAGTCATCAAGTGCTCCAAGAATAAGAACAATAAAGAAGAAACCAAAAATAAGACCAACAAGAAGTTGTGGTGACATAAATGGAATCCAAGAGAATAAACCCCATGCCCATTGTGCAGCACCTACAATCCACTGCCAAGCAGTCATAACAACAGCAGAACCCAACTTCCATGCCTCCCATGCTAACCATCCACCAAGTGCTAGAATTGCAATTCCACCAAGTCCACTAGAAGAACCAGAAGAGGAAGAATAACCTCCATCATGTGAAGATTCTTCAGTCCAAGAAGTATCATGATCAGGTTGATCAAAAATAGCAGTGGTACTTATAATTGTAGATCCAGGATTACGTGCAAGTGCTTTCTGATTTGCTTGTTGATAATCACGGGCAATAACAACCTCCTCAAAAGTTGTTCCAGATTCATAGAGAGTCACTGCAACTTTCATGGTGGTGTTCCGTTGATTACCTTTGTATTATAGGGCAGAGTGGGGCAGAGTGGAGGGGCAGAGTGACAGTTCAGCAAGTGGTCAGTTCTCATGGGAATTCCCATAAATCAATCCACCAACACCAATTCCAAGAGGGATGATTTTTACATTCTTCGAGAGACATATTATCAATACTTTCCACAAGACTATAATATGATGGTGGATTTTTATCTGGATCAGAAAAATATCTATAAGCAGCACTACCACGAGGGGGTAATTCTTTTTTTAATCGTTCTTTCACAAACATCATTTTTTGAGCATTCTGATATCTTTCTGTTGCTTTTTCAAATGGTGATAGTTTTTTCATAATAACCTCAACGACGGATAACGGAAATGGCAGGTTGACCCTGCTTAAACACGGTGTCTACAACTGCCTGAACGGACTTAGCAGTGCTGATGCCCACTTTATCATAGACTGGAACACAGACCAGTCCAAAGGTCTTCTGGGTGCCTCCTAGACGGATCACACGACCGATTGACTGGGAGATACCGATATAATCCATGTTACGCATGAACAATACTGCCTCAAGTCCACTGACGTTGATACCTTCAGACAAAATAGAGTGATGAAGAACAACAAACTTTTTGTTAGGATCTTTACCCCATGCATTCAGAGTATCAAAGAATACCTCACGATTGACTTTCTGACCGTCAATGATAGCACCAGTCTTGGATGTAATATACAGACAGGAATAACCACGTTCTGCCAGTTGATTACGGAAGTCAGATTGACTCAGAAGTTTGATAATCTGTTTGGTAGAACGTGCGGCAATCAGAATCTTATCCAGCGAGTTCTCATCAATCGTATCAATCAAATTCTGACAATCACGGTCGGCAATCATCTGCTTATCTTGAACCATATCCAGTTGCTTTACAACAACCTTAGGTGGCAGAATATATCCTTGCTCTACTAATGTAGGAGCAGGAACATTACATATGACTTTACCGTAGACCTCATAATCATTCATCCCTGCCTTGTAAATAGAGAGAGAATGCTTAGGAGTAGCAGTGAAGAAGTAACACCGATCAGCATCAGCAGAAAAGTGCTCCGTAGCAGGGAAAAAGTTACGTTGGACTGAGTTATGCGCTTCATCAAAGTAAATCGTATTGACTTCAATATCTGCTTCTACAAGACGATGTAGAGAGTGATATGTGGTAAAGATTACTACATTCTCACCAGCAGTTCTAGCAGTATTTACAAAAAGATTGATCTTTTCTGCTTTTGTTGTGGAGAAGTGTGAAGTCTCACCACTATGAACATGCATCACATGTGTGTGAGTTGTATCGATGACTTCCAGAAACTCACTACAAAGTTGTTCTGCAAGCAGAATACGAGGTGCAACAATAACCGTAGTGTTGCCACTACTGATGTTCTTAATAGAGGATTGAGTGTCAGTAATCATACATAAGGTCTTACCACCACCAGTCGGTACAATAATCTGACCCTTTTGATGAACCAGCATGGCATCAACGGCATCTTTCTGATGGGGTCGCAGAGTGATGGTCAAAGGTCTCCCTCGATTACCTTCTTATTATAGCAGAAAACCGTCCCCAGTGCGACCTGGTGGACGGTTCTTAATGTGTC
>Ga0213869_10000068_pt1 | contig 81482 bp, 98 predicted proteins | sample PICome_10_FD_160083 | JGI IMG/M metagenome (GOLD analysis project Ga0213869, IMG submission 160083) | Coastal seawater microbial communities near Pivers Island, North Carolina, United States - PICO132 | ecosystem: Environmental > Aquatic > Marine > Coastal | place: USA: North Carolina... | reverse complement strand
AAGTTTTCAGATATGATCTCATTTATTTTCATAATAGTATTTATCAAATTAAACAGATAATGGATGCGAATAAATCGCATCCATTTAACTTGCTATACTATTATAAACCTGTACTATATTGATATACTGTATCCTCATTGGCACCAATCATATACATTTTAGTGCCATCATGTGGCGCTAAAGATATATGCTTTACCTGAAGTATTGCCACCAGCATCATCTTCTCCATAAGCACCAACGATAGCATGGTCGCCTGATATTGCTACAGTAAAGCCAAAATTATCATTGGCGCTTGTGCCATAAGCATTTGGATTGTCTAATGTTTTAACTAGTGCACCAGTTGTTACATTGTAGATATATACTTTACCTGAAGTAATGCCATCTGCATCATCTTCAATCATAGCACTTACAATAGCATGGTCGCCTGATATTGCCACTTCAGAGCCAAATCTATCACCATCACTTGTACCATAAGCATTTGGGTTATCTAGTGTATGTACTAGAGCACCAGTTGATACATTATAGATATATGCTTTGCCTGCCATATTTCCATCATTGTCCACGAGTGCATCATCTTCTGCCGACGCACCTACAATAGCATGGTCACCTGATATTGCTACCGCAGAGCCAAATTGATCACTATCACTTGATCCATATGCATTTGGATTATTGATAGTATGTACTAATGCACCAGTTGTTACATCAATGATATATGCTTTACCTGAATAATTACCAGAAGCATCACCTTCTGAATAAGCACCAACAATAGCACGGTCACCTGATATTGCTACCGCAGAGCCAAATTGATCACTATCACTTGATCCATATGCATTTGGATTATTGATAGTATGTACTAATGCACCAGTTGATACATCGTAGATATATGCTTTACCTGAATAAGAACCGCCAGCATCACCTTCTCCATAAGCACCAACAATAGCCCGGTCACCTGATATTGCTACTGATGTCCCAAAATTATCACTGATGCTTGTTCCGAAGGGAGTGGGGTTGTCTAATGTATGAACTAGCGCACCTGAAGTGACATTGTAAATATATGCTTTACCTGAATAATCATGTTCTTCCCCTTCTCCAACAGCACCTATAATCGCACGGTCGCCTGATATTGCTACTGAATTGCCAAAGAAATCAAATTCACTTGACCCAATAGGATTTGGATTATTGATAGTATGTACTAATGCACCAGTTGATACATTGTAGATATATGCTTTACCTGGATAAGTACCATCAGCATCACCTTCACCTTCAAAAGCACCAGCAATAGCATAGTCGCCTGATATTGCTAACCGCCTGCCAAATTGATCGTCTTGACCTGTACTAGCATTTGGATTATCTAGTGTATGTGCTAATGTAGTATTAGAGAAATCATAAGTAGCAACTGCTGCTACTTGGCCGGGATTAGAGTATATAATAAACGATCCGACATTATGTGTTGTACTGTCTTCCGAACCGGTGTAAGAACCGATAATGGTTTTACTGTCAGTGATTGCAACTGCAGAGCCGAAGCCACTGCCAATGTCTGGATTCAGCCATGTAGATATGTCAGTCGTATCACCTTCGGTGAACGTTTGTAATAATGTACCAGTTGTTAAATCATATACAGCGGCCGGGCCACCGTCGTATTTGCGATTGCCAGCAACTAAATAATTTCCTTTAATATTCATTGTATCTCCAAACGTTGCAACTGCGCCTATTGGTGCAGTCAAAGTATGAAGTAGTGTTCCTGTAGTTAGATCATAAACTAAAATGCTTCCGTCAGCAGCACTTGTCATGCCTAACGCCAAATAATTACCGTCAACGATCAATGATTCAAAGTATGATACAACCGATGTTGGATTTATTGTCAGGCTAGCAGTATTTAAATTGCCATTAGATAAAGCAGTCGGTATATCATGCACTGTTACTAGTTGGCCATTTGGCCCTGTGCTAGAAGTTATCAAATTATTACCAGATATATCATAGTTCCATACGCCGCCGCCAAAATTGTCGGAGGAATTATAATTTGGATCCGACAGGACTGTAAGAGTACTGGTTGCTAATTCAAATATTTTAATCTTTCCAGCGCCAGAACCAGGCTGGAAGCCACCCAGGCCAGATCCAACTGCATAGTTTTCATTAATTGCAACATTTCTAGCGGCACCGGTAATTGTTGTAATTAAAGCGCCCGTTGATACATCATGTACGGTTGCATAGCCGCTGCCGTTACCTGCAATAAAATAATCTCCATGTATATCAATTTGCCAACCCCAGCCGTTAGTCGCCGGTGGCGGCGATGGGGCTGGTACAATCATATGTAACGAACCGTCTGATAAGTTCCAAACATATACATCCTGATAATCACCGGCTCCAGTAACTAAATAATCACCATGTGCAGCAAAACTACTTTGTCCTGGTATACTAGAATTCCTGCCGGCAATAAAGCCGCTTGGCGTGCCACTTTCCGGATCTATGGGCGGACCACTTACTGTTTGTTGTACATCGAATGATGCTCCTGATATTGCGGTTGTTGCTTTTAAAATTGCAATTTGTGCTTGTTGCACAAGTCCAAACGCACCCAGTGATCCACTTGTTAATGTTCCTATTAATGGCATTATAATTCTCCTAAATTACAAATGACGATTATATCATTTCCCATCTGTTTTTACTTTGATTCCAGCGTAGAGTTCTACTACCTACTTGTATTTCTTTCCCATCACGTGGACGAGTTGGCAACATTAATGGCATTTTTTTCTCCTAATTAATACTAACTATGTTATCAGTATTTATTGTATATTATACATTTTTATTACACTATCTTAAATTCTTTTTTGGTTTTCCATCACGATCTACATCGTTGCCGAACTTCTTAACTTGATTAATTATTTCATCAACGCCCACATCTATAGTTGTATTCACACCTTTTACTACACGACCCACTCCAGCAGATTCAATAACATTTTCTTCTACATTTTCGTTATGTTTGAAGTATTCTATTTGTCCTAGACGCTTTTCAGCAGCCTTACGACTATTGTATGTGCCTAGTTTCTTTTTACCGTCTTTACTGTAGATAACATACTTGTCACCTTGCTTACGAATAGTTTCTTCTATAGTTTCTTTTTTCTTACCGTCTGCAAAGTTTTCTTCTAGTGCGTCCCAATACTCTTGTTCACGTGGTACTGGTTTAGGATTAGTTAGTTTAAAAAATGCTGTACTGCGGTCTTGAGTGGTACTCTGTTCTAACTTCCAACCTAGTTGACTGGCAAGTTTTTTAGCAAATCTAGTATACAATTTTGCTCTACCGTCACTGGCATGCTCACCTTTGTTAGCACCAAAGTCAAAACTCTCTACATGTTTAATGCCTACTGTGCTGATCCACTTGTTCATCATTGCAACTACAGTAGCGAATACTCTAAACTCGTCGCCTGCTTCTGTTTTTCCCATGCTCTTACCAACTGAAAAGTCAATACCAAAGTTGTCATAATCGGTTGCTTCAAAGTCCATTCTTAACATACCGTTTGGTGTTTGCGCCAGTGCAGAAAACTCTTGTGAGTCATTAGGTCCTATTAATTCGAACGGATACGGATTGTCTAATGCTTCTGTAATTGATTCATTTTTAGTAGGATCATATACAAATGTTCCAGCATCTGTTTGCGTTAACCAAGAAAACTTCTTAAAGAAGGGCACGTTAGTAACTTTATAAACAGTAAATGGTAATTTCTGCTTATCTGTGTATTGTTTAATAGCATTCATTACTTTAGTACCAACTCCGTCTCCACGATTAGAAGTTGATATTTGCGCCATAGTAATACCATCTGGTCTATATGTCTTAGATGCATCTAGTAAGATATGGCCAAATTCACCTTTAAGCATATATGTGCCACCGCCACCAATCATTTCTGTTTCTGACCAGGGTACACCAACTTTGCCCCAACTAGTCCAACTAGTTGCGCCAATTGCTTTGCCGATATGTTTAATTAGTGGGTAATCATCGTTCAGAGGCCACCACTTCTTATCAAACTCAATATCAACGTATCCATTTTGAATAGCGTCAAATTCTTCTTTTGATACTTCGTTGACACTTTCATTTTTCTGTGGGTAACGGATCATTAAGTTTCTAAATTCGTAATTCTTATTGCGACCTTTATTGTCAATAAAACCAAATCGCTTATAGAACTTACGAAGTCTTGACTGTGAAGTTGTTCCGTGTTGGTTATCTAATAACCCAGGGTCAAGGACAACAATCTTATCGTTAGCGTCTGCATAAGCAATAATTTCTTGCATTACTTTTGAGCCAGTACCCTGCCCCTGTTCTTCTTTGTTAACAATAATACTGTGTAGTTCAATAGCATTGCGACTAGCCATATCACCTAAAAACAAAGATTTAAGATTGTATTTTGCTTCCAGTTCAGATGCTAATGCTGAAACATTTTCGTTAAATGCTGCATCTGTTGCTTTCTTTGCACTAGTGCCATTAGGATGTTTAGGATTAATACCTACAACTTCGCCATTCATTAGATCACTTATATTAGCACTCTTACCAATTTTATCTAGCAGCCGATGCAGTTTATCGTTTGGATCATAGCCGTCTCTTTCATATCCAGTCTTGCCACGCACTTCTGTACGCTTGCCAGTAGCAGTGTCCGTGATGTGTAACACCATCATATCAGTGGCACGCTCTAGTTTTAGTTTATATCCTTCACTTAGTTTAGACTCTGATAGCGCATTAACTAATTGTGGTACTATTTTTTTATCACGTGATGCATATTGTATTTCATTTATGTTCATGGTTTAGTTATTAAATAGGAATATTAAAATCGTTAATAGCCTGCATAAATCCTTTTTTGGTTTTTATATATTTGTGTATTATATCTCTTTGTTCATCTGCCATTCCATAGTACACGTTCATGAATTTCTTTGCTTTTTTAGGTGTTACGTTTATTACAGTATCATCATAAAACTTTACTGGGAATTCGTTATTGTCACTTCTATCTGATAGCTTATCTAATACTACTAGTGGATTACTTTGTGTTGCTTCTTGTATCTCATCAATTGAATGTTCTTTGTTATAAAACCCTACTAGTGTTTTATAATCCATACCATTGAATGAACGTGCTATATCAAAAGCATAACTTTCTACTGATCCTTTTGATCCTTTCGAATTTAATAATTTATCTAGTGCACTAAGTGCCGCTAGATAGAAATCACGCTCTTGTCTACTACTAACCGTTTTTAATATATCTTCTCTTGCGGATTCATACATATCTGGATTAAGTGTATCATTTATTTTTACACCAGCGGAGTCTGCCATTTTTTTAATTTTTCTCAATCCCTTGCCAGTTTTCAATGCTGTTTTTAGCATTGTTTTTAATCCAGCAACTGTAGTTTGTGCTACAACTGCGAGGACAATTAAATCTGCTAGTGGTGGCAATGAACTCAAGTCTTCATCTAGTTTAGATTCATCGTATGCTAATGCTTTTTCAATATGATTGAATAAATTTTTCCCCCAATTTACAATTTTATCAAATCTATTTTTGGGCGCCGAGGTTGGCTTCTTAGTTATTGGTGCAACTGCTTTTGTAGTGACTGCAGGAGTTGCAGTTCTATTTTGCATGCCAGGAAAATTAATTTTGGATCCTAATGATGCGTTTTCATTCATTTCCTGATTTATTAAATACATGTAATGTTCTGCCTGTCCATTATTAATTTTGACACGCTTGCCATTTTGATATGCTTCAATATCTAGATGATCTTTTGACACACTCGGATGATCTATTCGTTTCCAATGAATTTCTACGTTATTCTTTTCATCGGAATACACACCAGATTGGTTATCACTTTCAACTGTAAATTCTTTATTTGGAGTGGTAAAGTTCTTTTTACGCATAACTGTTTTGGCTACTAGTTCTAGTTCTTCGCCATTCCAATTAAGAACAAATGGTATATTAATATCAGTTTCCAAGTCTTTCATTACTGCTTGTGCGTCTGGACCTAGTTGGGCAATTGGTTTGCCATATTTAATGAATTCTTTTTTGAACAGCATAGCAAGTTCTTTAATTGAAATTGGCTTTATATTTCGTGTATCATTAACACGATCTATGAAATGGCGAGTGAATTCCACATCAATGCCAACTTTTGAAAATACCTTATCTAGTACACCTTCTAATGTGTCGAGCTGGTTTTGTGTCACGCCAGCATTTTTATCTAGTTCATTAATTTTCATATTATATCTCTTTTCTCATATTCTCTGTTATCATACTTTTTAGATCCCATATAATATCTACTTCTAATAGACTTTCATATAATGAATCTTCCTCCCAGTTTTCATTGAGAGATTCACCGCCTAATTTTTGTTTGAATATTTCAACAATGTTATCTGGGATATCAGCACGACCATATAAATCTTGTAATATTTGATTTAACTCTGTGTCATCCGCGTTTGAAATCATATTACGAATCTGTGTAGCACTATTAACTGCTTCGCCACGTATCTTGAATGTAAATGTAGGAACCGTAGTTATATAACTGTGCTGGCGAAGTGGTTTAGCGCCTTCTATTCCTCTCCACATTTGTATATGTGCAGGTTCTCCATTCTTTTTCATTTTTGATCCAGCCGCAGGAAAGTCAAATCTAGGATCTTCCGCCATATCTTTTTCTGACACTGCATATATAACAATCGTATTGTCAGGATCATATCTATCAGTGATTTCACTTGCAACATATGGAATTTTTGCTTGCACTATAGAATTAGGATCAACACCTGCTAACATCATCATGCGTTTCTTTTCATCAAATGAAAATGGAGACTTATGTGCATCTGTTTTGCCTGAACTAGCAATAAAAACTTGTGCACCTTTAAATTTTTGCTTTAAATACTTGAATACTTTGCCATGTCCAATATGAAAAGGATGAAATCTTCCTGGATAGATAACAACTATCCTTGTATTTTCATTTTCTACTAAATCAAATAGTCTCATTGTAGTATAATTCCTGTGTATTTAAATAACTTATGTGTATTTATCATTTGTAATCAATAATAAAAAACTCTGGCAAATTTGCCAGAGTTTTAATTTAATACAATTTTGATATTTTTATTTTTTGAATAGCCTTTTAAATTTGTTATTTACATTGTACCATTTTTCTGGCGAATCATGATTCTCCATTGCAATAATAGCATCGTCAAACTCTTTAACAGTGTTTATTCTATTCATTGCCTGATGCTTTTCTTTTTGTACAATAATTTCATCATGTGTTAAATATTTTATATTACCTGCCACATTATTGAATACTCCAACTAATTTACCTTTTTTAATATCAATGTAAAGAAATTTCACAATACTTCTCCTAATTTATTATGGTTCGCCGAAATCTGTCATATCTAGTTTATCGCCATTCGATGATTGATTCGGCATACTATATACATATCTACCATTTGGGCTCACTGTCAATGTAGGTTCACTGTATTGCTGACTGTGATTTGCTTGACTCAATAATGTCCTAGATGATGACATATCAAATGCTGTGCCAATAGTTGATTTTGGACTTGAACCTGATCGTTTACTATGACCTGCACCGGCTGTTCTCAATTTACTAGGGGTTTCACTAATTGATCCACGGTCTGTAATTTCAACAAAGTCAACTGTTGGTTCTATTGTTGATTTTAGTCCCGATATATTAAGACCTTTGTAGTTATTTGGCATTAGTTTCTCCCAATTAATCATTCTGCTGGTGTAGTTTTATTCATATATTTTTAAGGATTTGCAGTCAGCCGTTGTGTTGGCGGCGTGAAAGATGAAGTATACAATGCTCCACCATTTATCCATCTAACATCTGTAGTCCAACCAGTGGTGCTGGCGGCATATATATATGGTGTGAAATAAGGTGATTGCCATTGTGTGCCATAATGAAAACTAGGTTCTTCACTCCAGGATGAATCTGGAAAAGTTATAGGATTATAGTAGTTTGTGGCCGCGGTGACTGGGCTGGTGTTTTGGAGTACTCCATCAAAAAATACTCTATTATCCCCATTATCATCTCTTGTCCACGCAATATGATGCCAGTCAGTGCCCATGTCGTTTCTGTGAATCGCACACCCTCTGGTTCCTTGATCATTATTGCTGAAATATAGTTTATTGCCATTTCCCGAATTACCAAAAAATATTTTGCCGCCGCCTCGCGCACCATCATATCCTAAAATCGTCCCACCTGTAGTTGGAGGGGCGGCTGCACATTTTATCCACATTTCAAATGTAAATGCGCCCAAGAATCCACCGGTCCGGCCCCAATAATCACTGCCAATCTTGTAATAATGGTTTGACAAATGATAAGTTGCTCCTCCGCCACTAGCATATGGTGACTCGTTTGCGTCAAAAGAAGTGCCAGCGACTGGTCCCAAGCCCGGCCCGCGTTCAGTACCATCTAATGTTCCATCTGCTGTGGATATGCTATAGTTATGATATGGGCTCTCGCTAAGTGGATTAAAAATTCCTTTAATAAGTAATGTTGTGTCATACTCTATCGATGGTGCTGTAACATTAAATCTATTATGTCTTTTAATCCAACGGGAATCTTCATCAACTACAGTAGTATCTGCAGATACTAAGCCATAGTTATATGGTGTTGCTACTTCGAACAATCCGCCCATATCAATAGACGATCCAATAGTTGATTTTGGACTTGAACCTGATCGTTTACTATGACCTGCACCGGCTGTTCTCAATTTACTAGGGGTTTCACTAATTGATCCCCGATCTGTAATTTCAACAAAGTCAACTGTTGGTGCTACTTGAACTCTTGATAGTTTAGTTGTTGATTTTAGTCCCGATATATTAAGACCTTTGTAGTTATTTGGCATTAGTTTCTCCCTATGTTAATTATTAAATCTTATGCAAACTGTGTAACGCTAGCCATTACTGTAAAAGTCGCATCAGCAGTTTTAATAATTGTAAAACTATAAGTGTCTATACTAGATGCATTGCCTGAAGTTGGTGCAGTTCCGCCCGACCACTTGGGAGTGCATGCTACCCCATCAATTTTATATGCATTCACATAATATGGGTTTGTTCCCTGGGTCAATAGTATCACTGCAGTAAAACTTTGGCCAATATTGAGATTTGCATTTACATTTGTAAAATCAATTTCTCGATCTGCAGTTTGTTCTGCTGTTGCAAATAAAATGCCTTGAACAGTAGCATCAAATAATAGTGTTCCAGTTGTACTAATATTAGTTGTTACTTTCTCATGTACTTCTGCTAAGTTTGTTGCGCCCAACACATCTAAGTCACCATTCACTGTCAATGTATCGAATGATGGATTTGCTGATATCCCACCAATGGTGTGGCCACCAACAGTAACACCATCGTGTACTACTAATTCATTTGTAGTTGTATTTACCGTTACTTCGCCCTCTTCACCTGTAAATGATGTATGATTATCAGTTGTTCCTCGTCTAAATTTTACTGCATATGCCATTAATAATTCTCCTAATGTATACATTATAATGTTACAACTATTTATCAATATATTGCATCTTATATAAATGTATATTAAATAAATATAAATATATATATCACATGTCTTGCAACAGAAAGAAAAATCATGATACAGTATATTCATCAATATGGTGATCAAGTAGCACTAAACTTAACGCTAGACTGTAATAATTTATTAAAAGAATTAAGTCAGTTTGATAATGAATGGTCACAGTATAATATATTAAAGCCAACTATTAGGCGACAAGGATTATGCGTATTAAATGAACGAGGGAATGTCGGCTCTGGCCCAGCACTTAACTCTCTTAAGGAATGGAATAAAAAATATAATACTACTTTTTCTGAATCTGATTTTAATAAGCCCACTGAAGTATATAATGATAGTGTACAACTACAATCTATGCTTGGAGAAATTCTTCCATATTGTGTTAGAACACATTTTTTAAGATTAGGATCAGGAGGATTTTTCCCACCACATCGAGATCATATTGGGAAAGAGCAATCTACATTTAGATTAATTGTTCCGATTAGGACATGCAATCCACCATCTGTACGATTTATGATAGAAGATAGAACATTATATTGGGAAGAGGGTAGAATGTATGCAGTAAACACAACCAAAGAACACACATTGTTTAATACTAGCAGTGACGATAGTATCTGGTTAGTAATTAATGCCAAAGTATGCGATGAAACAATTAGATTTGTGTCAAAAAATCTAAAAAGTACTTGAGTTAGATTGATGTAACTCTTCAATTGTTTCTACGTAAGACATACTTATTACTATTCTGTTGTGTGGACTTTTAGAATTATCTACTCTATGTGGAATGTCTACTCTCCAGCATTTTGGAGTTTTTAAATCTATAGTTTCTAAAATATTGTTACTTTCCATAGACTCCATATACTGGAATACACTAGTTTCGTGTACATAGACAGGAATATTAATTGCAGTGATACGTTGTCTTATACCGCTCGCATCTGCTTTATCATCAACGTGCGTGGCACATACACTATTTTTCGGTACTGTAATAATTGCAGCATAACTAGGAGATATTGGCAGTGCATCAAAAATGTATGATAATTTGCTCATTTCCGATTGTGTCATAAGATGCGGTATTATTGTCCATGATGCATAAAGTGAATTAATTGGATTGTCACTTATATGAGTTATCCATTCTATATCATCGGGGCGAATAGATGGAACGTTTTCAATTTCAAACCATTTCATTTTTATATCCTTTGTATGTCGCCTATTGCGCTTGCATCCGGAGTGTGTATTGTAATTGCTATTCTTGTACTAGTTAAGTTTGTAACATTATGATATGTATTAACCGTAATATTATGCCATGAATTTTCAGAAAAACTTATTCTTTGAGTTTCATTTAAATTGTCATCATACCATACTGTGTTGACGTTACCTCCGGTGCTAATAATGTAATTGTAACAATTTGTTCTACCATAATCTTTATGTATTGGCAAGTCTTGTGTTATCAACTGAAATGACATATTTACACCATCATCAAAATATGGTGATAAAAATGTTTTTATTTCTTGCGGCACAGTGTGTAAAGAATATTTAGGCACTACATTGATTGGAGGTGTAACACCACTGAAGTTTCTAGGTATTTTTCGTATTTCTTCTTCTGTATACTTATTGATAATTCTGTCTGGTATCGGCGGAATTTCTGGACAATATCTATATAACATTAGTAATCCTTTAAACTAAGTGCTGAGTAAGTTCCTTAAAGAACTCCCAATCTGTTTTTTTATTATTAAATTTAAAAATCATTATTGCTCGTTGATGCGATTGTGATAATGGATTAAAAACACTGTGCCATTTTTGATTATTAAACAACACAGGAATATCAGTTAATGCAAATTCATATGCATGTGCTAGTTCTCCGCTACTATATGCTTCGCTTTTTTTCATTTTCTCACCTATGACTTCATCTATAGGTTCCCAGAAACTAGTAGTAATTTTCTCATTGCATCCGAAGACTGGAATGTTTATACTACATGGAAACTTAATATCATCAGAATGATTGTCACGATGGATAGGAATAAATTGTTTACTTCTACGCTGATCATGAAAATATCCAATCCACACGCGGTCTGTTACTAGATATTCATGTAGTTCCTTTGGTATTAAAGAAAGCGCGGAATCTGTCATTGGTTCACTATTTAAAAAAACTTGTTTCTTTTTATCATAGTGGTTATTAAATATATTTTTTATGGCAGTAGTATCAATATTCAAAGGAATAATATAGTCACTGATACTATATTGAGTATTATGTGTAATTGATTTCATCAAATCCAATCCTTAGGCATATCAATGATGTCTTTTACTGTATCTCCGCACATCTGATGTGTTTTGTAAACTGCCCATTTTTGTTTCTCATTGATAGTTTGTTGTACCAGACTGTTGAAGTCTACTGTTGGTCCAGCAATTTTTTCTAAAGAAGATTTGACATATTTTTGTTTTCGGACGCTGCTAACAATTTTATAGTTATTTTTAATAAATTCTAGTATGTCAGTATCTAGTAAATTCAATGTATGCCAGTGGCCATGAAGAATATGTTTTTTATTTAAGACTACTTCTCGTATATTATACTCATTGCCATGTAAAAATTCAGAGGTATGTAATACCCCCATCGCGGTTGGTTTATTTAACAATGTCGAATAATGTTTTGCTAAACTGCGACTTGCAGTTCTTGGAAAACTGATTACCGCTATATTACAAACAGTGTTTGACATATCATACATTTCCCGGTGATACGTTGTTTAAAATAAAAGAATCTACCGCATATTTTGAAAAATCTTCTCCATAATGAAACGTATGTTTAGTAGAAAAATTGTTATCCTTCGCATAATTAGTATAGGCAAATGGTATGCTATTAAGTTTTAATATGCTTTTAGATTCTAGAATCCAAGACAAATCATTCCAATTTGAACTCAACGAATGACTTTTTTCTTCGTCTGTGAGCATGGCATCTTCTACATCTGAAAACATAAACTTGCATGGTATGTTTTCATTGTCACAGAATGATTTTAATAATATTATATGTTGAAGTAAATCTGTCTTATCTTGTATTGAATTTTGTATATATTCAAAATACCCAAGTGCTGCTGCATTGAAACCTCTACCCTGATTTAATTTTTCATACCATAAAGATAGTGTAACTGGGTTATTAAGTGTTTTTAAAAACAATTCACGCCTATGTGAATATGTCATCATAAACACTGCGTTGGGTTTCTTGTTTTGTTGAATTAAGTTTTTTATACCGATTATTGCTTTTCGTGTGATTAAATTGTTCGATGCTCCTGGTCTAGAATCGTTAATGACCGATACCCCCATCTGTTCTCCTAACAAAGCCGGCCACGAAAATTTGCTGGTTTTGAAATTATCGACAAATGTATTACCCACATCATCCATTCCAAATCCTTGTGTATGAGAACAGCCACCTGCATATAAAATATTTTCCATTAGATATTTATTGTTTTTCGCATAGTCTTATATCTTTAAGTGGTATGTTTGGAATTTCAAAATGTAAGCACAATCTATTTTCCGTAACATTTTTAACGCCGTGCCGTTTTGTAATGTTTAGAAATGTCGGAGAAGTTATTTGATACTCTCCGCCATCTTCGTAATACGTGATTGATGACGAAATCCCCCACAGAGGTATCATCAGAACCGTATTTTTTCTATATGGAAAATCTGAGTGTGTAGGCACATCTTCTCCTGCATGTTGAAGGAAAAATGAAACATCACCAATAACGATGTCGTTGTCAATTTTTTCTGATAACTGTTTTATTATATTTGCAATTGTAGGATGAGTAGTGTCACACTTTGAAACAAAATCAGTACGCTTGTGTACTTTTTTTGTAATCGATTTTTTCAAATCTTTAATCGTATTACCGATTACGTTTATCCCTGTATTTTTACAGAATTCATCTTTGTGATTAATATCAATATCATCAATATCATATGATCGCAGGGAGTTATAATAAGAAGTTAATACATCCACATCATAATCTAAATCTATGACTAGTACTTCACGATCATCCATGAGGTAATTTATCCAAATTCTCTATCTCCATAGTAATTATATGTATTCAAAAAACTATATTCATATTTATTATATTATAAACTGTGTTCGCCATAACATACGTTCACCCTCGAATGCTACTCTTTTATGGATCATTTTTAGATTGTCCCAGATTAATATCTCGTTATCCTGCCATTCATGCATATATGCATTTGCTTCTACCCATTCTTTAATAGGGCGTAAGTCTATTTCATTATTGCGCAATGTGTTTATACTACAATATAGTATATCTTCATCAGTGACATGATGCTTAATATTAAATGGTCGCTTTATTTTTTGTTTCTCTAGTAATCGTAGTTGTCTATCAGTAAAACATTCGCCATGCAAATGCATAGGAGGGTAGTATTCACCTATAGAATCTTTATACAGTTCTCTAAGTTCAAGTGGTGCATTACTCATATTACAGAACCAAGTTGGTGAAAGATGAGCATTTTTTACATTGTACAATATTGTACCAAAGTAGTTTCCTCTACCATAACTCCAATCATTATGCCAGTCTACATCGCCGGTATTGAACAATCCATTATTACTTAACTCTTGCACAGTACGATTGTCATTAATCACATGCTTGTCTGTGATTAATGGTTTTCCTAATTCACTGGCAATATACTCGAAATCTGTTAATGTTATTGAACTATTTAATGAGACTTTCACAAGACCATTCGTCATAAGATCCTGCTTGATTGTCTCTATATTCAATTGTTTCATCTACCTTTTCCTTTACTTCCTCGTCTCTATACCAAATACCTGCTCTCCATAATTCGCGGTCGCCAGTATATGCTTCTCTTTTATGTAGACTGTGATGTTGGTCACTAAAACAGATATCATAATTATTCCATTCGTGTTCATACACATATTTTTCATCTTGTGTATGCTTTTTCAGTTTATAATATAAGTTATGCTGTGCATCTTTAGAAATTCCACTAAATCCTCGGATAACAGTCCAAGGAAAATATAGGCCTTCCTTATTATTGATAGGGTGAGTTGTGACTAAATCTTTTCTTGGTGTTTGTTTTTCGAAACTGTTTTGTCCATCTATATCTTTGAACTCCATCATAGTTTGTTCATCACTAAAAATTCTCTTGTAATACATTTGCTCAAGTTTCAACTTAGCATTATATGTTACGATTTTAGACTTTATGTTACGAAGAATGTCTTTTGTATTATCATCCAAATCTGCAAAAGCCGTTTGACTATCAGAGAAGAACGTATTTCCACCACTCTCTGCATTTTGATGCATGTACATAACTACAACATCATCATGTCCCTTACGATTCATTCCAGCACTATGCCACTCTAATTCACCGTCTTCTTCGCCGCTAAATAATCCATTTTTTCTAACTTTAATAAGTTCGCCATGTCCCGCGACATTTCCTTTGACTTTTGTATTTTGTGATACCACCTCACCAATTGTTTTATAAAATGATACTAGAGTTTCTGGTGGTACTGGATCATTATTTCTCACTACCACTACACGGCAATCACCTATTAGTTCTCTAATTTTATCTGCATCGTTTTCATAATCGCATTCAGTCACAATTGCTGCAAATTTATTTTTTTCTACAATCATTTTTCACTCTTTCTAACCCTATATTTATACAGTCTTTCGTCATCGGGAGCCAAGTTATATTTTGTTCACAACTACTATCTCCATTGCATACATAAAACTGGTCTGTTTCCATGATCCAGTCTGGCCATTGCATTTTGTTGTGCAAGAAGTATTTAAATCCATTAATACCGAACTTACCTTCTCTACTCATAAATGCATAATCAAATTTAAGATTGGCAACTAATGCTACCTGTTGTTCAATCATTTGTTTTGTATATTTAATGTCGTTAATCGCAAATCTATAATCTGCAGATTTAATAAATCTATTTAGTACTCTACATCCATTTCCATAAAATTGTTTTCTATGTATTACAGAAGAAAACCCCAAGATTTTGCCAGATTGTGTTTCATACGTTGATGCTCCAACCCAATCATCAATGTGCAACCGCTTCATTGTATAATTATATTTTAGATTGTCTTCAAATTTTGATTGTATAATAAACTGTTTTATGGTTTCAATATACGGTACCCAATTATTGTCGTCTGAATTTATTGTTTTAATAGTTAAATTCATTTTGCTTAACGTGTTCAAAGAATGGCGCAATTGTCCAATTCTGAGTCAAACGTCCCCGACTAGTGTTATCATGATCAATGACACCCTCGTCATCAATTTCCCAATCAATTAATCTTACATATACTGGTCCTGCTTGTGTTTCATACTCGAACATCCAGGATGAAAGAGTTTCGCCGCTTTGTGGTCCTGCTGTAACAACTCCGGCTGCAGTCTGATATATGTCTTTTTCATTAATATCTAGTTGAGAAGTTACTATATCTTTAAGTTCTTGTATACTGTAAGAAGAATTTTCCATGTATCTACCAATTTGTCCTACACTTTTCATTCTAAGTACAGGACGAATTTTATTATATGGCGGAGTAGTATTAAAATCTATTCCACTATTATGTGCTAGTTCACCAAATAATTCTATTTGTCTTTTTAATGTATGTTCATTTACATTTTTTGCAATAATTGTACCAGTATTCACTGGTAGTCTCGCATCAAAAATATTTTTCAATGCTCTGACTTTTACCGTTGCCCAATTGCCTTCATCTAATACTTTATATACACCATTATCATCCGCGCCGTTCATACTAAGTAGTAGTAATCTAAGTCCTGCATCTTTTAGGTTAAATGTGTAACTCTTATTTGCTAACTTTAGTCCATTAGTAGTCAGACTGGGACGATGTCCCAATCTTTTTGTAGTTGAAATAATCTCGCATATATCCGCTCTCATAGTAGGTTCTGCCCCTATCAATCTGATATAGGTACGAGTAGGCAATCGTTTGATAAAATCAAACAATTTATCTTTATCAATATCTGGAATATCACGATTTGGAATATAACAGTTAGCGCACTCCATGTTACATTGATGAGTTAGATCAACTACAATGTTACTAAATGTATTATTTTCTGGTTCTAATTCGTAATAATTCATTTACGATACTATTGCATTATATTCTGCCAATGTCATAGTCTCTATATCACTTACTAGTAATAATTCACCTAATGGTTCTAATAACGTTGATATAGCAAGACGCATATCATTCGCACGATCTTTTTTTAGGTAGTAATTAGTTGCTGTGATATTTAAACCGTTATCTACTCTGGTTCTTTTTCCATCAGTGCGGGTATCATCATCATTTAGAAGAATTTCTAGATTACCGAATGCAGTTGACCCAATTGTTTCTTCTAACCATGTCCGATATTCACTTCGTGACTTAGGTTGTGGATAGTCTATTATAATACTAAATTTATATGCCATCTTTGTTTTCCTTAAATAATTTACATATTATCATTGTCGATATAGGTACTAGTTTACACTTGTATTTATGATATATATATATTTAATATTATGGAGCGGGCGAAGAGATTCGAACTCTCGACAGTTTCGTTGGCAACGAAAGGCTCTACCACTGAGCTACGCCCGCTTATATTGGTATCAACTAAGGACTCGAACCTTACCGCAGAATTGATATGACGCCTGTAATATCTGTTACTGTTAGCAAACCTGCGTTGATATATTGGTGGAGAATATCGGGCTCGAACCGATCACCTCCTGCTTGCAAAGCAGGCGCTCTCCCAGATGAGCTAATTCCCCTTTTAATAATTGGTGCGCCTGGAGGGACTTGAACCCCCACGCCTTGCGGCACCAGAACCTAAATCTGGCGTGTCTACCAATTTCACCACAGGCGCAATAATGGTGCCCCCACACGGACTCGAACCGCGGACCTACTGATTACAAATCAGTTGCTCTACCAGCTGAGCTATAGGGGCATTAACTTCTACTTTTATTTATCACTCTGGAAAATGATAAACATATTCTGGAAGAGAGCATGGGATTCGAACCCATGGAACGCTATGAACGTTCGGCGGATTTCAAATCCGCTGCCTTCGACCACTCGGCCAGCTCTCCTAATTAATTGGCTCCCCAAGATGGGCTCGAACCACCGACCCAGGCATTAACAGTGCCTTGCTCTACCACTGAGCTATTGGGGAACAATAAAACTTATACCCGCGTGTACTTCTGTAGAGAAGTACACACTTGTCAAGTACTTTTTTAATTTAGTTGTGGAACTAACCGTTGGTCCCACACGGAGATATTTATCGCTCTCACCCGCATCTTAACTTATAATCTTAATATAGCATAGTAAGGTTAGATTGTCAAGAGTTTTTTGTTTTTATTTGTTAATTTTTAAAAGGATTATTACAAGTGCCTTCGGATGTTCTGCCTTGTGTTCAGGTTGTACCCATATATTTAATATAGCAGATATAAAATTAGTTGTCAAGTCTTTTTTAACTATTAGATTTATATTCCACTTCGCTACATATGTGCAAATATTCCATAAGTTGTGAATGGCTTGGTTTTTTCCACTTTCTCATTTTTTTAATTAATGCTTGCAATTCTTTAACCGATTTTGAAGAGTGATTTTCCATTAGTGTACCTATCATTTAATACTATTACAGGGGATTTATCGATAAGAGTGTGAATGTTAGTATTTACATCTTTAATTCTAAGTTCGATATAATCCATTCCATCTTCTTCAAGTAGTAGATAGTATGGATGTAGATGTAATTGCTGACTATTAACTAACATAGCGTCAAGTGTGTCAAGCATTGCTTTTCCTAGAAAGTAACTTCTAGAATCAATAACATTATTTTTCATTTATTATAATTTAACCTTTACGAGCATTTAACGTATTAATTCGTTCTTTCATCCAATCGATAACAACCTGTTCTTGATTGGATGGCTGTTTTTTACCTTTTAAATTGCCGAGTTCAAATTCTAATGACATAATTGATGTCCATTCCATGCTATTAAGTTTTTCATTATGTTGCTCTATTATTGCCATTATATACTCCTATTCGATGTACAATATTTATATATTAATATTATTAGAATGTCAAGTACTAAATTATATTTTTACTTGCCAGACGGTATTATTTTACGTATGTTTTGTGATTTTTCAAATGTGAATCCATTAGTCAATCCTATCGGAGTATACTCGTATCCAGTAACTGGTAAACTACCATCTGGTCTGTTAACTATTTTAGGTTTTGATGATGGATTTCTTATATGTGATGTATTATCAGAATCTGGTTCATTATCTTTTAAGTTTTGAATGTTTTGCATTTGAAAATCGTATCGTTCTAATTCACCTTGTGGTGTTTGACCTTTAGTGTTTAATTTTGAACGTATTATTTGTGGTACACCACCACCTTGAGATCTTTCTTTTGCTTCATCCAATTCATCTTGATTATTTTTGGTATTCGGTACCATAATCGCTTTCGGGCGAGTATCTGTGGATTTAAAAATCCATACATAAATCCAATCATCGTCTATTCCTTCTGTGTGAAATAGATATATTGATTGATCTGTGAAACCTTCTACTACAGGATAACCTAATAGTTTATCTATTGTTGTATATACAGTCCATCCACTAAAGATAGTTAATGGAATGATAACTATCATAGCAGCCAGGCTCTTATAATTTTTAATTGCAATCCATAGCATTATGGTTGATAAAAATATCAGTGCAATTAGCATGGGTAGTAAATCTATATTATATGCTGGTATGTAGTTATTCATTTGATCCTGTTCCTGACGGCACTGTTCTGCCACCCCTAGTAACTATACTATTACTACGTTCATCTAGTGATGTTACGTCACCGCTTGCATCTAATACAAAATTAAACATTGTTAAAACTTGGCCTTTACTTTTATATATTTTTTGTGTTTTATATACTTCGCCGTATGGATTTAATCTTATTAAAGTTGCATCAACATACCCACTATTTGTAGTTTCATGTTTTGTGTATATGCCATTCGATGTGTTAATTTTATAAGTTATCTTTTTACTATATATATGTGCCGCTACTTGATACTTACCTGGTACTATGCCTCTTATTGTGATTACTTCACGATTGATTGGTATAACCACTTCAGTTCCATTTGATTGCAACCATTTGTCATTCTGCCAGCCCAGATCATCCTTTTCTAGATTAAGCAATCCGCCCATTTTATTTGTAAACGACACAATATTGCCCATTGGATCTTTTACCCATAGATCAACATCATCGTTGATATCTTTGTCCCATTCAATTATAATTAGATATTCTGCTTTTTTTGGTGCATCTGATTTTTTTGTTGGAGGATTTATTAATAAGAATGCTACGACAAATAAAAATACGAATCCAATAAGTAAGTTAAATAGTAAATCATTTAAGCCTGTGGTACTCTTAAAACGATTTTTATTAGACATCATCCTCTCCAGACTCTAGATTTACAAGTTGAATCTTTAGAGCCTGACTTAATATCAATCCCACAAGTGTTGTATAAAGTGCAGTACTCATGCCTAGAGCCATATTGCTAAGTGCATCTTTTAGTGAATTTTGGTTCGTTGTGTCAATTGATCCAAAAGTATCACCTAACATTAGAATAAATCCTGCGACCGTGCCTATCATACCTAATGATAATAATATTTCACTTATAAACCAAGACGTATTAAGTCCAGATTTTATGTTTTTGTTTTTGGTTTGATTATATGTTAGTTTTCCTACATATAACGTAGAAAATATATAGATAATTATTATAAAAAAGCTTATCTTAGTTGCATCGTTTGTATGAAGTTCTTGAAAAAATCCAAAGTAATTTGCAACAACTGTTACTAAACCTGTTAAACACGCAAAAAGCCACCATCGTAAAAATTTCATATAATATTCTCCTAATATTATATTTATCTAAATAATTTATAATAAAAATTAGACCAAATTATCCATATCAAAATTAACACTAATTCCGCAACCACAACTACTTTGTGCATTTGGATTTCTAATTTCAAAGTTTGCGCCAACTAAACTTTTTACATAATCTACTTCTGTTCCAATTAAAAACATTAGGCTATGTGACCCAACTACAAAAGCACATCCACTTGAAGTCATCATGACTTCATCGTCCTTTTTTAATTCAGTGGGAGTATTGATTGTCCCCCATTCATATTCAAATCCAGCACAGCCACCACCCTTGATATTCAATGTGATGCCGTAGCAATCATTTTCCTTACTTAAAAGATCAATCTGTGCTTCTGCTGCGGGTGTTAATGTTAGTATACTCATATTATTACTCCATTATCTTGGTTATCAATCAAATACTATATATTTTACACCGGATTCAATATCAAGTTTTTTCTGTTTTGCCTTATTGTGAATATACGAAATCTCATAAAATCGATTTAATAATCCTGCTGCAATCTTAAAGTTTTTGTATATATCAATACTATCTTCTATCTGTTCTTTGATCCATGTAGTTTGATTTTTAAGTTCTAATATAAATTCGTTTATATCTTCTTTTGTATTTGCATTATCATATTGAAAATTCAATTGATTTACAAAAACAAAATCACTGGGTTCTGCACTATCACGTACATCATTATCGTATCCATTTAATGATATTATATATTTTGCACGTGATATAGGATCTGCAAGTGTTTCAAATGCTCTTGTAGCAAACTCAATCTTTTCACGTTTATAAAAACTATCTTCTTCTTTATTGAGTATTGTGAGTATTTTTTTGTAGTGTATCGTAAGATTGCGTACACTCAAATTTTGCTGTTCGTTGACTCCAAAGAACTTGAAATAGTTCTTTTCTGTTAAGTCATATGTTTTCCGTATACTGGACATTTTTTACCTATGTTTCTACAATATTAATTATACACTTTAAATTTAATATTGTCAAGTTATACTATAAATTTTTTAGTTTATCGGTCAATTCATGATACGGTCTTAATCGAGGATCAGTCTTTTGATCTTCACTAAATTCTAAGCCGTATCTCCATCCTTCTGTTACTTTTTCATTTATCCATCTATTATGACGCATACTAGTCATATCAATTTCATATTCATTCTCAGGTAGAAAGTAATCTTCGATTGTTGTTATCTCCAACAAGAAATCATTTGATGTCCACTTTTCTACAACGTGCAGTATTGCTTCGCCTTCTGCTTCTGTTAATGAACGCTCTATCTTAAAATCATATAGATGTTTACTATCTTCTGTGTGATAATGTACTTCTTTCTTATCTACATCAAATATATTAGGAATAGATTTTTCAAGTACCATTAAGATACCAGTTATATCGTGTTTATCTAATTCTTCATTCAATTGAATGCGAATGTGATGTTTAAAATTCTTTTTACTCATTAGTATCTACTTTTTATTTCTTTTTTAGGTTCGGAATCTTTTATTGGTTCTCTGCTTGGTTCATTTGAGTATATTACAGTTGGCATTGTTGGTGTAGTCTGTTCGTACTTAGTAGAATTCGAATTTACATATAGTCCAAACCATGCTGCCCCAGCGCCAACGATAACACTAACAAGTCCTGCTTGATTCATATTTGGATCAGCCAATTCCATAAACCATGTAACAACATCCCAAAGAAGATATATATACATTGAAATAAATGCACGTGGAAATAATCGCCATCTACTGAAATATTCAGGTGCATTCCACCATATACTATCTTTGTTCATTAAAACTTCTCCTATTCATAACAGTATTTATCATTTATATTCGTAGTTATATAGACAAACAACAGAAAACCCGACATTCTATAGAATGTCGGGTGTTATCTTATATTATATTTGTACTATTTTATAGTTTGGTGATGATTACTTTACCATGCTCTAAAACTGTATTAATGCCAGTAGATAAGTTGGATATGGTTGGAAGAGTAGGATTACTATGATAGTATAGACCACCACCGCCACCAGCATTTATATAATTGTAATTGGTATTACTACTACCTCCTCCATACGCAGCATAATCACCGGCACCGCCACTATAGCCGCCTCCACCGCCGCCACCACCTTCGCCATTAGATGCACCGCCTGCACTGCCACCGCCACCAAATCCACCAGTAATCCAATAAAAACCACCACTAAGAGGTTTTTCATATGATCCATTATGATTAAATCCTGCTCCACCACTACTAGACCAGGTTCCTCCATTGCCATTGCCCGCCGATCTTCCACGGCCGCTCGAAAGCCAGCCCCCTCCACCGCCGCCGCCGTAGTCGCCGCCACCGAAATCTGCAGAATATCCCAAAGCATAACTAGCATCTCCTTGTGTTGCAATATTACCTGCACCTGGAACATATCCATCTGGCGAGTTTCCGCCCTTGAATTCAAGACTGCCATTGCCCCCCGTGCAAAGCTTGGCAATGGAAGATGTCATTTTAGCACCACCACCACCGCCACCGCCTGCAAATATAAGATCAGTATCTACGAATGATGTTCCTTCTCCAGGTGCTCGGTAAGCTACAAAACTGCCGCCACCACCACCAGCACCTCCAGTTGAGGTTGATTCTCCGATCTGTCCGGGAACAATTAATAGATGTGCATTTCGTTCAAGATATACTTCTGCTTCAGTATATGATCCATATCCACCGGTACCGCCATTATCAATATTAGTTTGTGCGGTAGGTGATCCGCCTGCTGATCCAATTGTTTTTATTCTATAATTGCCTGTTGCAGGAACCTGCCAAATCTGCATATTGTCTAAATTAACATTGAAATATGTGGTATTATTTAACCAAGAATAAGTAGTTGTGTCATATAAAGCCAATGTTTCACTAAATGTTGGGCCATCTTTGCCAGTTGTCTTTCCTCTAAATATAAATGATGAGAAAGTATAATTTTCAACAGCAGAATTTTTAACTGTTATGCTAAAATCTCTGGTTATTAAGTTCCCACCGGAATCATTTACTCCAGCAGTAAAGTTATATACAGTATCACTTCCAATATCGTCTGCTGGTATTGTACCAGAAATTACACCAGAATTAGGATTGATTGTACAATTCGGTGGTAAATTGCCGCTTTCTATAGTATAGATTACTTCAGGATCTTCAGTATCAGTAGCAACAATTGTTTCTAATACGTCTTCTGTTAAGAAATAATGTGCATTAGTTCCGGCGCCGCCATCGGTACCTGATGACAAGTTACCTGATGCTGTTGTCCATACAGGGTTGAAGCCAGTTGAAATTGCATTTGCTTCTGTAGTAGACTCACCAGTTGATGATGTTATTTTTATACTTAATGGACCTTCCGTAGTCGTATATGATTTTGGTGTATTGAATACAATAGTCTTAGTATCAATTGCTGTGAAATTTGTTACTGTAGTTGAAATGTTATTAGAATCAATCAATTCTATTGTAGTATCTAATTCAAAATTAGTACCAGTTAATGTGAAACTTTTGTTGCTACCACCGCCATATGATGTAGGAGACACACTAGCAAAACTAGGTTTACCACTAACTGCATTTTCCCACATATCGCCTGTAATTACTGTTATTTTGCCAGTAGAAACTGATCCTTCTGCCCGCCAGTCTTCAGATCCTGCGAGAATTGTATTTCCTTGTATCACTAAGTTTGCATCTTGTCCCCAATCATATCCACTATCGTATTGATGATCAGCAGGCTTTGCAGGACGGTCAACTGTACTTGTAAGTTCTCCAGATTGAATACTATATACATAAATTTTATTGCTGTCACTAGTAACAATATAATTAGAATCTAACGCAATTGCATCACCCCAATAGCTAGAACCAGAAGACGGTTTATCAATAGTAAGAATTACATTTCCTGAAACTACAGAATATATAAAGATTCTATAAAGATAATCATATGCGGTGCCGCCAGAATTTATTTCCCATGCGTATGTACTAATGGCATATAAACCACCAGATGCGTCAACAGAATTTACTCTGTTGCCAATAGCCGCAAATCCATTTGGTGACCTAGTAAAAGAATAGTTAGCGAAAGGATTTGTAATTGTTCTAACTAAATCACCAGTAGAATTTTCATACATGTATATTACGCCCTTGCTATTGTCGTGATATAATGCGGTAATAAATGTATGTGTATTGGTTATTTTTACATTAGAATATCCATAAAAAATTGCAGTCTCACTGGCAGGTCTGTCTAATGTGTGAACCAATTGTTTATTAGAAACATTATAGATATAAGCTCTGCCTTGATTTGCCACGCCCCCCACAGTTCTGTCATAGCATCCCACAACCAACCAATTGCCATCATCTGACACATCTATGTATTGACCGAATGATGCTGAACCATTAGTTGATATTTCTGGATCTACAATTGTATGTTCAAGATTGCCTGTTTCAACATCAAAGAAATGAATTTTGTTTCTGGATGGTTCACCTGGACCGTATGCTGCAATTATATAACTATTTGTTACACAAAGACGATTCTGTTTCCCCATCAAGCCAGCGTAATTAGCATTTGTATGCGTTCCTAATGGTTCTGGTGGTTTAATATCATATAATAGATCAGACGTAGTTTTATTGTATACAAATATTCTTCCAGCTCTGACCAACTCGCCGGCTACATTGGCGCCACCGGGCGTATATTTTGGGTCATCGAGCGGCATGCCCGATACTATATAATCACCAAAACTTACAACTGAAGTTCCCCACTCCAATCCTGATCCACCTCTGTCTTTACCTTCGTCTACATCATATTGAGTTAAAAAATATGGATTTTCTATTTGTGATGTTATTTCCGGTGTTTTCCAATTATCTAATACTGTCACATTTGGATTTCCCATTGCTATAACTTTGTCAGCAGAATATACAAATACTTTTCCTGGGAATGATGCGAATTGATCACCTGGCGCACCGATAACTGCATATTCTTCGTTAATTGCAACTGAATGTGAAAATTTAGCATTCTGTGCAGTTGAATCCGAAATTGGATTACTTATAGTGTGTTTTAGAAGTCCATCTGACAAACTATAGAAGTATGCTGTTCCAGTTTCCGTTCTGAAATTTGCACTGTCATCTTCATCGTGTCCACTTATTATTGCATAACTGTTAGATAATGAAACTGCATATCCAAAATGATCATCTTCTGACGTATCATCATCATTTGGATTATTAAATGTATATAGCAATTCTCCTGATATACTACTAAACAAATATGCTTTGCCTGCGTCGGCGTAAGTGGATGATGCATCATCTTCATATGGTGCGCCAACTAGTAAGAAATCACCTTGTAAATCAATACTACTACCAAAAGTATCATCGGCGCTTGTTCCGATAGGATTTGGATTATTGATAGTATGAAGTATTTCACCTGTTATGATACTGTATATATACACTCTTCCGGAGTCTGTTCCAGAGTTATCATCATCTAACGGCGCACTAATTGCTATAATGTTACCGCTTATTGAAACAGATGAACCAAATAAATCGTTAGCAGTTTGTTCACTTGGATTATTGAATGTAAATAATAATGAACCATCGTTTAGGTCAAAGACGTAAACTTTTCCTGCTTGTGTCCCACCAGTATCACCTTCATACGGCGATCCAACTACCGCATATTCGCTATTAATTGCAACACTTGTGCCGAAATTATCATCCGCACTTGTTCCAGTAGGATTAGGATTATCTAAGGTAAATATTGCAGTACTGCTTCCACTTGGTCCCACATTAAAAATATATGCTTTTCCTGAATCCGACCCAGTGGCGTCATCTTCATACGGCGCACCAACAATTGCAAAATCACCATGGATTGCAACTGATGCCCCAAATTGATCTCCTGCACTTGTATTATAAGCAGTAGGATTTGATATTGTATATTTTAAACTATTCGCAGTTGCATCCGAAACATCATATATGTATACTTTGCCAGAATTTAGACCACCGCCATCGCTTTCATATCGTGCACTTACAATTGCCAAGTTATTAGATATTGCAACCGCCCCGCCATAATTATCACCTTCTGACGTTCCAAGTGGATTTGGATTATCTAACTGATTTACTAATGTAGAATTTGGCCAATCACTTGTAGTTGGAATATGGAATCCATATATTGCACCATCCCTGATTCTGCCATTATTGTCTGCTACTGGACATCCAATGAATAATTTGAAGTCATTAAGTTCTGTTGCTTGTACTGTATATGTAGCAGAAGTTATCGGTTCATCTACTCTGTATATAAGACTGCCATCGATTAAATCATATATGTATGTTTTATCCCCACCTAATGTAGGATTGCCATTGCCTATGGTATACCCTTCATGATCTGCTGTTGTCTCATACAAGTCATTAGAATCAATTGAAAGATACCTGCCATCCATTGATATTCTTATACCAAATAGATCATTAGCAGTTACTCCCCAGGCATTGGGATTATCTATTGTATGTAATAAATTCCATGTCCCTACTTCATAAATATAAACTTTTCCAGAATTGTTACCGTAACCATCTGCTGCGTAAGGGTCACTGATAGCCAAATAATCTTCGTTCATACAAATTGCATAGCCAAAGTTTCCAGTATTAATAATTTCATGTATTGGATAATTACTGCCCAATCTATCAAATACATGTACAATAGATTGTCCATTCGTAAGACTTGGACCATGAGCCACTACGTAATTGCTATTTTGTGCTGATCTGCCAAATTCACCGCTATAAATTGCATTATATTCGTCTGTTCGTTTTAAACCATTTTTCCAAGGACTAGATTGATCGGTTTCTATCATATATTGTGGTGCAACAAATGTATTTAATACGGTGCCAGTTATCGCATCCATTAGCACTATGCATCCGCCGTAACTTCGATTGGTACTTCCAGTCCCAACTGTTAAACCTGTAATAGGATGGGCATCTGGACTTTCAGCAGTAGTAAAAGTGTCATCATAAGTTTCCTTCGAAAGAAAAGAGATAAACCTATTGCGGCCATTGCCTGCTTGATCTACGTATGGACTGCGCATTGTTCGTATTAACGCTCCATCTGATAATCTATATACATATAATGCACCAGCCCCGCCAACCCAATCATATCCTTGTCCATATGATTCTTGTGAACTAAAAATTGCGTAATTTTCAGTACAGGAAACGAATCTTCCAAACTCATCATTGCCATAATAGTATTGATCTGGTCCATCATTTACATATGTATCATATGCTGTTCCATCTTCTCTTCTATCCATCGGATTTGGATTTATAATTGAATATAACAATTGTCCAGTATTAGCATCAAAGATTGCACCACCACCTGCGTCCATTTCGAATCCAGTATTTGATGCCCACTGATCTTCTGCCCATATCCCTGCTACAACATGTGTGCTATTGCTATCTATTGCTGAGCCAAAAGCGTCACCAGTATATGAACTATAGCCACCTGCCGAGGAATCATATAGTCTAGGATTATTCAAAACATATGGAACAGATGTATTATTCAATAATGGTGCAGTTGCTCCTGGTCCAAGTGGTATAGCACCGCTATTAAGTGCAAATGCACTAGTCATTGTTCCGTTGACTAAAGAAATAAATGGCATTGTCTTTTCCTTCTTATTAGTATTATATTATGTTTGATGTGGATGACTAGTATGTGTTCCCAAAATCGAATAACTATTGTATATAGGAACTCCGGTTCCATCTGATGTTTCTATTGGCATAATAGTTAATTGAATTACATCAACGCCATTAATAGTCGCACTTGGTGCCACGCCATCTGCCCACTGTACAGGAAATGTCTGGCCACCAAGTTTATATACAGTTGGCAATGATGCTACTGTGCCGGAGTTACCCCATGGTTTTTGTCTTATTATTAATGTTACATTAGTGAACTGATAATTAGTATTCTGAAGATTAGTAATATCCGCTGTCCAGGAAGGAGAATTCATCTGATTATTCCAATAATGAAACAGATTTCCATTGATTGATGTATCAAATACTACTGTTCCACCAGAGTTGGCAACAGCATCACTATCAACATTATCATTAAGCGAATGTGACTTGTTAGTTGCAACTTCATACATACCTTTTTCAAATTTAGTTATTGCGCTGCCAATTTCGCCAACTTCAAATCTATTATTAGATGCGTTCCATAACATTATTTGACCATCAGATGGCGTACCAATTGATACATCTGTTAGATCAGATAATTCTGTTGGCACAATATCGGTAATACCATATCCTGCTAGTGTAGTAGGTGTTGTTCCCAAGTCAGCAAAATCTTCTACTGCATCTGTAATACCATATCCTGCGATAGTGGTAGGTTTGGAATTGATGTCGTTGAATGTTATACTTGACATCTGTGATTCTGTTGCTAATGGAATCCAAGAACCAGCGTGGGCATAGTAACCTTTGCCAGTGCCGTGAACATGTGCAAACATTCCATGGTATGTAGATGCACTTGGCAAATCAATTTCATTATTATATACGTTTGCAAAGAGTACTCTATTGCCACCCATATCTAAATCAGACGATGTGATTGTTCCTGTCAGTGTACTATTGTTGTCTGTAAGATCAGATAAGTCAGTTGGGATCACACTTGTTGTATCTGTCAAATCTGATATATCAGATGGTATTGCATTACTATTATCGGTTAAATCTGATATATCAGATGGTATAACTGGCGGAGTATATGTGAATACACCTGTAGTATTATCGTATGATAGATCACCGTTGCCACTCGCTGTAGCAGGTGTTCCAACACTTATATCTGATAAAGTTATATTCAACAAATCACTTAGGTCTAATGTAAATGTAGTATTATCATCACGTTCAAATGTCGCTATGCCTGTATTAGCATCCAACGTACCACCTGAAATTCTTGCTAAGTTTGTATCATCGAGATATGTACTTAAATCTATATTGGTTTCTACCCCATCTTCGTCAGTATATTTTAATATGTTTGCATTAATACTCAATGATGTTATTGTTTGATGTTGTTTAAATTCAAATTGATTATTAATAGAATTCCACACCATTACACTATTATCTGATAACGGACCTGCACTATCAACATCTTCTAAATGGCGAATAGAAGCATAATCATTTATCCATGCTGAACCATTCCATTGTAAGAAGTTATATGTTTGCACGTTAGATAATAGGGTATCTGTTAGTCCGGTCATAGTAGTAGCACCTGCGGGTCCAACTGGACCAGTGTCACCTGTGTCGCCTTTTAACCCTTGCGGTCCTGCAACCGTACTATCTGCACCGTCTGCCCCATCTGCCCCGGCTGGGCCGACAGGACCGGCTGGACCGGCTGGACCTATTTCGCCTTGTGGGCCAGGGACAGTACTATCTGCGCCAGCTGGCCCAGTTGGACCGGTGTCACCTGTATCTCCTTTTGGACCAGGTACAGTACTATCTGCACCATCAGAGCCAGCTGGACCTACTGGACCTTGAGCCCCTACATCACCTGCCGGACCGTCAGCCCCAATTGGTCCTTGTGCACCTTGTGGCCCAACTGGACCTACTGCCCCATCTGCACCGGCAGGACCTATATCACCAGTATCTCCTTTTTCACCGGCTGGACCGGCTGGACCCTCTGGACCGGTTGGACCGGCTGGACCTATTTCCCCTTGTGGACCAGGGACAGTACTATCTGCGCCATCTGTGCCATCTACACCGGCTGGACCGGCTGGACCCTCTGGACCGGCTGGACCTATTTCGCCTTGTGGACCAGGGACAGTACTATCTGCGCCATCTGCGCCATCCGCACCGGCTGGACCGGCTGGACCTATTTCGCCTTGTGGGCCAGGGACAGTACTATCTGCGCCATCTGCGCCATCCGCACCGGCTGGACCGGCTGGACCTATTTCGCCTTGTGGACCAGGGACAGTACTATCTGCGCCATCTGCGCCATCCGCACCGGCTGGACCGGCTGGACCCTCTGGACCGACTGGACCTATTTCGCCTTGTGGGCCAGGGACAGTACTATCTGCGCCATCTGTGCCATCTACGCCGGCTGGACCTGTTTCCCCTTGTGGACCTTGTGGTCCCACTGGACCTGTATCGCCCGTATCTCCTTTTTCGCCTCCACTTGATTCTGCTGCAGATTTAAATGTGAATACACCATTACTATCGTCATATACAAGTGTACTTGTTGTTCCACTAGGTGCTTCTGAAGTTACACTAATATCTGATAATACAATAGTTTCATTGTGTAATAATAATAAACTGTTGTCTGTTAAATCAGCAACATCTACTGGTATAGTTGGTTTATCTGTTAAATCATTGTATGATGTAACTCCACCTTCACCAGTGCCACCGTCTGTGATGCCATATCCTGCTAATGTTGTTGGTGTGTTTGTAATATTTGACCAATCACTAGCACCATCGGCACCGGCTGGACCTATTTCGCCTTGTGGCCCTTGTGGACCGACTGGACCTATTTCGCCTTGTAGCCCAGCTGGACCTTGTACACCTTGCTCACCTTGAATTCCTTGTCCGCCAGATTCGCCTTGTATACCCTGTGGTCCTTGTATTGAGCCTCCACTTACCCATGTTGCTCCGTCCCATACATGTAAACTATCATCGGCTTGTACTAAGTATGCATCGCCTTGTGTATTTCCACTTCCTGGCAAATCACTTTCAGTTGCTAACTCTCCTAAAAATGTTATGCCTAATCCTGCTGCACCTTGAATTCCTTGTATACCTTGCGGCCCCGCAGGTCCAGTAATTCCAGTTTCTCCTTGTGGCCCTTGTGGCCCTTGTGGACCCGCTGGACCTATTTCCCCTTGTGGACCAGGGACAGTACTATCTGCGCCATCTGCGCCATCTACGCCATCTGCGCCATCTGCGCCATCCGCACCGGCTGGACCCGCTGGACCTATTTCCCCTTGTGGACCAGGGACAGTACTATCTGCGCCATCTGCGCCATCTGCACCGGCTGGACCCGCTGGACCCGCTGGACCTATTTCGCCTTGTGGGCCAGGGACAGTACTATCTGCGCCATCCGCACCGGCTGGACCCGCTGGACCCGCTGGACCTATTTCGCCTTGTGGACCAGGGACAGTACTATCTGCGCCATCTGCGCCATCCGCACCGGCTGGACCCGCTGGACCTGTGTCACCAGTATCTCCTTTTTCTCCAGTTCCGCCACTGCCAGAAATGCTTGATAAATCTATTGTATTGCCATCTGATATACTTAATTCATTGCCATCTAGTGCGAGTTGCTGTGGCGTTATTTGACTAATGGCATTTGCAACATCCTGATCAGTTGCCATAGCATCACTTATTTCTTTTAATGTATCAAATGCTTCACTTGCACCACCCGTCACATCAGAAATTGCTTGTGCTACTGCAGCATCTGCCTTTGCTTGCGCCTCAACTGCTGCTGCCTCTACGGCTGCTGCCTGGGCTGCATCTGCCTTTGCTTGCGCCTCAACTGCTGCTGCCTCTACGGCTGCTGCCTGGGCTGCATCTGCCTTTGCTTGCGCATCTGTAGCGGCTGCCTCTACGGCTGCTGCCTGGGCTGCATCTGCCTTTGCTTGCGCATCTGTAGCGGCTGCCTCTACGGCTGCTGTCTGGGCTGCATCTGCCTTTGCTTGTGCATCTGTGGCAGCGGCAGCGATTGCATCCTCTTCCGCTTCATCTGCTTTTGCCTGTGCTGCTGCAGATGTTTGTGCGACAACTTGTTCTGCGACAGCGGATGGTGTGGATTGTGGCTGAATCCATCTACTGCCATTCCATTCTAATTGTCTTGAGCCAATTGTAATTCTATCACCTACTGCTGGATTACTTGGTATATTAACTGGCATTTTATTCTCCTAGGAAATACTGTTATATACAGTATTTATCTTTTGAATAAGTTTTTTTGACAGTCAAGAATTTAACCTTTTAGTGATTCTATAGGTGGTGTAAAGTTTGCAGTATATCTCGCAAGACCTTTGGTAATTCTTACATCTTGAATATAGCTATTGGCATATTTCACACCTCCATAACCTCTTCCTATATTAAAAGGCTCGGTACTGATAAGATTTGTTGAATCAGTGATAGTAGAACCAACTTGATTCCCATCAACAAAACATTTTAATTGGGTGCCCTGCCGAGTTACAGCTATATGATACCAAGTATTAATATTTAAAGTCTGAGCAAAAGAGTTTTCAAAAATCCAAGAATTATTATACTGATAACTAAATTTTAGATTCTGAGAAGTGTAGTAAGACAACATCCAACCACCTCTATTTGACCCAACATAAGCAGCATTATTTGCAGTTCCCAAAATATCAAAATACGTGCTCGGTATATACACGTTTCTTATAAAGCACTCAACAGTAAAATCACCAGTTCCAAAGTTAAAATTATCTAAACTGGTAGAAGATGTTTCTAAATAATCCCCAGTACCATCAAAATACATTGACTTAGTATCAGCAAACTTAACCTGAGTTGTTGAACCAGTAGTATTTCCAAAAAGTTGTATATTGGCAGTCTGAGATTTATCAATAATAGAAGCGTCTGTTCCTTTGATGTGTAATGATGAACCAGAGGAAGATAGTGGAGCGGTAGGTGGTGTAAAGTTTGCAGTGTAGACTGCAGTGCCTTTGATAACCCTAAAATTGGAAATATAACCCTGCCACCAGGTGTCTCCTGCTTGGCCACTAAAAGCATTTTTACCGATGGTCGGACTAGCAGAAGATATATTAGAAGAATCTGTTGTTGATGCTACAAGTGTGCCGTTTGCAAATAATCTTAAAGACGTGCCTGATCGAGTCACAGCATAATGCACCCACTGATCGGGTCTTGCTACAGTATCAATTATAGTATTACCTCCAATTGTCATAGTTGTAAAAGCAATATTGCCGGTGGGGCTGGCGCCAAAATTCCAGTATGATCCATTAGTTGATGTCGGCCTAGAATCAATAATCATTTTTCCATTAGTATTTGCAATAGGTGGATAATATACCCATGCTTCTACTGTAAAATCACCAGTACCAAAACTAAATCCGGCATCCGATGGTAGTTGTAAATAATCTCCACTACCATCAAAATACACAGACCCGCCGTGGACGTTTGGATCATATTCAGTGTAGTCATATGGCGAGAAGGGCTGTGTAGTAACATTACCGTTTGATGTAATTGTATGATTGTTAATCGATCCATCAGATATGTACGGAAGGTGGCAGGTAAGGAGGCTGGTATTTGTGATTGCTTCTAATCTTTCTTTGGGCAACCCATAAGGCGGCGTGATTGCTGTGCCATTAACTATTCTTGCATCAGTTATATAACCTTTCCAATAGAATGATCCGTTTCTGGCCATACCAACTTTAAAAGTGGATGTTCCGGTATAGTCGAATGAATGACTTGAAGATGAAACCGCACTAACACCATCTAACCAAACGTCTAGTTGAGTTCCTGATCTTGTGATTGCAACATGATGCCAAGTATTGGCAGTAAATGTGCTACTTGATTGTTGAATATACTGACCTGAATTGCCCCAGTCAAAATATAGTTGACCCGATGATAAAAGTACTAGTGTAAATTCATCATTGCTGTCACTTGTACCAGAACCAAAAATTGCTCTATTTGATCCTATAGTTTCATCTAAATATACCCATGCTTCTACTGTATAATCACCAGTTCCAAAATTTCCATGTAAATTTGTATTGGTATCAATGTAATCACCTGTACCATCAAAGTAAGTTGAATATCCACCACTACGATAAGGACTAAAAGTACCAGCGCAAACATCGCCATTTACTGTAATACTATGATTATTAGTAGATGAATCGATTATATTGTTATTATCAGAAATTTCGGTTGCGGTTGCAAGTAATGTTGTATATTTACTATTAATAACGGCGAAGGCGAGAGATATGGATGTAACTTTATTTACTATGCCAGATGACCCTCCATCGGTTGCACTAAATGTGATACTAAACTCACCAGCGTCTCCTGAATTAGTACTTGGAGTAATTGTAAAAACATTATCTGTTTGTGATATTGTAGCAGTTGATCCAAGTGAGCCACTCGTTACTGCATAACTCCATGTAAGTGGAAATCCTTCTGGGTCAGTGGATACTGCAGTAATCACAGTCGGTGTCCCATCGATGGCAAGATTATATGTTGAATCAACATTTGTAATTGCAGTGGGTGAATTATTAATCATCGTTGCGATTAAATACCATGCAGAACCGGTATACATAAACAGTTTGTTATTCTCCAGTACTAATCCTTGGTCTCCTGCACTCATTCCGGTTTTTGCAATGATTGCTGCCATATCTGCAAAAATTTCAGTAGATGATGCAGATGCGATGGATGTAAATGAAAAATTATTATTGCCGTCGGTTGTTAATAATTGGCCTGCCGTTCCATCACTAATACTTAAATCAGTTAATGTACTTGCACTAGCCCCTGGCACAGGAGGTTTCCAAGTGTTTGAACTTGCAGTGTATGTATATGTTACTCCGCCAACGGTAGCGATATCGCCATCTGATGGATTATCTGGAAAATTTATTGCCATTATTTAATTCCTTTTTTATTTAAATTCATGTTATTAATGACCAACAAATCCAGTCGGCACAGAATGATTGAAAGTTTGTGAACCAGTGATAATATTACCTACGAAAGTCGTGACGCCGCCTTCAGTACCGAGTACCAGACGGAATGGTTGTCCAGCCGTACCATTAACCGAATATCCAGAACCACTGGCTGGATTATTTGGCCACCATGTACCGCCATCTTTATTAAACCAAACTTCATCTGTTGTATTGTCGTATGCAATTTGCAGTACAGCACCTGCATTCAGGCTACCAACCCCACCACCTATGTTGCTATTGGTCACGTTGTCAATCACGCCCCCAGACCTGTAATTGACAACGACACCAGTATCAAAATGACCAGTGTTCCATTGTGGAATATCACTACGTGCTATGCCAATATAGAACTGTGAGCTACCAGATACCATTTCAACTTCAAAATATTTTCTGCCAGATGCCAATTCACTACTTGCAGCCATGTTAAAGTCACTGGTGCTTCCCCAATTTCCAAACGCCCAATCAACAGAATTAGTAGAATTCGTTGTTATTCCCATCTCACTAGAATCGAATGTAATATCTTCGCTGAAGGCCAAACTTACAGTAGTGACTGTAGATATGACCTGTAATCCATCATTCGATCTAGCACGGAATGTAAAATTGCCGGAGTCTGATGCAGATGTACTGGGCGTTAATGTAAATGTACCATCATTATTATTTGCAATTGTTGCTTGGGTTTGATTGCTTGGGCTAGTGTCATATGCATATGTTACATCAAATCCTTCTGCGTCGGTTGCTGCAACAGTTAATGTAGTCGCTGTGCCGTCTGAATTTAATACTGTATTATCTGATAATTCTGTTGTCCATGTAGGTACAGAATCTGCTCCTGCCCAAATTCTATCCCATTCGCTACTATCCCAAATATAAAGTCCACCTGTTGATGTGATATAAGCAAGATCACCCGTACTGGGCGTTGCAGCATTGCGGGCTGTAATATCAGTATATGATGTTACCCCACCATCGGCGCCTGTTGCACCGGTTGCACCACTAATACCTACCCATTGTGAAGATGTGCCATCATCGTAATATATATACATTGTTCCATCAGTAGTATCAAACCATAAATCGCCGTCTACAGGATTGCTGGGTGATGTCGTAGATGTTGCAATACTTGCTGTCTCACTACCTCCGCCACTACCGGTTTCATCTAATAATGTTGTTTCAACACCGTTACTATCAACCACAAATTGTTTCTTTTGAACATTATCCCACTTAAATCCTCTTGCTCTTGCCATCTTCTAATCCTTTACTGTGCTACTTCTGTAGTTTTTACTACCGCAGTCCATCTAAATGTTTTACTTGCTTCGCCGGTTACTGAAATTTTAATAGAATCATTAGTATCATCTGCAGATGCTTCAACTAATAAATTTGTATTATCACTCGCTACTAGAATTTCATATAGATCACCAACATCTACAACTGTTCCTGCAAAATTGTCAACAACACCTTTAAGTTCAAATCCTGCACTTTCGCCAGTAGCATCGGTTCTACGTGCTACAAAAGAAATATCATAGAATATTGTTGTATTTGTTGCTACTGGTATTCTTTCGTTAGGTGCCCCACGAACAAATAATTCAGTTTCAGATGCATCAGTTGTCGTGCCAGATAATACATATTGTTTTGTGTAATGATCAGAACTTATTGCTTGGTGTGTTATTGTTCTAAAAATAGTGGGATTTTGTACAGTTAAATCATCTATTGATGCTGTTGCGACACTCAATTGAGAATCGTTATTGCCAGTACCAACTGTTAGTACCGGATTATTTGCTACTGTATCACCAACATCACCATATAGTGCTCCTGAAAGATGAGCATTATGTCCAGAAAAGGTATCTGCTCCAGTAGTGTTAATTATTGTTGCGCCGGTAGTTGGATGTAAAATGTTACCTTTAACATCTCCTGTAAATACCGAAGTTGTTGTCATAACACCTGTATTTGAATCATATGAAAGATTGCCAGTTGCTGAAATTGCAGAACGTACAGAACTATCAGTGTACAATAATCCAGTTCCATCAGTTAAATCAGAAATATCTAGTGTGCCAAAACTAAATGCTGCAGATCCATTTGTTTGTAAAACTTGTCCAGGAGTGCCATCTGTAATAGTATTTAAATCAAGTAATGAAGATGGAATACTAGGTGTATTAGTTAATGATCCATAATCTCCATCAAATGCATCCGTAATTCCATATCCTGCAATTGTTGTTGGTGTTCCTGTAAGGTCATTCCATGTAACAACATAGCCACTTAAATCTGGTGGAATATATGTGAATACACCAGTTGTATTATTATATGTAATTCCACCTGTTCCATTTGCCGAAGCAGGACTGCCAACACTGAGATCAGTAGTACTAAATTGATTGGTAGGTACAAATTTACTATTCGCATTATCCCACGATAATATTTGTCCGTTTGTTGGTGCAGTTGTTGTTAAGTCTACATCTGCTAAATCATCAACAGATGCATTTGCTATTCGTGCATCTACTTTAGAATCATCATAAAATTCATTGGATGATCCTTCTGCTATATCATCACTATCTACGATTAAATTATAATATGTTGTTCCATCATTCGTAAATGTCCATCTATCGGTAGACTCATTCCATGCAATAGAAACATTTGTAGAAGTTCCTCTTTCAATTTCTAACCCCGCATCTTCTGTTGGTGTGCCAGTAACATCATTATTCAGAACAATAATATTATCAGATACAGTTAAGTTTGTAGTATCGATAGTAGTAACTGATCCACTGACAATCAAATCTCCACTAACGGTTAAATTATCAATATTGCCGGTTGATGCCCAAATATTATTCCAAACTTTGGCAGAACTTCCTATATCATATGTATTTGTTGTTGTTGGTAGAATATTACTTGCAACTGAAGTAAGATCACTAAAATCTGCCGGTATAAATTTACTATTAGAATTATCCCATACTAGTGTTTGCCCATCAGTAGGAGCATTACTTGAGATATCTACATCTGTTAAATCATCTATAGAATCTAGTTGTACATGCCAATCACCGTTTGCATCTCTAAATTTTATTTTTTCATTTGTACGATCTATCCATAGATCACCAGTATTAATACTATATGTGTTGGATGGATCATTATCGCCTTGGTATATAGTCACCCCACCTTTGCCTATTTTAAAAGACGGAACAGTGGTGCCCCTTGCGTTTAGTGTTACTGCCATTTTGTTTCCTCAACGTCTGTGCGTAAAAAGTCAGATAATTATATCTGTCGTTAAGTCATATTATTCTTAATCTATTTATCATATTATAATAATATATCATAATATTATTATCGTGTCAAGGTAAAAAAAGAGGGACCTCTTTCGAAGCCCCTCCTAAATTTTAAGTATTAATTAAACTAGTTAAAGTTTAAGTATTGATTGCTTTGTACTCAACAGAAACAATTGCTTGACCAACTGTTGGTGATGCTGATGAACCACCATTACCAAGTGTTGCTGTAATTGTTGCGTTTTGTGCTGTTGTGTTTTCATAGCCTTGCTCAATGATGAATAGGCCAGTTTCTGACATATCAACATCAAGAGTCGTAACTAAATCATTAGCTCCGTCTGACACAGTGATTTCATCACATCCAACAAATGCTGTTGTAATTTTGATTGTTACAGATTTAACATAATAGTCTTTACCTGCTACATCTTTGATATTGCCTACTGTGAATGTTGAGCCACCATTTGCTGTGAAATCTGTGCGAAGGAAGTTATCACCAACTTTGGCAATCTCATCATCGACATATTTCTTAGTAGATACAACCATATCATCTGAATTATCAAAATCAATTTCTGTACCTGCTGGTAGCATAACCATGCCGCCAGTGCCATTAGATTTATCTGCAGTTTTTGGAGCCAATACTAGATTAACTTCAGTGCCGCCGACTGCTGCTAGTTCGATACCACCAGTGCCGTTTTTGATTTCTAATGAATCTGTTGCATCGTTTGCTGTTTCAACAAAAGTTGTAATTAGCGTGTCATTTGAGCCATAAACCTGAGTTTTGCCTTCTGTGGTGCCACCTGTGCCGCCTTTGATGATAACATCACCTGAAGCGAATGTAGGTGAACCGTTACCGCCTTTAAGAACTAGATCACCTGCATCACCTGCTACAGACACACCGCCTGAAACAGTTAAATCAGTATCATCGTCACCTTGAAGAACAGCTTCGCCTGATTGACCAACTAAGAAAACATCGCCGCCATCTTGACCTTGTAGATACATATCTACAACACCTGTGCCGCCTGCATTTTTAGCAGTTAGTGTTACACTACCTGTTGCACTTGACATATCTAGATATTCAGCAGTTGTCATGCCAGAAGTCTGAATTGCAACATCACCTGCTGCAGTACGTAGAGTTTCTTGGTATCCATATGCTAATGCACCTGTTCCATCTGCACTTAGAACTTGATGTTCTAGACCATTAACTGCAAGACCTGTACCGCCATTTGCGATTGGTGTAACACCAGTGATATCTTCTGTCACATTGACTTTTGCATATCCTAGTGTACCCGAAGCGTTGACTTTTAGTACTGTTGAGGTAGCACCTTTTGCTAGTTCTGCTACTGTGCCAGATGCTGCCATGATCGCTAGTGAGTCATCTAGGAAAGCAGATGTATCAGTACCAGTACCACCATCGGTTCTTGCGATTGTTCCACTTAGACCGAAACTTGTCGCTTGAATTTCACCAACGCTGATGTTAGCCATAGTGCCGTTAGCATCCTCTGATGACCACACATCGGCTGTTTCATCCCAATACCATTTTGCATTGTGATCTGAACCACGATTTACTTCAAGACCTGAATCTTCAGTTGGTGCAGCGTTACTAGCAACGTTTGAATTCAATTCGATCATGTTATCTTCGATAGCAACTGTTTCTGATAGTGTAGTTGTTACTGCACCTGAAACTGTTAGATTGCCCTGGATTACCGCATCGCCTGTAACTGTTGCTGATGCTAGTGTTGTTGCACCTGCTGCAAGTGTGTTCGCACCAAAATCACCATTTACACCGAATGTTGCCGCTGTATCTGTTAGTGTCATTTTGGTTGCTGTTGCGTTATCATCGATACCTGTTGAAGCAAAATCTGAGATTGTGCCGCCTTCAACTTTATCACCTGAGATTTGATTATCTGCAAGTGTTAATGTTCCTGCTGCTACGTTTAGTGCAAAGTTTGCACCTACAGTGATATCATAACGTGATATTGTTGAATGTGCAACTTCAGTATTATGGATTTTACCAGTCAATGATGATTCTGAAATTGTTCCAGCATGAATTGAGTCACCTGAAATTTGATCATCATCAAATGTAATTGCAACACCACCTAGATCAATAGCTGTTCCAGAAATTGTACCACCAGTAATAGTTGCGTTACCTGAGTTTAGATTGGTTGCAGTAACAGTTGTCATGCCTGTAGCAGTACCACCTGTTAGTGTTACATTGTTTGAAGCAAGTGTTGAGAATGTACCTGCTGCTGATGTGTTAGCACCAATTGTAACGGCATCCATTTCACCACCACCAAAGTCAACAACGTCTGATGTTAGGTTTGCACCTGTGATGTTGCCGCCTGTGATTTGTGCGTTTACTGTGTTCATTGTTGAGAATGTACCAACTGCTGCTACTGTACCACCGATGATTGTGTTGTCGATTGCACCACCATTGATATCAGCACCTGCTGTTGTCATTGTTGAGAATGTAGCTGCTGCTGATGTATCTGCACCAATTACAACTGCGTCCATTGCACCACCATTTAGATCAACTGAGTCTGATGCTAGTGTTGAGAAAGTACCTGCTGCTGATGTGTTAGCACCAATTATAACGGCATCAATTGCACCACCATCAATATCAACTGCGGTTGATGTCAATGCAGTGATTGTGATTGCTGCAATTGTACCGCCTTCAACTTTATCACCTGAGATTTGGTCATCTGCAAGTACTAGAGATGCTGCTGATACATTTACTGTATCACCTGTTTCTGCTGTTAGACCAGCCGTTACAACGCCATCTTTTAGATGTACACTATCTACTGTAACTCCAGCATCTGTTGTGAATTCAGCGATAGTATCTACTGTGACTGTACCTTCAAATGTTGCATCTGAACCTGTTACATCATTATCAAATGTAATGCCTGCACCTGGTGTTAGTTCACCGATGTTGTCAACTGCAATTGCATCCATAGATTGTGAACCAATTTTTAGGTCTGCTAGTTCTGTGCCTACTTTGAATTCCCAAACGTCATCTGTCTCATTCCACTGTAGTGTCGCATTATCTGCTGTGCCACGGTCTACTTCAATACCTGCAGCGCCACTTGTTACACCTGCGCCAACTTCGCCAGCATTTAGTGTGATTAAGTTATCTGCTACTAGTGTTTCTTGAGAATTAACAGTAGTAGTTGTACCTGTTACTGTTAGGTCACCATTTATTACTACAGCCGCATCAAATGTTGCTGATGTATCTGCTAGTGTCAAGATTGTAGTTGATGTTCTAGTTTCGCCATCTTCTACTGTACCTAGTGGTGTTACATTATCATCAATACCTTGTGATGCGAAATCTGAGATTAACCCACCATCAATTTTATCACCTGAGATTTGGTCATCATCTAGTGTAAGTGCTTGACCAGTAACATCAACATCAGTATCTGCAATTGTACCACCAGTGATGGTTACTGCTGCACTTGCCATTGTTGAGAATGTTGCCGCTGCTGATGTTGTTACACCAATTGCAACATCGTCCATTGTGCCACCGTTAATATCTGCAGTTGTAATTGTTGCATTTGTGAATGATGAAGTTCCTGTTGCAGTAACACCATTGTCTTTTAGTAATACACCATCAACTGTAACGCCAGCGTCTGCTGTTTTTTCATCGATTAAGTCAGTCGTGATACCACCGGTACCAACTGAAGCACCGCCGAAGTCAATGCCTGCTGCAGCAATGATTTTACTATTAAATGTAATATCACCACTTGATGTGAATGCTTCCACAGTGTCTGCTTTGAACAAAGTAGTTGCACTTAGATTTGTAAATTTACCAGTTGATGCAACTGCATTACCAATAGCAGTATTGTCAATGGCCCCGCCATTTAAATCTACTGTATCAGAAACTAATGTTGTGAATGTACCGGCTGCTGATGTTGTTCCACCAACAGTTACACCGTCCATTGCTGAACCGGCCGCGCCGTCTACGTCTAGTACGCCGTCTACGTCTAGTGTTTTGAGACCGCCAACGGTAATATCATAACCAGAGATTGTGTTGCCCGCAGCACCTATAAGAGTTGTACCGTCAATAGTACCACCTGAGATTACGTCACCTAATAGTTGGTCGTTTGCTAGTGTTAGCGTACCACCTGATAGATCTACTGTACCATTTGTGATAGCAACTGCATTCGCATTTTGTGTTGCCATTGTACCTAGACCTAGGTTATCACGTGCTGTTTGTTTGCCTGTCACATTAGATGCATCTACACCTAGACCACCATTTGCTAATGGCAGCGCGCCCGAAATTGCTGAACCATTGGTAATGTCTAGTGCACCATATGTTACGCCGCCGTTACCGTTTGATTGTAGTACTTCGCCTGTAACTGCTGTACCTTTGATTGTTAGTGCATCATTACTATCGATTTTAACAAATGTATCATCTACATTTATATCAATTTTGTTGCCTACCTTTGATAGACCATCACCTGCTGTTAACTGACCAGTACCTGTGAACTGTGCAAATTCAACTGCTGTTGAACCTGGTGTCACTGGACCGTTAGTTGTACATACAAAACCTTGGTCTGAGTTTACAGTACCTTCTTCTACAAAGAAGAATGAACCTGTAAATTCACCTGTTGCATCCATATCAATCGCACGTGCTAGTGGCGCGACTGCTGATGCCCATACATAGATACCATTTTGTGATGCCGTTGCCTGGTCTTTCAATAGAATGCGATCACCCTGTACAAGGTTAACACTATCGATTGTTGATCCTGGTGAAGTTATACTAATATCAGTTGTAGATGCTGCACGAACGGATTCTTTTACGTCAAGACCCTGTGCAACTGAATCAACATATGCTTTCGAAGTAGCATGGTTGTTGTCGGTTGGTGTTGTTTCTACTGCCACGTGGGTCAGAGTAGTACCATCAGTTGTGATTTTGAACAGTGAGTTACTAGTATCGTATACGACTTTACCGCCGCCTTTACCATACTGTACTGACTGACCAATACCAGCAATACCGAAATTTTTAATTAAAGCCATTAAAGTTCTCCTATTATATAGCTATTAAATAAGAACACGAATAGAATTCGAGTCTTAAATTGGTTAAAGTTTTCATGAAAAATTTATCCGGGAAGAACACATCAGATAAATTAAAGTAAGATTGTTATCTTACAATTGTATTTATACTTCCTAGATTATGTATTTTGTACTAATATTAAACGTATGTGACAATTACTTTTAATTCGCCGGCAGTTGCATCAAAATGTGATAACTTTGCCTTTATTTCTATTTCAGTTTCGCCCTCATAGTGATAATCTGGATTAGTTACATACGAACCAATAGATTCTACATCATTAGAATCCGCACTCATAAGACGATCTGATTCTGCTGTTGTGCCAATAACTAAAGATGGAATATTACCTGGTGTATAACCAGTCATCGGAGAAATAACTTCAACTAATACACTAACAACTTTTGAATTATTGGACATTCTGCCTAACACAACAGTATCAGATGTTCCAAATCCAGATATTGGACAAGTGAATGTATGTGATAATGTACTTGCATCTGTTGCAGCACTATCTTGATCTGCTACTAATGACCATGCTGTTCCATCCCAAATGAATAGTGCCCACTCACCTTCGCCGCTGTCAAGAACATATGCTGCATCGCCTACCAGAACACCAGTGAGTGCATTTCGTTCTGCCATTCCAGCAACAACAGTTGTACCTGCTTTACGGACACCTTGTTCAACATTAAGACCAATAGCATATGATCCATTATGTCCAGACAATACTCCAAAATCAACAGTTGGTCTACCAATTTCATCTGTTATTATTATCTCGCCGCCATCATCTCTTCTAAGTTGTAATACAAATGCGCTTGCTGCAGCAGCATATGATAGTCCCAAAGCAGAAATAGAATTAGTTCCTGCAAAATTGTTTCCATTTGAATCAGGTGACACATTTACGATTGTAATACTTCCACCATTTGCTTCAAATATTATTAAATTTCCATTTGCATGGTCTGCGGTTATAGAATTAATTCCTGCAGCGTTAATATCGTTCGCCATGTCCTCTGCGATTGCGACTGGCATTCCGAATGAACCTTGTCCGGCTGTAGTAGTTGTAAAATTAACCGCCGCGCCATTGATAGTTGCGGAGAATGGTGCAAATCCTCCAACAAGTCCATATGCATTTCCATATGTTCCACTATCAGATTCAATTTCATTAGGTGCTGGACTTGCTTCTGCAATTACTTTATGTTGGTCAGTAAGAGCATTAATATCATCTTTTGCATTTGTCACACTCACAACACCGTTACTGCTTGTTAAAAATTGAACATCAATTCCATTAATTCCCATCTTGTCGCCGGCAGTACAAGAGCCATTTGTAATAGTTCCTCGGGATATACTTGGTATTTCGTCTTTAATCTTTAAGAAAATAGCAACATTTTGTTTTTCGGTTGTTAGTTCTCCAGTTCCATCAATTGCCGGATATATAAAATCACCTGCCGAGCCTGGTAGCCCAGGTACAAAATCAATAACCCCATTTGCAGGTCTTAGAAGAAAATTATTTGGACCAGGGCCAGGATGTGTCACTGTGCCGACTAATCTATCCATATTATCTTGTCCTGCAACTTCAAACTCACCAGTGTTCGGATTCATACATATCACATCACCTTCATCAAATCCGTGTGCATCTTGATTTAAAAGATAATTATTAGATGGATTTAGATACTTAAATCGTGAGTTTACGTTAGGATAAAAATCACTAGAAACCGCGCCGACTGGTAGTGGATCAATCATAGGATCACCATTTTCATTAAGTTGAAATACAATTGCACTACCTGGAATATTAAATATACCAGTACCAGCCGCACTTCGAAAAGTGTTATATCGAAGTCTATCTTCTACTTGACATGTTACGGATAATGCAGTTTTTTCTATTATTGAAACAATCTGTAATGCTCTACCATCGGTTGCGCCAGCAATAAAATCACCAACAGTTATGTCAAATCCATCAAATCTAAATGGAGTACGTGTTAAGTGTGAACCGTGATTTACTTGTGTAACGCCCATTGTTATTTGCCAACGATATGCTTTAGAGTTACTTGCGCCTGCCCACCAATTATCTCCTAGTCCATCATCATATGGCCAAGATGCTATATTAGTGGCACTTATTACCGTACAAGATATAACTTTTGCAGGAACATTTAAATCTATGGCGCTTGTTTTATAATTAATCATTTTGATTATTCCCTAACTTAGTTATTATATCATTGATACCACGATCCATGCATGTGTATCTGTACCGAAGGATCTTCCAGCACCAGTATCTGCCTCTCTTAATACTAATTTCATAGAAAGTGAACCTAGTGAACCGAATGCGATTGGTGATCCGGCGGAACCACCGCCATCAAGTGTTCGTGTGGTCATGTCTTTATTCAGTGGCATAATCAAGTATTGATTTGTTGTTCTTGAATAACCGTAAACTAGCACGTTTGATGGTGGGAAGGAATATCCACTAAATGTTATAGCAACTTCACCTGAGTTTACATCAACAATAGTTGCTGATATTCCACTTGTTGAATTTGAAATGCTTGATAATGAACCATTTGTCGCATAATTTAGTTTGAAATATTCTACACTACTACCGCCGCCGCCGCCGCCGCCAGTTGCAGGCGCTGCTGGTGCCCATTCGCTACTTGTAGCATCCCACGTAAGAACGTCGCCATTTGTTGGAACAGTTGCGTCAACATTGCCTAAATCACCGAGTGTTTCAGTTGATAAATCTACAGTTCCACCACTTGCTGGAACAAATTTACTACCATCCCATTCCAAGAACTGTCCTGTTTGGACACCCGTAATATCGACATTATTCAGTTCGCCAATAGATGAACTTGATAGATTTGCTGCTGCTGGTGCAGTTGGTGTCCATTGCGTACCTGACCATGCGAGTAACTGTCCTAATGCAGGAGCACTAGAAGAAACGTTGTTTAAATCACCTAAATTAGAGTCTATTGAAACAACAAGATTATTTACATTAATACCTGTGCCGCCGGTGTAAACATTGTGAGCAAGAAGATTGGTACTATCACCTAATTGAGAAACATCATTTGGAATTGTAGGCTTATCTGTTAAATCATTATATGATGAAACCCCACCACCTCCACCTGTTACAGTTGAGAATGTGAAGTTACCTGAGCCATCAGTTGTTAGAACTTGTCCTGATGTTCCATCGTTAATACCAAAATCAGTTAGTTCTAATCCGTTAATTGTATTACCAGTAAAATCAACTGTTCCACTAAATGTAGTTGTTTGTGAACCTGATGAATTTGTGAATGCGATGTGTGTTGCTTTACTACCAGATCCATTATCACTCTGAATTACCATAGGCTGTACAGCATTATCTGCCCCCACCCAATAGTTTGTTTTGATCTTACCGCCGCCATTTGGACCAATAATTAGTTGACCAGCACCAGATGCATCATATGTAAATCCAGCATCTCCACCTAAACTGCCATTGTCGTTATACTGAATTGAGCCGTTGTTGCCTTGTGGTGTAACTTCTGCGCTTGCCATATCAGCGGGTGCATATGTAAATACACCATCACTCGAATTGAATGTTAATGAGCCACCACCTGATTTAGTTACAGTATTAACACTAATTGCTGAACGTGTTTCTGATGATATATCTGGTGGAATAAATGTGAATACACCTGTTTGCGCACTATATTGTAATGAGCCAGATGCACTTCCTATTGCTTGATTTGTGACACTTAAATCAGATAGTGCGATGCCACCACCACCTCCGCTGCCACCACCACTGAGCAGACCATCAGCATCTGTTAATTGATTCACATCCGCAGGTATAATTGGTTTATTTGCTAGATCATCATACTCTCCTGAGAATGCAGGAGGATTTAACTGTAACCAAGTAGCAAAACCTAGACCAACATCATAGTTGATATAAAGACCCAGATTACTATCATCAAACCAAAGTTCTCCAGGAACTATATTTGTAGGTTCCACATCACCTATATAGACGCCGGGTATATCGTTATTTTCCCATTCTCCACTCGTATTATTATAAGTTAGTACTTGTCCATCCGCAGTTGATGTTATAGTAACGTCATCAAGATCATCAATTGTTGTTCTTGCTATAGCAGAAGTTAAACTGAATGTTCCAGTTGTATCATCATATGTTATGTTTGATATGTCACCATTTGGTGCATTATTTGTTACACTAATATCGGACAATGATATACCAGAACCACCCGATGAAGTCGAATCAGATGCTGGTGCCCAAGATGTGCCATTCCATTTAAGAACTTGACCTGTACTTGCACCTGCATCACTAACATTAGTTAAGTCGCCAATTGCAAGACTACCACCTAGTAATCCACCCGTGTCAGTTAAATCACCAATATCGCTAGGTGCATCAGTAATTCCGTATCCTGCAAGTGTAGTTGGAGTATCTGTTATATCTGCCCACGCACTTGAACCACTACTTAATAATCCAGTAGTATCAGTCAAATCACTAATATCTGCTGGCGCATCTGTGACGCCTAGTGCTGCAAGTGTGGTTGGTTTATCGGTTAAATCATTCCACGAACTAACACCTCCACCAAGGCTAGATAAATCTACAGAATTGCCACCAGATATTTGCAGATTTGAACCAATAAGTGTTAAACTTTGACTATCTGTATTCACTGCTTGAATTATACCAGTACTATCTGTTAAGTCTGATATATCTGTCGGGATTGTTGGGGTATTAATTAAATTTGTATAATCTTTAAGATCTTCATCGTTAAATAATAATGTAGTTCCAGCAGAACGTAAGGTGTTACCACTAGTTCCCATATAAATTGAATTATCGCTAATGTAAAGGTGACGAACCAATTTATCTGGACTACCAATATCAAACTGTGCTGTAGTTTTTGGAATTAAATTAAAGTCCCAATCCCCTGCATTATATGCTTCTGTAAATGTTGTAGTTGCACCACCACCTAGACCAGATAAATCTACTGAGTTTCCATTATCTATAGAAAGTGTAGTGCCATTTAATGTTAATTGTTGGTAATCTGGAGCAGCCGCTTGTGGATTTAACTCTATCCACATTGGATTGCCACCTATTTCGTAGTTAATGTTTAAACTTAGATTTAATGCATCTAACCACAATTCTCCAGGTTTAGGAGATGCTGGTGGATTATCTGTTATTGGTACTACCGATAATTCAGTTAAATCAACTGATTGTCCATCTGAAACATCTAATAATCTTGTTGTATGATCGTATGTGAATGTTTGCGCAGCAGGAATATCAGATAATTTTGCTAATTTATTACCATTCCATACTAAATCGCTATCACCATCTGCTTCTAGTGTATTAGAACCTATATTAATTGTTGAATCATCAATAAAAACATCTGTCCAACGATTGGTTGCTGATCCCAAACTTTGTAATGCATCTGTTGCTGGAACAAAATTCCATCCCGCATCAAGTGTCAATGTGGATGTTTCGCTATTTGATGTTAGACCATCAATATTTGCATCACCGCCAATATTAACTAGATCAATAGTATTTCCACTTGAAATCGATAGTAGTGTGCCGTCCAATGCTAGAGATTGTGGTAAACTCTCGCCACCACTACCACCACTGCCGCCAGTTGGCGGCGAAGAAATCCAGTTACTGCCATTGTATGTTAGTACATCACCTACGTCACCACTTACTGTAAGATTATCTGATAGAATTGCAGTACCGTGGAATCTTTCACCATATATATCATTAAATCGTAGGTCGGCGCTACCGATATCCCATTCATTATCCACTGATGGCGCACTATGTCCATCTAATTTAATATAGTTATCAACATCAGTAAATACTGGAATTGTGATACTATTACCACCTGAGATAGTAATTTCATTACCATCAATCGAAAGTGTCTGTGCAGCAGCCCCACCGCTAAGACTTGATAAATCTACTGAGTTGCCATTAGATATTAATAATGTATTGCCTACTACTGATAAGTTTTGATAGTCCGCATCTAGTCTCGCTGCTAGTTTATCATTTACCCATTGTTCGGTAGCATAACCAGTTAAGTCAGTTACATCTATTAGTGATGAAAGATCAACTGAGTTACCATTACCTGATCCACTTGAAATTGATAGAATAGTTCCGTCGAATGTAAGTTCTTGTCCATCACTATCACCTAAAGCGTTGATAGTATTAACAACAAAATCTTGTGTTGCATATGGTGTTAAATCAATTGGATCAGATAGTGAAGCAAGATCAATAGTATTACCGCCGGAAATAGTTAATTCAGTTCCATCTAAGACTATCTGTTGTGCATCAACATTTGCATACTCTGATAAATCTACAGAATTACCATTTGAGATACTAATAATATTATTAGATAATGATAGTACTTGTGATTCTGTAAGTAGATTGTTTGTATCTGTGAATTCACTTATATCTTTTGGTGCACCTGTTAAATCTGCATAGGCACCACTAAATGATTCTGATATTGTGGGTTTATTTGTAAGATCATTATAATCGCCACTAAATGGAGTAACGTGATCCAGAAGATTAGTTGTATCTGTTAAGTCACTCACATCTGTTGGAATTGCTGGTTTATTTTGTAATGTATTCCAGTCGCCGTACGGATGATCAATATTATTAATCGCTGTAGTCAATTCGGTAGTTGTTACATAGTTTCCTAAGTTTAAACTTACACTATTGCCATCAGAAATGCTTAGAACATTTCCGTCCCACGCTAACTGCTGCTGCGCTGGAGCACCTGATGTCCACGTTGAGCCATTAAATATTAGAACATCACCTTGTGTTCCAGATATATCTAAATTAGAAGCAAGAACTGCTGTACCTTGAAATGTTTCAGCGTAGATATCGTTAAATCTTAAATCTGCACTACCAATATCCCAATTTTTATCTAAACTTGGAACTGAGTGACCATCTGTTTTTACAACATTGTTAATTTCAACTGGTGCTGGAAGTGTAATTGAGTTTCCACCAGTTATAGACAGTGTTCGATCATTTATTACAAGAGTTTGAGGTGTTGGATTTTGGTCATTTTGTCCTGCTCCTTGTGGCGCAGCAACCCAAACGGAGCCATTCCATGTAAGAACATCGCCATTGTTTGATCCTGTGATTGTTAAGTTGTCTGCAAGAATCGCAGTGCCGTGAAATGTACTAGCATATACATCATTATATCTGAAATCACTACTACCTAAACTAAATGTATTATCCAACGTAGGAGTAGTATTGGCATTTAATCTTACGTATCGAGCATCACCTTCCACTTGACTAATTGCACCAAGATTTGTTCTTGCGGCATTAACATCTGGTAAGTCTGATAAATTATTTGATTTTATTGCAAATTGTGTTGTGTCAATATTTGATGATAATGTTATTGTTTCACCATCATCTGCAATTATGAGACCTGTGCCAGCAGATACACTTTTAAAAGTGAATGTACCTAAGGTATCTATACCTGATAATATTGCACTTCCATTGCCTATGTTTGTTCCAGATTGAAGTGTTTCTGATAAGTCTGCTGATATTACAAGACCATTACCACTATCTGTTATCGTAACATTTGTGCCGGCTGTTATTGTTTGTAATACAATAGAAGAGCCGGTAACTGAACCTAGTTGATTACCTACACCAATATGTGACACAGAATCTATTCCACTGCCATCGCCTCCGGCACCTGTTCCATTGGCATTAACAAATGCACCTTGAGAGGTGTCATACACAAGAACTTGATCTTCCTGTAAATTGCCAATTAATTTGAATGTTGGATTAAAAGGTGTTGCGTTTATACTCATTTCTATGCCCCTTAGTAATTTAGATATATCTTATCGATATATCCAACTGTATTGATATCAGTTTGTCCTAGTGATGTTCGATCTAATGTGGCTCTTAAAAATACTAAATTTGCAGTAAAGGTATATCCTTCTACGCCTGTAAATTCATTATAATCTTTAAATGGCAGACCGTCAATTAATATATTAAACCAATCATCTTCTGTTGGATTAGTTGCAAGTGTGCCTTGAATGCGAACTCTGCCAATTAATCCTTGACCATAAACAGCCACAGTATGTAGTCCATCAGTGAAGCCATAGTAACTGTCGCCAGGTACTGCATCACCTACAAGATCAAGATTTGTTCCTGAATTTTCCAGAAGAGTTATTGTTTTACGTGCCATTATTATTCCTTATTCTGTTTGAGTCTCGACTTCAACTACTGCCGCCGTGCCAATAAGTTCAGACACAACTTGTTCAATAGTTAGTGAAACTTCTTCGTTAATAAGATTTGATTTATTTTCACCAGTTTTGGAAATCTGTGACACTCTGATTACTATAATTTCCTCTTTAATACTCGCCATTTTATATCCTTTTAGTTTACATCAATGATATTTATCTATAAACTATTTATCAGATTGGTGAATTTCCTGTTTAAGTAATGCTTTAGTAATTTTTGTAATATTCTCACTGGCAACGAATGTCATTAGTTGCATATCAATATGATCTTTGCAGTATATATTATATGAATTGTATGTACTGTGCCGAAATTTATAATACCTATATTGTGTGGTAGTAATATCTTCTTTTGCAAATCTACGCACATTACTATTCAATAAGTAATTGTCATTGTCTGAATATGCATCAATAAGTAATGGTCCCAATGATGTATGAAGATTATTATTATATTTTAAACTGATTTTATATCTAAACTTTTTATAATATAAACTATTTTTTATCTCAACATTATCTGCATATGTATTCAATGTTTCCGATAGATTATCTATAAAAGGAATATGAATTTCTTTTTGTAAATTTCTATATCGTGTTTTTGCAAGTTCAAACACATCTTTATCTTCGAAATAAACATGTGTCATTGAACTATTTGAAAATTTAATAGATGAATTACTTCTGAGAAATCGTATACAATTTGATCTAGCAATAATATCCTCTTGTGTCAGAGGATAGTCAAACCACCAGCCATAACCTGTTCGCTCTACATAACTATCTATAACTTCCTTTGATGGGAATCCGTATAGCCGTTTATAAGATATCTTATACGGATATTTATTATAAAATAATTTTGTAGACTCGACCAACTTAACCATATGTAAATTCTAACTCGTCATTAGAAACTTTTACAGTAACTTTCCCACCATTCATTAGTCTACCAAATAAAACTTCTTTTGATAATGGCTTCTTAATGTAATCATTAATTACACGTTGCAATGGTCTTGCTCCCATATCAGGAATATAGCCTCGTTCACGCATCCAAGCCTTTGCGCCTAGTGTTAATTCGATTGTTACATCTTTATCTGTCATCATGTCATTTAGTTCATCGATTGACTTATCAACAATCATATCAATGTGTTCACGCTGTAGAGCAACAAACTCAACCATTGCATCCAATCTATTTCTAAACTCTGGTGAAAAGAACTTTGTGACAGCCTGCAAACTTGCATCATTATTATCATTACTGAACCCAATTGCCAATTTAGATTTTTGAGCCGCTCCCAAGTTACTAGTCATAATAAGAATAGCATTACTAAAATCTGCTACTTTTCCAGTTGAACTTGTTAATCTGCCATCATCCATCACTTGTAATAGCAAATTCATAACACTCGGATGTGCTTTTTCAACTTCATCTAATAAAATAATACAGTTTGGAGTTTCTTCTACATCATTAATAAGTTTGCCACTACCTGCGCCACCTTCAGCATGTCCCACATAACCTGGAGGTGCACCGATTAATTTAGATACACTATGCTGTTCCATATATTCACTCATATCATACTTGCGAAGCGTTACATCTAAGTTGCTTGCAAGTTGACGACATAGTTCCGTCTTTCCTGTTCCTGTTGGTCCAACAAATAAGAAACTGCCAATAGGTTTGTTGGTAGGCCGCATACCAGACTTTGCAACTAAAATAGATTCTACTAAGGTGCCAACTGCTTTATTTTGTCCAAATAATTTCTGCTTGATATTGTGTTCCAGATTAGCGTAGTTTGTATTCTCTTTTGCATCAATCATATCCAATGGTATGCGGGTAATCTTTGATACAGCATGTTCAATTTCACTCTTGCCAATAATGCCAGATAAATTATTTAATCGCTGTCTTGCACCTGCAACATCAATAATGTCAATTGCACGATCTGGATTATATTTGCCATGCATATAGCGTTCTGCTAAATCTACCGCATAATCAAGTGCTTCATCATCATATGTATTTTCATGAAATTCTTCATAATATTTTTTTAGACCCTTAACAATTAGTTTAGTATCTTCTTTACTCGGCTGATCGATTACGACTTTTTGAAATCGCCTTTGTAATGCTCTATCTTTTTCAAAATTTTCTCTATATTCTTCACTTGTGGTTGCGCCAACACATAAAAGTTTACCGCCAGCAAGAAGTGGCTTTAATAAATTTGCGATGTCGATATTTGATCCGCCTGCTGATCCTGCTCCCATAATCATATGAATTTCATCCATAAATAAAATAACATTATCTTTTGCTGCGAGTTGTTCAAAAACTATTTTTGCTCTCTCCTCAAACTCACCTCTATATTTTGTTCCTGCTACCATGCCAGTAATGTCAAGTGAATATACTATTTTACCTTTGAGCATATCTGGACATTCATCATTGACAATGTTTCTTGCTAGACCTTCGGCAATAGCAGTTTTGCCAACCCCTGGCTCGCCTACAATAATAACATTATTCTTTTTTCGTCGTGCTAACACTTCAGATATTTCTAGAATTTCATTTGTTCTGCCGATTACAGGATCAATCTTTCCTTCTGATGCACTTTTATTTAAGTTTTCACAGAAATCTTCAAATTTTATTTGTCCCTGGCCTTCGGGCCCACCAGCCATTCCACGGGGTTGGCCTCTATTCACTGTATTTGCAAATGCATCATAGAAATCTTTTTCAATAATCTTAACTACTTTATCTCTACTCGCACCATTCTTCTTTAAAATATATGCAGCGTGGGATGATGTTTCACTTAATAATGATACAATGAGATCCTTACAAAACATCTGCTTTCTACCAGTAAAAATAACCTGAGTTACTGCACGATTGAAAACACGATCAAGTGCCAAAGTTTGTCTGGGTCCCATTCCATCTAATTTTTCAACCGTTATGTCCTCCCGCTGTGCTAGATTTTCTTCCAAGTCTCGAATAATATTAGAACAACTGCAATCCATTTTGGCTAATAATTCTAATACATCTTTTTCTTCCATCAGTACATACAACAAATGTTCTAAAGTTACATATTCATGTGAAAGTGCCGCCGCCTTGATTAACGACTGGTCTAATGCCCAATTAACTCGATTATTATAATTATCCATTGTATTCCTTAAATTTAATTCTTAGTATAGTGTTCGGGAGTATGTTATTAATAACTACTGTATCATTAAATTGTGTATTATTTGGAACAAACACATCGAATGTTATCGTATCATCATATATAAATGATGATGTCTCACCTTGGCAATATTTTAATTCTAATGCATCTAATTCAACAGTCATATTTACAGTTAATAATCTATTCTTTACATGTTTATTTTTTACCTTTATATATGCAAGCCGTACAGAATCAAACTCTTCTATTGAGCCACCGTGGTCTGGATGCGCCTTCAATAAACATTTTCTATATGCGTTGCGAATTTCTTCTTCACTAGAGTATTTATTAATCTCTAGAATTTCATATGGAGTCATCATTTGAATAGTATTCTTCATATGCCACTATTATTGCTTTTTGTTCACTAAGTTTTTTAAGAATTTTTGCCATGTCTAATGCAAGTGCTTCATATCCTACATTGTTTAATGCATATACGACAACAGGTTTTCCACTTGCTTTAATTTTATCAAATTCTTCTTCTGCATTTTCTGGAGTAATAATTATCCAATCGATCTTTGAAAGTGTTAGTGCGTCAGATTCAGGTAAGATTAGATCTGGTCTGACAATAGGTTGCGAACTGTATTCTAATTCTCTTGGTGTTCTACTACATGCACTAAGGCTTATAGTTAGGGTTAGCAATATCAGAACACTCATTGTTGATTTGTGAAGGTTTTGTAGCATTGATTTCATCCTCTGTTAGTGGTGATCCACCTACTATCTCTAAACATCTTAACATATTATCACTTGCTTTGTCAATGATTTTTTGAACATCTTTTGGTCTACTTGCTGCTAGAAAATCCAATTCGTGCCTTGCTAATTTATTTTCTAAATCACGTACACGTTTATCTGCTGCTTTGAACTTTGAATTTGCACGATCAAATTCTATTCTAACACGCTTTAAATCTTTCTGCGTTTCATCCAATGCTGCCTGTGTTGCTTTTTGTGCCATTTCAGATTTTGCAGCATTCTCTGCATATATTCTTATTTGATTTTGTGTGTAAGTGTAGTATTGCCATAGTGCAAAGCCTGCCGCTGTAATTGCAGCCACAATAATTAGATATTTTTTTATCTTGAACATTATTTATTCCTTGATATTAAACTCTAAATTTTCATGATCCGGATAACTTACAACTACTGGTCCTTCTGGACAATTGTAATCAATCCGTGCCAATAATGTTGCAGTACCTGTATCAACCATACTTCTATGTTCTTCGTCAATAGTAAATGTAAATCCAAACTTATCAATCTTATCGCTGGCTGGTCCCGAGAACTTGGTAATACCTGGTGTTGCACCATGAACCATAAACTTGCTATCTTTTATTTCAAGTGTAAATCCTTCAACACTGCAATCGTCCCGATGTTTTTCTCTTGCTACAATTACATCAAAGATTCCATCTATCGATCCATCACTGATTTCAAAATGTTCTGGTGCCCAGGTTAAAATATCTTTATTTTCTAGTTTATCCCATAAGGTATATCCACCGCCTAACATTGCTAGTGATGCTGTTACTACACCTATACCTTTGGTTATATTTTCTATATCCAAAATAATCATTTACTTGGTGTCTTTTAACCAAGTTTTAACTTTGTCGATTTTAATGCGTAATGATGGTCCATTATAAAAATCAATAGTCCATTCTTCGATATCTACCAAGCCAGTTATATCTTCTAGAATTTCAAATACTTTTCGCATTAAATCTTCATTTTTAATTTCTACAAATACTAGATACATTCCATTTTCATCAGCAGTTGGTGAAACCTCAGTGTCAAGAATTTCAATTACTCCACGTTCTATAAAACGTGCAAGATCATTTGCGGGGCTTTCATCTTTTACATAAAATGCCACAACAGTTACATCATTTACATTTCCAATCTTAGGTTCAAAATCTGCCACTGTAATTTTAGATGATACAAGAGATTTTAATTCATTATATTTGACGCCTTCATTTATTTGTGTAAATTTCATAATTAAATCTCCTGGCTATTAATATTTGTATTATCATCTAATCCTGAAGTGTATGCGTCATTTAAATCTGTCACATCAACTTCTTCTGAACCTATTTTAATTTTTTCATCAGTGAAATTATCGATAAATTTTCTAGGCATCCATATATCTATCATCCAGACAGTATCACTCTTTAATTTTGGCATTCCTTCATTATCAAGATCATCTGGTGATTTCGGAATGATTGGAGTTTTCAATGTGCCTTTATTGAATTTAATTTCACATCCAATTTTTTCTAAACGTATTCCTGCTTTAGGGTCAGGCATACCCATATATGGATACATTAATTTAACGTGTAGCCAATAGCGTGACAAATTTGGACCTTCGACAATTTCACCTAAATCCCAGTTTTTATAAGCATACATGCCAGTATCTTCTAGAACCTTTTCGAACTCCAGTAGAATATCTAGTAGTGAGTTATTTTTATTAACATCACGTAGGTTATCTAATATATCATCTTGATTTAATTCAGACATTTGTAAAACTCCATTTATTAAATGTATTTATCACATAAATTTTTTTTTGTCAATATATAATCGTAATACATTATTCAGAAAAAATATTGATAAGTAATAGTGAGATCAGTAATGATTTCACTCTGAAATAACCCTTCTCAAGGAGGCAAACTATGGCACGAAAAAAACGTGTTGACAATAAACAAACGAAAACAAATAGTCGTGAACCTTATCATCCAGATGGACAGCGCAGCGGCATTATACCATTAAGAAAAAAAACAATCCCAACAATACTACCCCGTAACATTGCACAAGAGGATTACTTGTACCAATTGGCAGACCCTAGAAATAATATATGTTTCGCAATTGGTCCTGCTGGTACAGGTAAAACACTTTTATGTACTCTTATGGGTGTAAAAGCTTTCATGGAAAGAGAGGTGAAAAAAATTGTTATTACTCGTCCTGCAGTATCAGTAGACGAACAACATGGATTCTTACCAGGTGATCTAAATGAAAAAATGGCACCGTGGACAAGACCTATATTTGATATATTCGAAAAGCATTTTTCGGTGGCTGAAATTGAATCGATGTTAGCAGAAAACATCATAGAAATCGCACCACTTGCATATATGCGTGGCCGAACGTTTGAGGACGCTTGGATCATTGCAGATGAAATGCAGAACGCTACAAAGTCACAAATGAAAATGCTATTGACCCGTATCGGCAACAACACTAAAATGATTGTTACTGGCGACTTAAAACAACATGACCGAGGTTTTTCAGAGAACGGTCTTTCAGATTTTATGGAACTTACTAGACGTTATGAACTTGCAAATATGAATCATATTGCTATCTCACGTTTTGATATGATGGATGTAGAAAGACATCCAGCAGTCGTAGAAGTTCTTAAAATCTACGGTGAAGACGAATAAAAAGAAGGGGAGCGTAATGCTCCCCTTTAAGTTACAGAAGTGAGATTGGGTGACTAGTCCAAGATAGTGTGCACGATTGCATTCCAATCTTCGCACCGAATGATTTCTTTGTTGTCACAATCTTCATTGTGAGCGTGTGAAATCAACACGCTTTTCAACCCAAACTGTAAACCACATTCGGCATTCTCAGTTTTGTCTTCTAACCAATATTCTGCACCTGGATATTTTGCTGTAAATTCGGCAAGTGCATCATCTTTGTCAGCACCAGTATCAAGGCAAATAACTTCTTTACAAACATCCATACCAAATACATTCTTTAAGTTAGAGATACGAAGTAGCCGTGCCTTTTCATCAAGTGAAAGGGAAGTGATAACAACAAACTGATAGCCTGCTTCAACTAGCCGAGCAACACCACTCCGAGCATCACGAAATGCTGGAAGAAAACCCATCCACGCACTTTCATTGAATTCTTTTACTAACCGCTTACCGTCAGCCTTTTCAATACCGTATGTAATGCTCATGTCATATACGTTTTCTACTTTTTTCGAATAACCTTTCTGAACCATCCACTCGGAGAACATACCCTCCCAGTTAAGCATAACACCATCACAGTCAGTAAAGATAATTTTTTCGTTTGTCATATTAATACTTTCTTCTTATTACTCTTACTTTATATAGTGATTCGTCCGGAATGTCAAGTATTAATTTTGTTTTTTTTGCCTACGAACACGTTCACGCCATACAATATAACTACGTTTTTTAAGATTATATTTCATTATTTTCATAACTTCATCTTCGGTTAAATCATACTGAGATTTGATATCAGCCCAAGTTGTTTTATCACACCAGGCACTCGCAATAAGTTCAGATAAATTATATTCAGTCATTTGATTATTACCGTAAATTTGCACGGACGCATCTTTATACCATCAGCCCACCAACTAATAACTTGTTGTAGTCCGGCCATCAACACTAACACACTCCGCTGTGCGGCAATACTCTGCATCGACATTTTTTTGTATGAGAACAACCTCACTTCATTCATATGGGACCTTGTAACCCATACTAGCAAGTAGTAACTCTTGCGTGTCTTTTGGCAGACAGTGTGGGATTCGAACCCACGGAACCTTTCGGTTCGGCGGATTAGTAATCCGCTGCCTTCGACCACTCGGCCAACTGTCCACATTCTTGGTATCCCGTAGGGGAATCGAACCCCTCTTTCCAGGTTGAAAACCTAGCGTCCTAACCGATAGACGAACGGGACAAATAATGTCAAGCAGTTTATGGTCCTGCTTAGGACATTCTGGGCACCATTTGCTCAATTATTTTATAAGGGGAACAAAACCCTGTGACTGTGGCGCGGTTGACGGGACTCGAACCCGCGGCCCTCGGCGTGACAGGCCGATACTCTAACCAACTGAGCTACAACCGCTAATAATTATTCTCCTATATTAAGAGACAATTGACGTTCTGCATTTGCCTCTTCCGTACGTTCACGAACAATGGTTTCAGCAATTTCGTCAAACGCTTCGTAAAATTGTGTATCATCTTTCCAATAACTAATATTTGCAGCATATACATCTGCATCTACAAAATTCCAATTAATTGTAAAATTTTCATTTAGATTTTCAGATTTATCAACTGCATCGCGGATATCAATTTCAAGCATTGAATAGATCATTTGTGATTCTCTCTTATCGTTTCTATACATATTTTATAGCATGGTAGAAATAGATTGTCAAGCATTATTTTAAATTGTTATTCTAATCCCATGCACGGAATAATAATAGATTGCTGGCAGTTATCTGGGTAGGCAATTGCAGCACCAAGAATAGGCAATCCTACCATAAAGAAAGTAATAATAATAAAAGATAACAATAGTTTCATAAGTTATAATCCTAGTTTGGTGGGCGACCCTGGAATCGAACCAGGCGTGCGTCTCCGCGAGGGAGTTACAGTCCCCTGCCACACCTTGCGGCCTGTCGCCCACTTTAAATTTGGTAGAAGTGGGTGGATTCGAACCACCTCAAAGGCGCTAATCTGGCGCAAAGAGCATATAAAACTCCTCTGACTACCAAGTCTCACTTCCGATTTTTTTGGTGCTCCCGGTAGGACTCGAACCTACGACCGACCCGTTATGAGCGGGTGGCTCTAACCAACTGAGCTACAGGAGCGTTATTTCTGGAGCGGGTAAGGAGAATCGAACTCCTGTCTAAAGGTTGGAAACCTACCGTAATAACCACTATACGATACCCGCTGTTTATTTTATCTTTCTACTAAAGGAGTAGCAGCCTGTGAATCATGATAGTCACCACTTGTATAGTAATCACGATACGCAACCTCTTTGACCATTATACCGTTCTTCATACGATATGTAACAATTTCTCTACGAATGACACCAGTAGTATCAGCATCAAACGCGGCTTTAAATGGTCCATCTGCCATATTATATTCTCCTTAATAATATTTGGTACTCGTACCCGGACTTGAACCGGGACGCCTCAAGGGCAACAGATTTTAAGTCTGGCGCGTCTACCGATTCCGCCATACGAGCATATTAATTAGATGATGTAATCATCGTGTTCATTTTCCCATTGATTAATGGCATTTCTTAGTCCTACCGCTAACCAATCACCACCTGCCATATCAAGCATTTCGTTCCATTGGTCAACAACTTCGTCGATTTGTTCACGATCTAATTCATCTGGTGAATCTACCCCAAAATGTTCCTGAATTAGTCCAAATGCCCAATCTGTAACTTCACCTTCCAACCAATCAAGTATTTTGTGTGGACGATGGATTTCAAATTTATCTTCACTCATGTTCGCCTCCATTGCCACGTCCATTATACTTATGACCTGACTGTAATAGTTTGTTTAGTGATGCAGAATTTTTATCTGCTTGACGAAAGGTGATCGCCGTAATTGTAATACCACTAATTAGAAAAATATGAAATGCAGCACTAATACCAAAAGCAATCACGCTACCTATCATCACTGCGAAGATACCACTCCAAATGAAGAACAGACACTGAAATACCATATGTCCCACCATTGGATCTAAATTGCGCAATGGTGATTTTTCAACTGTCATTACACTATCCCACATTTCTTTAGGTAGTGCAAAAAGAGTTGTTAAAGTATTTGCCAACCCAATAGGTTTATTAGCAGGGTTCATATTTATTTCTCCTTTACTTTGGCGATCCCTATAGGATTCGAACCTATGACCTAGTGCTTAGAAGGCACTTGCTCTATCCAGCTGAGCTAAGGAATCATTATTCTTTTAGTAAATAAGTTGCATACCATCTACATTAGATTGTTTCCAGCCACGTACTTCTGCATGTGCATCAATAATATCTTTACGTGTGGAATCTGGCGACATTTTTACTTTGTTCGCCCAATCTTGCATTTCCATTTCAACCATAATTGCTTGTTGTCCGTGTGACACACCAGCATTAACTTTGTTTACTTCATTCCAAATAATATTAGCATCTGACATTGTGTGTTCCCTTTTATCTGTTATAATAGTTATAGCATATTGATTCTAAATTGTCAACCTTTAATTTCCAAAATAACTAATTAAATTCCACCAAGTATATTCTTTGCCTTGACCAAAATTCATCCAACCCAATGCAAATACACTGACTAATACATAGCAAATAATTTCATTAAGTTTTTCATGATTAGTCATGTGGTGCATACTCCGATTCAAATTCATTAAATGAATTTTTCTTTTCATCTAGCATACGTTCTAGAGTATGAATTGCCATCCTCTTTTCATCGCTTGCACCTTCTGTCAAATTGATGATTGCATTTTGAAGTGTTTCGATATCTTGTAATACTTCGTTCATAGTAATCCTCATTGTTATTACTATTATGTTATACAATGATTCGTTCTAAATGTCAAGATATATTTTGTTTAACCAATCAAAATTATTAATTTTCTGTAAGTCATTAGGAGAATTACAATGTTTTTTGCCATAGTCTTCTCCCATTGTTGCACCAATAGAAATCAATTCATGATGTTCAATGGGCATCGGTGATTTCCAACGATCAAGTCTCTTTTCTATATCATCAGTTGCTACACCACTTGCGAGTTTTGTACATTCTCTAAATGCACCTTTCCAAGCATTAAATGGTGTATTTGCAAATCTAGTTTCATTTGCAGGTATATCTATACGATGATATGGAAAGCCAAGTTTTGCCACGCCAGTAGTCACATCAACTATTTTTGTCGTGCTTTTAATAAAGAATGAATTACGATTAAATAATTTAACACCACCATACCCTGCTAGTTCACCAGTAGCAGGGTTTAATGCTCTCCAAACGTGAGTACATTGCGTCTGTGGTACATCTGGATATACATCTATTCTATTAGATGGTATATACGAAAAATCAAAATCATCGATTATCCAGGCATCACCATCCACCACATAAAAGTTTTCGGTTGCACTTTGTTCGGCACACGCACGATGTGCTTCATATACGCCATCAACATCAGCAGTATTAATAACTCGCTGATTCTCACCAACCTTAGATAATATTCTATTTAAATTGTTATCTGAATAATCATCCCGGTAAGTAAGATAGAATACATCTATCACGCCACTTGAATCTCTGGCGGTTTACCATTGTCACTTACGCCTAAAATTCCTTCTGGATCACCTAACCAAAAGCGAATAGATGTATCATCTGAAAGTCTCAAATCTTGTCCCTGTGACCATCTACCGTGTTGCATTAGAACCCAATCACCCACACGTACATCTGTCTGTTCTGGTCCCACTGCATAAACTTCTGCCCAGCGTGGTCTAATGCCTCTATCACCTGATTCTGCAGTGCTGTCATCTAAATGGATAATTCCATTTAATTTTTTAAATCCGGTGTCCATATTAGTAAGAATAATTTTATTTCCAATTGGAGATAACGTTTTCATTATTAATTCCTTATTTTGATTTTTTAGATTTGTTTTTCTTTAATTCATCTGCTTTTACAAAATTGCCGTCAGCATCTTCTACCCATTCTGAATCAGTGTTTTCTTCTACTGGTTCTGAAAAAGATTTTGGTACTGGTCCGGGACTAACCTCTTGGATTACTGGCTCTGCCCAATCATCCTCCATTGGTTGCTCCGAAACTTTTGGTTTAGGAGTATCATCTAATTTAATACTTGCGGCTTTGACTGCATTTGGATTATTACGATTATAATGCTCTCTTGCTATTTCATCTGCACCTTTCATAACTCTTCCAGCACGGCCAAGTTTGTCACCACGTGCATTTGAGGCTGTATTGCCTACTGTTATGTTTTTATCTTGTTGTGCTAACAATTTGCCAATATCAATATTGACACCTCGCATACTTTTATAATTTTTCATACCTTCGCCTTTTTTATCTAAGAAACTCTTTCCAATCTAGGTCATAGTGAATACTATTTATCTTATGTATACCTATCAAGTATAGAACATAACTTGCTACACTACTTCCGCGTCCAACGCCCCATACTATTTTATTTTCTCGCATATGATCTACCAAATAAATCATATATCGTAATAGCATAATCATATCACGCTTTGAGAATTCTGTTAATTCTTCATCGACCCTTCGACGTTCCTGTTCAGTATAACATAATTTATTTACATAATCAGTTACATCAATTGTTTTATATTCATCTGGTAAGAACCAAATTGATTGATTATTTTTATCAAACTCCTCTAGTTCTGTGGTTATTATTTCAATAGGTTTTATAGCATTAATGTTTAAATAATTACTAGAAATGGCGGCATTATATTTTTCAAAATCTTCATGCCACTCTACACATTCGATAGATTCAATATTTTCTTGATTGTATAGCATTTCATATAAATCATGCCTATTATACACAACTCTACCATATTGATCTTTTAAAGAATCAATCCGTGACGATTTTTGGTTGCCAATCATGTATTTTTATAACCTCACCTGGAGTATCAACAAGTTGTAATTCACCAAGAATTACTTGTTGTATTTCATCTAATACATTATCATATTTTGGTGGGTTTGTCAAGTCTGTTTCTTCATTTACCTCATAATCAATTGTTTCTGGTGTTTTTCTAAACCACCACGGAACATCATAATAATATTCTTTTTGTCCGATCCATTTTTCTGTATCAGGCAATGCTGGATAATCTTCATCTGCATATGTATAACTCATTGTGGGATTTTCAAACTTACTTGTAATCTTAACACTTAAAATATCTATCTGACCATCTGCTATTGAATTAAGTTTAGCGTGTAGTGTCATAGCAATAATGTCACTTGTGGGGACATATGGTAACATAACTATCTTATTGTCTAATTCACTTAATTTTATTGGTGCGGACTTATGTGTAAAAATACTTTGATGCAATACTTCTTCTAAGAAGAATTTTACTTTTAGAAATGCAGCATTTCCCATTGCTAAATCAGTTGTACACCAAACAAAATCAATTTCCGCATCAAAAATTTCTGAATATAGTGATGCCTCTGCTTGTATTAATGTTGTACTAAACATTGTCTTAAATGTTGTAAAACTATTTGCAGTAATTACGGTATCGGTCATTTTTTATAACTCTCTTTTAATTCGTTTTGATTTGTATTAACTATACCTTCATACAACCAATATACATTTTCATTCATATCTGAATCATTAACATCAGTATAAAAATCGTACATAAAAAACACTGTGGGAAATAATATACTTAATTGTTTAATAAAATCAATTAAATCATTATGATTACAATTAGTTATAAATTTCAGCACATCATGCCCATTATCCCAACTCATATCTTCAAAATTAAAAAAATCTTGATTCTTGTGTATCCACGAATCTTTTATATATTCGTAAAATTTAGTAGTTTCTATATCTGTTCCATCTACTGTAATAGTGTGATATGTTTTAATGAGACTCTCATTCGTCGTCTGGGTCATCTATATCTTCTCCTACAACTAGTGATTCCGGGGTGCGACCGCTAATAATATCAAATCGCTGTCGTTCTAATCGCTCAGTTAATTCGAATTGCAGCATTTCTAATATACCATGCAATTGGTCAACTGCATCGTCTAGCCCCATTGAATGAGCCATGTTCATTTTCTTCAGAACATCAGTCATTTTTGTGTCTAGTTCCTCTTCGGAGAGACTCTTATACTCTTGAAACATTATTTTATTCCTTATGTCTCTATCTTATAGTATTTAGTATAAGAATTTATTTAATAAACTGTGATAATTCTGGTGCTTTCCACCCTTCTGGCTTTAGTACCTTGCCATCTTCACGTTTAATTACTTTGCCTGTTTCTGAATTGATCTTTGCAAAGTTAGTATTCATTACTTCATTCCACGCAGATTCTGCATCCCAGCCAGCAGCACGTATAGCACCTATAGTAACAACCAAAATATCAACTAATGCATCAAGTTGTTCTACTTTATCTTCTGCAACAACTGCATCTAATAATTCATCATACTCTTCATCAATTAATCCCAGATACATACGATAGTTTTCGGGAGATGGCGGTTGGTCACACGCTTCGGCAAATTTATTAATGTCTTCAAATACGTTTGTCATTTTCTGCTACTTTCTTTTTGTATAATTATTACATTATACATTATTTTAAAGGAGTATGCAACTGCTATTTTATAATTATTATAATTCATTTTTTTAGAAATGATCTTGCTATAATTCCACTTTTTGTTATAATAACAATATTGTTATTTTCATCAAGTATTCGATAATATAATACTCTATGGCCTGTTTTTGTCCTATTTTCTTCTATTCGTTTCATCATATTATCTTCACCCTCATTTTGATAATAATACAGTATTGCCTCCAATAGCGGTAGTATTAATACTCACGTGCTTCTCCCAAACATATGATTTTAAATAATTGGGGCCGCCAGCCTTGGGACCAGTGCCTGATAATCCAATACCACCAAACGGCTGTGTTTCTACAATTGCACCAATTTGATCTCTATTAATATAAATATTGCCAATATTAACATTGTTAATAATTTCTTCATAAAAAGATGCTATTCTGGAATGAATACTCATTGTTAACCCAAATTTTGTTGTATTGATATAGTCTATAATACTATCGAGTTCATCAACTTCATATTCATAAACATGTAGCAGAGGTCCAAATATTTCTTTATCAAAGTATTTTTTATAATCTGATACTAAATACGCACTTGGTGGAATTGTCAACGGCGGTAATTCAATACCATTTCTTGATTTTGTTGCTATAAGTATTTCATTCTCTTCTAATACTGATATTCTATTTTGTATACTTCTAAAAGAATCACCGTCAATTACACGGGTGACATCGGTATTTAAATCGTCACTGAATCCCATCTTTACAACACGAATAGCATTGGCCAACATTTTTAAAATATGATTAGAATTATCTTTTTGTAAAAATAAAAATCTTGTTGCACTACATCTTTGACCTGCACTATCAAATGCACCGAGTATAACATCCTTTACCAATTGTTCAGGTAAACATGTACTATCAGCAATCATACAATTGATGCCGCCAGTCTCTGCAATAAACGGAATAATAGGTCCATCACGGTCAGCTAACACACGCTGAATACGCTTCGCAGTTTTATGTGAACCAGTAAATGTTATACCGTTAATTCGTTCATCTGCTACTGCAATCTCTGCATCTTCAGGATCACTAGGACATAATCTAATAGCATAGTCTGGTATTCCACATTCAAGCATGCAACTGATTGCAGTCTCGGCAACTCTAATTGTTTGTGGGGCAGATTTTGCTAGTACGGTATTACCAGTTAATAATGCTGCTATGATTGGTCCTACAAAAATTGCAAGTGGAAAGTTCCACGGTGCAATAACCATCCACACTCCGTGTGGTTGATATGTAGTTGTATTACTTTCACCTGTATAACCTAATGTATTACCTTGATTATATAATGTTTCTGCTTGTTCTGCATAATATCTAATAAAATCTACGGCTTCACGAACTTCACTAATAGCATTAGAATATGTCTTATTTGCATTAATAACTAGATTACTTGCGGCTTGTTCCATATGATCTTCTAAATGATTTGAATAATCAAGAACTAATTTCTTTCTTTCAGCAAACGTAGTTTTGCTCCATTCTTTTCTACCTTCGTCTAATATTGTAATACTATCATTCACTGATAATTGTGCAGGTACAATAAATTCGTAACTTTGTCTTCCTACTAGATGCTTAATCCACGCAGGATCAGTTAAATCATATCCACGACTATTTTTACGATCTGGATATAAATCTTTATATGTTGGTAGATTTTCTCGGTCTTTTTTCACTTCATTGAATGGATCTACTAATTGTTGATTAAAAACAAAACTAGTGTTTGCTCCATTTTCTAATAATCTACGAACAAGATATGCAAGTAAATCTTTATATTCACCTACGGGCGCATACACTCTAACACTTGTATTGTATGTACTTCGTAGATATTCAAATAGTCCATTTCCCATACCATATAATTTTTGAAACTCAAATTCACCTCCTAGGGTTTCGTTGTAAAAGTATATGGCTGCCACGGTGAATGGATTATGTGTGGCATAAGCAGGTTTGATATACTTGGATAACATAATCTTTCTTGCACATGCTAGATAACTTATGTCAGTATATTCCTTTCGTGTAAATACAGGATAGTGTAAGCCTTCTTGTTGTGCTATCTTTATTTCTGTATCCCAATATGCACCTTTGACTAAACGTATACATATCGATGTATTGAATTCTTCTGCAATATGTTCTAATGTTTCTATTGCCCCAAATGCACGTTTTTGATATGCTTGAACTGCGAATCCAATTGTGTTATCTTTAAATTTATGTGTTGATAACAATTCTTCTAATACCATTATACTTATATCTAAACGCGATGCTTCCTCAGCATCAATAAACATTGTAGTATTTTTATCTTCGCAAAGTCTGGCAATTGCTGCTAACTTTGGGACTAACTGATGTATTACATCAGCATGATTTCTTAACTCATATCTTGGATGAATAGCACTTAGTTTAATACTAATGCTATCTTCAAAGTGTGCTGCAGCCTGTATATACTTTTCGTAGTATGCATTCGCATCTTCCCAATTTGTTGCTGCTTCGCCCAGCATATCAACTGAGTATGAGTATGATTTATCTACTGCAGTTTTTGCATCTTCAATGGTTTCGGCCATTACAAATATATTGCCCATTCGTTTAACAGATTCTTTAATAATCTTACGAACTGTCGGCCAACCCAATCTACTAATTAAATTATTATATGCTGCAAAACTCTGGGCCTTAGTTAATACTTTACCACTCAAAGTTGCATAGAAACTATTTTGTGATAAAAGATTCCAATCAGCATTTGTTAGTTTTTCTTTAATTAATTTATCTTGTGTTTTTTTATCAGGTGTCCGTAGTAAACATTCACATAAAGTCATTAACGCAATGCCTTCATTGCCTGATAATTCATATGCAACCATAAGTTGATGTATCATACTAGATTCATTGAATGCAGAATTAATTACATTTGATGTTTCTAATATTTCGGCACGGTCTTTTTTTGTAAGTCTCGCGGCAAGCATTAACTTTGGAATTAATTCTAGTTCATTCATTCTATAATATATATTGTGTTGATAAATTTTCATAACCGTTTACTAGCCTTACTTCTTTTAAATAGTACCTTTTCAATATACCGATTATGGCGAAGTATGTCTAAATTTATGTCAAACATCGCACGTATTTCGCCCATTGTTTTATTTTTATAAGGGTCAAAATCCACTTGATGTATATTCTTAGTTCGACGAGTCTTACCATAAATAATACCCATATCAAACGCGATTAGTTCTCTTTCGCCAAATCGATATATTTTTGGAAATATATTCGATGCATAGTATTTATATAATGCAACATGCCAATTTTTTAATGTAGTTGCATTTCCCATAGTGTACCCTATAACAAATGCTTCGTCCTGATTTAATAATCCTCTGCCTAATAACGCATGAATACAATCGTGTGATTCTAAACATATTGCGCCTGGTAGACTAAATGGTGATCTGGGATTTTCTATTATCTTTACATACCAACTTATATCTATTGTGTCGCTTCCAGGCAAAGTATTCAATACAGAAATGAGAGTATCATTACCGTTTTCTATTCCTGGATTCCAATCACTATAGTGTAACATATCAATATTTAGTCAGAATAAAAAGAACCCGACTACCGAAGTAGCCGGGCCAAGTTTACGAAGAGGACTATAGAGTGGATAATCCACCCTAAAGTGCAGAGAAATTAATCTCTGCACTAGTATTTAAAATAAAATAATATAAAGATAACTATCTATAAAACTTTTTCTTGCAATAATGAATATACGCATTCAATTACCTGTGTTGAAAACCCACCAATATGCCAGTCATATTCGCCCATTGGAGTTGAAGAACATTTCCAATCATAAATTGTTGCTACAACAAATTCACGCATATAACTTCCAGGAGCATCTTGTAATTCAACTTCAAATTCTAATGTCCACTCAACATTGACTTTGCCATCATTGGAATGGTTGGCATGATATGTTGGTTCACCAAAAGCAGAAACTATATCAGCATAAGTTGTTCTAACATATCCGCATAGGCTAGTGCGATTGACGTTTACACTTATATCATTTGTAACATTAATAATTTTCATTACCGATCACCTACTAGAAGATTTACTTTCTTGACACCGTTACGTTTGCCTATATAGAAGAAAAACTTCTTTGCACTTTCATACGTTTTGAATTCTTTTGTCTTTTTAGGATAGTTGTAGTAGCCATATTCAACAGTAAACATATTTATTTCCTCTCAACTTATACACTCTTTATATAGTGATTCGATTAAGATGTCAAGCACTAATTAAAATTTTATGACTTATAAATCATAGATAAATGAATAAGCAAAGAATTGGCATTGCAAACATTACACCTGTCAATGTAACATGTACAATCGACCAGAAAACCCTTTCCATTTCTAATCCTCTTCGAATTTTTAATTGTTGTTGAAGTAATTTGCAGTATACTTCATTAACTGTTTTATTTGTTTTGAATCTTTAGGAAAGATATTTCTAAATCTCTGATATACAGGAAGTTCATTTATAAACTTCTCTGGATTACGAATTGTTTCTTCTGGCGCATCTGTATCTCTAATTTCATCTGCTAAATCGTGTCCATATGCCATGAGTTCATGAGGATCACGCAAATACATACGCATTAAATCTTGTTCTGTGCCGCCAGATTTTTTCTTCTCGACACCTTTCATATATCCACTACGATATGTCTTTAATACGTTTGGATCAAATTTATCATATTGGTTCCAATGAATTGTTTCATGAGCCAACATTTTCATAGCAATTTTTTTAAATGTTTCTGGTCCCCATTTGCCCTCTAAGTTTTTGGCATGTAGAAATATTCTTACACTTTTGCCTTCTTCTGGATCCCAGTCTGCTGCAGCACTAATCCATTCATCTGGATCTTTTCGTGGTGAATGGTCAGCAATAAAGTCGATAGGCAAATCATCGAAATTGTTAGCATTTAAAATCTCCTCAAGTTCATCAATATCATCACGGTCATCATTGTCAGCCAGATATTCTTGATATTCTTTATTGGCTTCATCAATGATTTCTTCAACCTGAGAAAGAAAGTCTTCATCCGGTTGTAATCTGTTTTCTTGAATTATGATTTCATTTATTTTCATAACGATATTTATCATTGATCCTAATAAATTATTATTTCAAGTATAGTGGGCCAGTCCACTGAACAGTGTAATCATCTGAAAGAATATTGCCACGAGCCGCATTACGAGCAGGAGCATTCCAGCCAGCAGCCTTCAGAATGTCACCACGCTTGAATTTTTTGTCATTATCAGTGTTGACAATAAAACCCCAAACACCATTGTTAATAATCTTAATATATTTACTGCCAGTCTTGACAGTAAGGCGATTGTTAAACTCATTAATCATATTCTGAACGTGTGTTTCAGCATCAGCAAATGATTTACCACGAAGTAACCATTTAGCATAGTCTGCTTTGATTGTAGCAATAAGAGTATCAATTTGATTTTGCATTGTGTGATCCTTTGTTTCAATCTATACTTACTTTATATAGTGATTCGTTTATAATGTCAAGTACTTTTTATTGAATATAGATCATAATTTAATTATTAATCCCACAAATTTTCGAAGTACTTACCAAACAGTTTAAATCCGTTTGTCATACGTTCTTGATGTGCTCTCTGTCCTTCGCGGTCTTCCCATACAAGTTTGAGACCAAAAAGGCTGTCAGGATCTTTAGATTCCTCTGGTCCCATTTCTCTGTACTCGCAATAATCATCTTCCCAATTATCACGGCACTTTTGTTCGAACGCCCAAATCATTTCATCCAGGATCCAGTCCCAACGCTTAAAGAACTTGTCATCTGTTGAACCATCTTTGGCAAACTGTGCTATATCCTTTTTGCTCATACGTAGTTCTTTGGGTACATCTTCATTGTCTACATTAGGAGCACCGTGCTTGGTACGTTTTAATTGTACTAGCATAGGCAGGACAATATGAGCAAGGGTGTGATCCATACTCCACGTATCATGCGGATCAATACGAACACGTATCTTTTGTTTAGGTTTCCAACCAAACAATCTATCTAACCAGTAATAATAATCTGGATATGTACCTATTCTGACTCTCATAGTTTTATACTTTCTAGTTTATTTGTTTGGGCCCAGAAGAAGTGAATTCCATGCCATGTGCATTTCCAACATATACTCTGCCATTCCAATTCATTCTAATTCTATTAGATGCAATATACGCATCAAATGATTTTTTCGGCCGCATATTATCTGCCTCTACTTCAACACTGTTGTTATTCGTTGTGTTGGTAAGAATTGCTATTGTATCATACATGTATTATTCCTTGTTTAATCAAAAAAGTTGCCTTCAATCCAATAAAAATTATCAGGCCCATCGCTCCAAATACCATCTTTTGATTTGGGATTACTCCATAACAATTGACGATTTGCTTGTTCCATCACTGCAATTGCAGTAGGACCTTCAAGTGTTACATTATTCCCATATGCAGTGAATGTGTATTTTTTCATTTATTTTTCCTTTTCGATATATAAGTTCTTTATAAAGTAATTCGTCTGGCGTGTCAAGAGAAAAATAAATTATTTTACAAAGGCGCCAATTCTACCGTGTATATCTGGATAATCACGATATGTGTATCCTTTTGGTGGTTCTGTTGACTCCCCCTTCCAGACTGGAATAAAATGATTTATATTGCCAGTGAAATCTTCATTTTTTCGAAAGTGAACTTCTATTAATTTATCACCTATAAATTCACAATTCATCCATGGATGATTAGGCAAAAGTTCTAATAGAATATCTGGAAATGGTATTCTAACATCATTTCTTCTCCAAGAACTCCATTTAACAAAAGTGTTTTCTGGTTTGAAACCTTCAACACATAAAAACTGTGTGCCATTATAGTAGTCAATACTAAAATGTCTACCTTCAAAGAATTCGCACCAAAAGTGTCCTATTGGCAAGTCTGTAGTTTCATCTTCTATCCATACCTTTTGTGCACCAAGACCAAGTCCTAGCATATTTACACACGGTCTGACAATGTAATTATCTGCTTTGGGAACTCTGAGTCCAACTGGACCACTAGCATAACCTAATTTGCGAGATAATATTAATTTATCAAGTGCCCATATATCATTAGGACTAATATTATACCAAACAAAATCTTCTGCGCTATCTTCCACTTTTATATTACCTGAAACTTTTTAATTCATATGTTATGTATATTTATTTAATTTTAAATATTATAGTAGTTTTTGTAAATAATAATATTCATCTACCGCAAAAGTTCTTCTAATATTTTTGTTTCTATTTATAGTGGAGTTTATTGTGTTTCTGGTATATGCAACTATTTCGTAATAATAATCTAACCATACAATATTATTGGTTCTTACAAATACTCTATAATCATCAGGTATCATACTATGTATAACACTTTTACTATCTTCGAACTCCCATATAATTTGTGGCAGCAATGCATATCTTTTTTTTATTTCCCATTTATGCATTGGTTCATAATACGATATTGCATAGGGTGTGGTTGATATTCTAGTAGTGGAAATTATTGGAACTGATAATATCATTTATGAAACTTTTTGTATAGTCCAATTAAATTTAGTTTTTCATTTTTTTCTTTTTTAATTGGTGATTTTTTTATAGTTATTCGCCAAGCACCAGTATTAGGATTTAAACGTTCACATTTAATTGCATACGGATCGGCACTTATCCATCCTATGAATTCTTTTGCCATAATTCCATGCCCAGTTATTACTATAGTTTTTTTAACTTGATTAAAATAGCATAACTGTGTATGACTTCGATACTTGTGCCACGCATTATGTACCGTTAGTCCATGCAAGTCTAAAGTCATTGGCTGCCATCTTTAATCTGCGTGTTTTAAAACATCCCAATCAAACATTCCTGTCATAAGCATTGTTTTAACATTGCCAGGCTCTGATATTGAATATGAATATCGATGATTAATAAATACTATGTTATTTTTACCTAAATCATATTTGCGATTGTCAATGATTATTTCAGGATTAGTTATTGGTGATACATTTAAAATAAATCGTGATCTGAGATTTAAAATATCTTGAGTATTATTATAATCTGTAGTGTAACTAACCGTCTGAAAGACTGTTTCAATATCAAAAACTTTTGTTTGAAGTATACGTTGAATAACATCTGTAATACGACGAATATTTGACTTATCGCCCGTGAGAATAGATTTTTTAATTAATCTTTCGGTATCAGATGGAATATTTCCCATTACTTTATACATTGGCATACGGTATGCCAATGCCTTCTGTCCGTCTACAATTCTACTCATTGGCTAGCACCTTTCGTAACAAGTCCTTCTTCTTTACATTCTTTTAAAAAATTATTATAATGTGTTGGATATGAAATTAGCACATGCTGCATAATATCATTATAATCACGTGTTTCACTTCTATTTGATTCTATTTTTCCAGTAGTAATATTAATTATAGTGGTTGCTTCTTGCCACCAACGCTTTCTAATTCTTGTTACAAAATACACCTCTTCAAACATTTCCCATTTGCCGTCATTGAGAAAATTTTTCATCGATGTTTTTTCACCTGCTGCTGGTCTAAATTTATGCACCAATACTATATATGCTTTTTTTGTCATTTTATACTATTACTAACTGATTATTCTCTATAATTAATTTATTTTCTTCATTTATATTTATCAAACAAATAATCCAGTCTTTTGTTTGAATTATCTTAGTGTTATAATTTATATCAGTGCACATACTTTGTAATGAATCATAATTATATCCTAATACATGTGGATCTCCAACTATAACATATTTATATATTCCAAGTTCAATCTTTTTTTCAAAATGTTTTAATGCATAGTGTAAGTCATTTGTATCATTGACTGCTATCTTAACATTATCTTCAATAATACGTTCACGAAATGGATTTGGTGAATCACGGTCTTCTGCTAATTTATTAGCAATTATTTCTCGGTGTAATTGCAAAAGATATGAATCATAATCAGCATCCGCAATAATCATTTTTGGTTCATAATCATCTGTATATTCCATTTAGTTATTGCCAATATGTTGAAGTTCAAGCAATGTTGCACTTAGATTAATTTCTGGATCTGCTACCAACGCATGATTTACTAAACCATCACGAATACAAATGAGCGCACGTCCTTGCGTAATATCATCTTCACCAAACCAGATTAGATTTTCATACAACTTTCTATATACACCTTCATACTCTTGGGCTTGTGCTTTAGAAACAATTAATTTACGTGCCTCTGCAATCTTACCAATCTGAAATAAGGCAACATATTCTAGTATCCAATCACTTTCGCCACTCTCACCTTGTCCTGGCTTCTGTAGTTTATTATCAACAATTGATTGCTGAACCATGTTAATACATTTACGCAAATCTGGATAGGCTGATTTGACATAAACGTCCAATGTATCAATATCTAAATCAATACTTTCACTGATAAGAATAGTTGCCACTCTTGCAGCAAATTCTTGTTCATCTAATTTCTCAATATGATATCCCTGACACCGTGAATGAATTGCAGGAATTACTTTATTAGGATAATTACATGTAAGAATAAATCTACAAGTCATAGAAAATGTTTCCATCATATTACGCAAGATTGCCTGTGCACTTGGTGATAGATAGTCGGCTTCATCTAATAGTACATACTTGAAGTCGCCACCGAATGGTAAACTACTTGCAAAACCATTAATCTTGGTTCTCATTGTATCTACATTATTTTCATTTGATGCATTGATAATCATGATATCACCACCATCAACACCAAGTTCATTCAATAGAACTTTTGCAAGTGTAGTTTTTCCTGTGCCAGCACCGCCACTAAACAACAGATGTGGAATTGCTCCACTATCTACCCAAGACTTAACTTGACGTTTTTGTTTTTCGTCCCGGAATACATAGTCTTTTGTTGTGATTGGACGATACTTTTCTACCCATAATTCTTTCAAGTTCTTCTCCGTATTGATCTTCAAATTTTTGTTCTAGTTCTTTCATGTAGACGGAATTATCGTTTAACATGTCACTTAGTTTAACATTTTTTACAGTCATTGTCAAGTTACTTTCTTTATAATGCACTTTGAACTAAATTCATCATTACTGCGGTTCCACTAATACTACTGCCAATCATAATAGCACGGTCACTCCACGCCATTCCCACATATATCCATCCGATTGAACTAAGTACATATGAAATTTGTCCTAGTAATGCCATATTTGCACTGATAAGAAATACACCAGTAACGGCCAAAATCATACTAAGCCATTTAACATACCAATCGATAGTACCTGTTGGTGTTGTTGGTGTAAGGTCCTCGACTTCTGTTTGTAGTTCTGAAAGTTCTTGCTTTAATCTCTTGCGTTCCTGTGCATATTCAATCGCAAGTTTTTTAGCGTTACTTTCTTTTAATTCGGTATCTATCATTTTTAATCTCTCACGCTATTCTTTTTCTAATTGTTCCACTTTTGGTATAATAAGTTTTGCGTACACTATTAAGTCCACCTTGAACACGCCCAGGATATTCACCAAGAAATGTTCCAGCACGTAGTTCGTCCTTATTGATATATTCTTTATGAAAATGTTCTATTTCATCCCATACATCTAGCATTGTTTTTGACATTTCATCAAAGAATTGGTCTGAGAAAATAGGATTATCATCTTTATAATACGCATATGCTGCCATTAAATACCATGGAACCATCATGTTAATATTGTTCGCAAAGATTTTTGCGGCTTGGGTATCTAGCATCACTCTGCCATTTTAAAAGTTACTGGAATATAGTGTGCATCTAATCCATCACGATATTCCATTGCATCTAGTACACAATCAAATGTGCGAGTTACAAGTTTGCCTTCTATATTTCCAGTTATTATATACATTTTACACCAATATCAGTAAGCATTATTTTTGCAAGAGAGGTTTTGTCCAGTGTCTGACTATCTACTGTATCTTCTAGTAACATTTGTATGAGGGTGTCAAACATTAATTGTTCACTATACAATAATGCGTCTTTAAAATCTCTCATTTGTTCAGTAGTTTCTAATTGCCAGATAGCATCCATCATTTGACACTGTTCTTCTGTTAAATTGTAAAGAGTCATCCTATTATCTATTATAGTAATGATTTAAAGAAATCAATAGAGTTATTCCATAACACTATTACCATATTAAATAGATCAGTTGAAATCCATGTGATAATATCTATTGATAGAGTCGCTAACAGATTCGCTGCAAGTAAAATAATAATAAGATTTAATTTAAATTTAAGACCTCGCCACATGCTTTTACGTTTTTTCAGTGCAATTTTTAATTCAACAGGACTTGCATCATCAAGTCCATATACTACTGCTTGTGTTTTTTTATCCATAATCTGTTTAGTCCATTCTATCTAAGCCGCTATCTTCACACGGCCATTTTTCAGCATTGTTAGGAAATAAATCATTTAGTATATCATTTACTTCATATATAGTAATCGTGTGCTGTTCATCAACGTGTTTTCGGTCTTTTACTAACTTTAGTAAATAATCTGGAATTTCACCAAGACATTTATAATTAAAGTTATTCATCAAACTTCATATATTCTACTTGTTGGTCACCGTTTTCTAATGTTCTACGGCTTTTAACTCGAATGAATTTTAATTCTTCTAACTGTTGTAGTAGCACATCAGCAGCATTGGTGGCACCAATTTTACGTCCATGATGTCTTCCCATCATAAAGATAACACCTGCAATTAATACGGCCCACAATCCAGAAGGTTCTGTAAACATTTCCATTTTTTATCTCCTATACATTAGTAATATATAATGATTCTATTATAATGTCAAGTAGTTATTTTTTTAATCTATCAATTTCTTCTGCATTTTTTGCAATATTTTCGTCCTGTGCAGCGTCAATAATAGTTTTTAATTTTTGTGCTTTTTCTTCTTCGCTATCTATATGTAAGTCTTTCTTGATAACTTTTTCTAATTTTAGCATGGGAATGCGTTCATTAGGAACATACCTCCATGTATATCCTCTATCTGAGTAGATGCCGAATACGGTTTCAGTCATTCCTATTTTAACTATCATGGCTAATTCGCCATCTAGTAGAACCTCGTGACCTTCTTGGAATGCTGGATTCATTTTGAATTTTAGACCTTTAGCAAGGCCTGTTGCAAAGTCTTTAAACCATATTGCAACTACCAATGAAATTAGTACACCAACCCACGGTAGTAATAAATCACTAAATTCCATACTCAAAGTATCCAAACTTGCCATACTTATCCCCTATAATATAAGATATTTATATAAATTTACAATAAAAAAGCGCCCAGAAGGACGCTTTTTAGTTTTTATAGAACTTTAATCTTGTTGTTATGCCTGCTTTCTTGCTGGCGGAGTAAAGCCTGGTGGTGTTTCAAGAAGGTCTGGATTATGAATTCCACCACCCGTATAAACTTCCATATCGGTCATCCATGAGTTTACGCTTGCAAAATGGACGTTCGCCTTGTTTGTAAGACCGGATATATCACTTGCATCTTCGTTTACAACTACTACACCATTTATATAATGAACTATACGCCCATTTGATTGAAGTTCAATTGCAAAATGAAGCCATCCCTGAGTATCCAATCTTGTACTACCATTAGCACTATGCGTATAATACTGGTACTGTCCATTGGAAAGCCATGCAAGCGTATGAGGATAGTTGCTGTCAGAAGTGAGATATTGAGCATAGGAATATAGCGCGCTACTGCCCGAAGTAATCGTAGTCATATCTTCCCACATTGTGGGTTGAGCGGTTCTAAACTTTATGTAATATTGGTAGGTCATTCCTTCACTAAGATCATCAGTTGACCAAATGTGAACTGATTTGCCGGGCGCAGGGTCATTCAATGCGTTTGGATTGTTGAGCAAGGCATATGAGCCGTCTTCAAGACCCCAACTATTTCCCCAACCTGGAGGATGGTGTAATGCAACATAATTTGTAGCATTTGTATCTAATTTAGCGGTCGTGGCGGCTGCAAATGTAGCACTATCCCCACTCAATGACCACATCGGGCTAGCACCGTCTGAACTGCCTTCGCCACCAGGACTGCCTTCGTCTACACTACCCATATCACTATGATTTTGGCAATAATAGTATAGTGTAGGTGCACCAACTTCTACAGTAATTTCTGTGTATGCCGCTGCTAGCCCAGGTACGCCATTATAAGTAACACCTGTTGTATATTCACTACCGCTATCATGTGTGCCGTTTGCAGTTGTGCTAAACTTTAATGGATGTCCGGTATTAGTACTATCACTTTGGTCAAATCTGTAAGTTTCACCTTCAGTTAATGTAACTGTTGGACTAGCGCCGGTTTGATCAGTAATATAATATTTGTTACCAGTACCATATGTGTTTGTACCACTGGCAACTGTGACTACATAGGTTGTTCCGCTAAATGAACCAGCAGGCAAAGGCAAATTCTCGTCAACATCTGTTAGATCAGTTAAGTCTACTGGAACATCACTTAGTTTTGCCATTGGAATACCACCTGGAGTAATACCATCGTGTAATACTATTCTATTGTTTGTAGTATCAAATGTAACCTCTGCCATTTGACCGGTAAAGGCTTCATGTTCTGTCTCAGTACCTTGGCGTAATTTTATTGATTTTGCCATCTAGTAATCTCCTATATTATACGATAAAAATTGGCTGTTACAACTATTTATCAATATTACTTGAGAAAAACAGTGATAGTTTATCATATCCTCCAATATATTTGTTGTTCAACCAAATTTGAGGAACAGTACGTGGTACTACGTTTTCAATAGCCGCTGCTTCCAAAAGTTCTTGTTTTTTATCTGGTTGACTTGATATATTATATTCGACAAAGCTAATGCCTTTTTGTTCTAATAATTTTTTTGCTGCAACACAAAATCCACATCCATCTTTACTATATATTACTGCATTCATTTAATTTTCCTTTTATTTTATTTTATGAATATACTTATACAGTTTAACATAATATGCAAATGTTTCTGGATATGTTTCTGGATCAGGAAGTATATCTTTAAAATATTCTATAAAATCTTTTATTTGTTCATCCGACATTATTAACATCACATACTATTTTTCTTAATTCACTTGAACTAAATCTATGATCCCGTTCATTGAAATATATTTCAATATCTCTTTTTTTACAAATATCTCTACCAGTAAAATCTTTATCACGATATTCTACCCCTAGAATACGTATATCAATATGCATACCACTAAGAATATCTTCCAGATCTTTTTCGGTTGCATATGGAATAATTTCATCCACATACTTACACGCCCGTAATTGTAGATATCGTTCGACCACAGTTTGGACGGGTTTATTCTTTGTGTCTCTGTCAATTGATGGATCTATTTGCAATCCCACAATTAAATAATCACAATGTGATTTTGCTTCTTCTAACATAAGAGTATGTCCTGCATGAAGCAAGTCAAAGGTTGATGCTGTGAAACCTATCATTATTATAACCTCATTAAAAAATCTGCTGCATCTATTTCATTTCTAAAATTAATAGTTGCTGTACTAATATATTTGTCTATGTGACACGAAAAGTCTCTCGATTCATACCGAGAGACTAAATCATTTCTTAATTCTACATCACTCGTACCATCATACATGACAACTACAGCATATGGTAGTTTTACATCTTTAATCATTAGTGATTTTACTAGTTTCATTCCAGGCATATTTCATTCATACCAGTCATTACAGATAAGCATGTACTATCTAGATTAAATCCCATAACTGTTGTCCACATTATTGGCAGAAACGCTGCTGTCAGTATAGTGATAATAATACCAGAAATAGTTAAAATCATATCATCTGGATTTTTAGGCAATGCTGTTACCATCATTATTGTTACTATAATCAACATTACTAAACATATTGTTAATAACATTGTCAGCCATACAAGAAACGTTTCTGCCATAGTTAATCACCTATATTTTAGTAGTAGAATTTGCATATACTGAATTAAATTGATTATTTACTCTAACAAATGTTGTGCACTTTGTCAACTGTTTTAATTTTTGAGCGCCCGCATATGTACAAGTTGATCTAATACCTCCAAGAATATCTTGTAGTGTGCTTTTAACTTCTCCACGATATGGTATGAGAACTTCTCTGCCTTCACTACTTCTATAATTCTTTAGTCCACCAAAGTGCTTGGTGTTAGCCGCATCACTACTCATACCGTAGAACTGCACAAACTGTTTTTCTTTGTATACTGATTCGTAGAAGTTATCATCTGTTTTAATAACTTCATCTGTTTCATAAATCTTAGTAATAACTTCTCCGCCACCTTCGTCGTGTCCAGCAAGCATACCACCTAGCATTACAAAGTCAGCACCAGCAGCAAAAGCCTTGGCTACATCGCCAGGACAAGTGCAGCCACCATCCGCAATGATATGGCCACCAAGACCGTGAGCAGCATCAGCGCACTCAATAACAGCGGAAAGCTGAGGGTAACCAACACCAGTTTGGATCCGTGTTGTGCAAACACTTCCAGGGCCGATGCCTACTTTAACAATATCTGCGCCATTTAAAATTAACTCCTGTGTTTGATCTGCGGTAACAACATTACCTGCAATGATTACAATGTTTGGATATAATAGTCTAAAGTCAGCAACAAAATTAGTAAATCGTTCACTGTAACCATTTGCTACATCAATACATACATATTTCAAATTAGAAATAGCATGTGTATGTACACT